>VOFJ01001862.1_pt1 | contig 11906 bp, 12 predicted proteins | sample 5384081 | NCBI WGS metagenome assembly VOFJ01 (sample SAMN12384729, study PRJNA508395) | human gut metagenome | isolation source: healthy gut I | host: Homo sapiens | reverse complement strand
TCGATCTCGACATCGGCGGCCCGGGGAAGCCGGCTGATCTCCCTCGAGCGACAGTGCGCGCTCCAGAATCACACGCGTAAACCTGCTTCGAGGAACGAACGCGCTGCGGATCGGTATTGCACACCTGCGTCGAAGCATGCAATGTCGACCGGAGGCAACTCCATCCGAAGGAAGGCCATATCCTGCACGATCAACGCATCGGCTCCCGCATTCCACATCCGGCATGCGATACGCTCCGCATCGGCCAATTCCTGTTCATAAAAGCAGCGTGTTCATCGCCACATAGACCTTCGCTCCGAAACGATGGGCGAGGTCACACAACCGGACGATCTCACTCCTCAGGAACACCCGCCGCCGAACGCGCGCCGAAACGCGGTGCGCCCACGTACAGCGCATCGGCACCGCACAAAATAGCCGCCGCACGTCCCTGTTCATAATTCTTGGCAGGGGCTAACAACTCGATGGTTCGCAACTTGCGGGACGACATTTCGGACATCGTTCAGAAGGAATATCAGGGAAAAATACCTAATTTTGCATATTTACAGCGCACAAAGGTAGCGAAATTTGCACAGACCGCCGCCACGGCGCGCGACATCTAAACCGTACGGACATCATTATGGGCAGCAGGGGATCATTCGGAAGCAGGTTCGGCGTCATCGCCGCAGTGAGCGGATCGGTTATCGGTCTGGGCAACATCTGGAGATTCCCTTACGTGGCCGGCGAGAACGGCGGCGCAGCGTTCATCCTGATCTATATCGCGTGCAGCTTCCTGATTTCGATCCCGCTGATGCTCTCGGAATTCAGCCTCGGCCGCAGTTCGAAGCGCAACACCAAACGTGCGTTCCAGAAGCTCGCCCCGGGCACCCGTTGGAACTATGTGGGCTATATGGGGATCTTCTGCGCCTTTATCCTGCTGTCGTTCTATTGCGTCATTGCCGGCTGGGCGCTCGAATTCATCAAAGAATCGGTCCTCAACGAGTTCGCAGGTAAAAGCGCGGCGCAAATCAGTGAAAATTTCAACGGTTTTATCGCCAGCGGATGGCGACCGGTGGTGTGGATGGGCGTTTTCATGCTGTCAACGGCCTTCATCGTCTGGTCCGGAATCGAAAAAGGAATCGAACGCTATACCAAGATTTTCATGCCGGTCTTTATCGTCCTGCTCGCCGCGCTGGCCATCAACTCCCTGACGCTGCCCGGCGCGCGCGAAGGGATAGGCTTCCTGCTGCGTCCCGATTTCAGCAAGATTACCGGCGCGACGATCCTCAAGGCGATGGGCCAGTCGTTTTTCTCGATGAGCCTCGGGTTGGGCTGCATGATCACCTACGGCTCCTACATCCGCAAAGGCGAAAACCTGCCGAAAGTGGCATCGATGGTGGCCCTGTCGGATATGTCGGTCGCAATCCTGTCGGGTATCGCCATTTTCCCGGCGGTTTTTTCGTTCGGCATCAGCCCCACCTCGGGTCCGGAACTGGTTTTCCTGACGCTGCCGAATATTTTCGCGCAGATGCCCGGCGGCTACTGGATCGCGATCGTATTCTTCGTACTGCTGTTCCTCGCCGCAATCACCTCGTCGATCTCGATGTTCGAAGTCATTGCCGCCTACCTGACCGAAGAGTTGCGGATGAGCCGGCCGAAAGCCGTAGTCGGCGTACTGGTCACGATCCTGGTAACGGGTTCCCTCTGCGCGCTGTCGCAGCGTCCCGGCTCCTCGCTACACATCGGCAGCATGAACCTGTTCGACCTGTGCGACTACCTCAGTTCGAACGTCCTCATGCCGCTGGGCGGCCTGCTGATCGTGATTTTTACGGGTTGGGTATTTTCGCCCGAAAAACTGCGCAACGAGCTGACCAACAACCTGACCGTAAACCTGTGGTGCTATCCGGCCATCCGCCTGCTGATCCGGTTCGTCGTTCCGGTGGTCATCACACTGCTGTTCCTCACGCAGATCGGAATCCTGTAAACCCGCAATGAAAATCCGGGCAGGAAAACCGCCTGCCGCCGGAACCGGCTTCGAATCCGGATTACAATATAGTCCCGACAGCTGTTATAAAAACCCGTAACCACGTCCGGAACACGTGTGTTCCGAAACCTAACCGACCCGAATCAAGATGATCACCTTTCTAATCTGCTTCGCCGTACTCGTGGGAGCCTACTTTATTTACGGCCGCTACCTCGAACGGACAATCGGCGCCGATCCCGACCGCGAACCGCCCTGCAGGAGCCGTTATGACGGCGTAGATTACCTGCCGCTCCCGAAATGGAAAACCTTTCTGATCCAGTTGCTGAACATCGCCGGACTGGGCCCCATTTTCGGCGCGCTGCTCGGTGCGATGTACGGACCGGTAGCCTTCCTGTGGATTACGTTGGGAGGCATCCTGATCGGCGGTCTGCACGACTACGTATCAGGTATGATCTCGATGAAAATGGGCGGCCTGAGCCTGCCTGAAATCGTCGGCCGCTACCTCGGTCCTGTGATGAAACAGTCGATGCGCGCAGTCACCCTGCTGTTGATGGTACTGGTCGGTGCCGTCTTTCTGGTCGGACCGGCGGGGATCTTGCAAGGCATGACCGGAATGAACCAAAGCACCTGGATCTGGATCATCCTGCTCTATTATATCCTGGCCACATTGCTCCCGATCGACAAGATCATCGGACGCATTTATCCCCTTTTCGGGGCCGCGCTCTTTTTCATGGCTCTCGGAATCCTTTACGTTCTGCTTTTCGACGCTTATACAATCCCGGAACTATCGGCCGGGAACTGGCATAATTTCAAAACCGACGCCGCGCGTTTCCCGATTTTTCCCACGCTGTTCATTACCATCGCATGCGGAGCCGTATCGGGTTTTCACGCCACCCAGTCGCCGCTTATGGCGCGTTGCCTGCAAAATGAGCAACAAGGCAAACCGGTCTTTTTCGGCGCTATGATCTCCGAATCGCTGATCGCACTGGTCTGGGCCGCAGCAGGTATGGCCTTCTGGGGCGGACCGGAAGAGTTGAACACGACGCTCGCGGAACACGGCGACAATGCGGCATGGGCCGTCAATGAAATCACCCGCACGACGCTCGGCAAATTCGGCGCCGTACTGGCTCTGCTGGGCGTGGTCGTCGCACCGATCACCAGCGGGGATTCGGCCTTCCGAAGCGCCCGGCTGATCGCCGCAGATTTCCTGCACCTCGAGCAACGTGCGATCCGGCGGCGGCTTTACATCAGCATTCCGCTGTTCGTCGTGGGGTTCGCGATTACGCTGATGAATTTCGGCGTCATCTGGCAATACTTCGCCTGGGTCAACCAGACCCTCGCGGCCGTGACGCTATGGACGATCACGGTTTATCTGGCCGTCCGGCATAAGAATTTTTGGATCGCCCTGCTGCCGTCGATCTTTATGACGCAAGTGGTAACGCTCTATATCCTGATCGCCCCCGAAGGGCTGCTGCTGCCTTATTGGACCGGATTCGGAATTGCCAGCGCAATCAATGCGTTCATCACGATCCTGTTCTTCCGCTACCGGATTCGGCGGTGCAACGACATCTTCCCGGAAAACGAAGGGGATGAAGAGGATAAGGAGCATGAAGATTCCCCTGTCGACAACAGGAACGGATCGGAGCTCCCCATTCGGTAATCCGTCCCGGATCAAACCGATAGTGCCAAACCGATCCTACAGCATGAACACACCGCACGATCCCGGGATTTTCCGTGCAACAGCACGGAACTTTGCCTGGAGACCGGGACCTTCCGTTCAACAGAACAGAAGCAACCGCCGCTCCCTAACGGTAACTCACGCTGTTCGCACCACATGTAAACTCAGCGGTAATAAACCGGTTGAAAATCGAGGTCGTGCCGCCTGCCGATGGGAATGTTCATGCCCAGGTTGAAGCTGGCTGTCGCCCGGCCCGTCGGGATCCACTGCGGGGTCACGCGGGTGACCATGTAGTCGGAGCCGAAAAAGAGCGTCACGCCTTTGGGTGTAAAGTTCAGGAGCCAGCCCCACCCGAGCCCGTAATTGGTCGCCGAACCAGTCACCGTCGCATTGAACCAGCGGCAGGGACGGAAATTGGCCGACAACATTCCTTCGGTCCAGACCCGGGGCATATAAAAACGTGTCGTCGAAAGCAGGCCGAATGAGATTTTCCGGTCGAGGACGGCGTATTCGAGCCCGACATTCACAGTAGGGTGCAGCATGCGCGTAAGATGCTCCGGCGCCGGAGTGTCATAAAAACGGAACAGATCGCGCAGGTCGTCCTTAAGCCTGTTCCACTGCTCTTTGAACGAGCCCGGATTGTTGGGATCGTCCACAACGATATTACTGAAACCGTCGAATATAAATGGTTCGTTCTGCATTGTCCCGCGCAGGTTCTTGAACCACGACAGGAAACCCAGGTCGTTTACCCCGGCCGACAGCGTGAGGTGATCCTCCACCAATTCGTAACTCATCCCCAGATCGATGGCCAGTCCCCAGCCCCCTACTCCGGGATTGCGGTAATCGAGCTTATTGATTTCGCCGTCGGACTTCGTCTCGAACGACGCGCCGGCGGCCGACAAGTCGAAATACCCCTGTGCGTCGACCTCCCATTTGTTCTGGTTCATGACCACATTCATCCGGTCGATGTGCGTCCGCGCGCTGCCGGCCCCGAGCAGTACTTTCAGCTTTCCGCCCAATGTCAGGCGGTCGTTTACCGGATGGGCATGCCCCAATCCGATCTCGACATAATTATCGGTCTGCAACATCAGGTCGCGCATCTGATAGGAGCTCCCTTCGGGGGCGTCCATTCCCAGTTTCATAAAACGGAACAGGCTGCCGGGCAAGTCGATATCCGAGCTCGACCGCACGGCGATATCGATCGTATTGAAACCGCTCCACGCATAAAAAGCCGAGGAGAGCAGCGACACGTCGGCATCGACTTGTACCGCATTGCGGTTCTTGATCCGGCCGAGGAACGTTTCGGCCGAAACGATCGGGTTCATAAAAGTAGTCAGCCCTCCGTCGGGCAGCGGATACAGGAAAGCGGTCAGCCCTACGTTCGACTGGGTAGCCACGTTGATATTGCCGATCGCAGGTATGCTGATATAGCCTCGGTCGCTCACCAGTGCGGGGTTCAGCCGGTGCCGCATCGGCATGCTTTCGAGGAAATAGGAGGTACGGAGCGTCTGGGCCGGAGCCAGAAACGGCACGACGGCGCATCCCATCAGGCAGGCCCCGCACAAAAACGTACGGAGTATTCTATTGTTCATTCGTCTTTTCATTCGGCAACTCCATTAAAGATCATCCAAATCCATGATCAGTCCACCCGGTACCCGCAGTTTCATCCGCACCTGTACATACTGCCGCGGCGTCGCCGGAATACCTGCCGAGGCCTCGTTGTTCCCGGCGGTAATTTCCAAAATCAACCCGTCGAGCCGGGCCAGCGCTCCTGCCTGCGTTTCACGGATCACCACATCGAACGACGATGACACAGGCGTATCGCCGCCGTCTCCCGGGGCTATCGTCCCGGGAGCGGACACCTCGACGCCCTGCAACGGCTGCTTCTGGCCGTCCACGGCAATCGCGGCAGCCTGCAAGGTGAGCGGCACCGTATTGTCCACGGTAGCCAATATCTTAACTTCCTGAACCTTGTCCACGAAATCCCGGATATCCTTGGCCAGATTATCCACCGTGTCACGGTACAGGATCGACAACTGCGGCCCGAAGGTCATCGGCACGCAAAGTTCATAATCGATCCGGATCTGGTAGGCAGGCACCGTCAGGTCGACCCGCTGCAGAGTCCCGGGGACAAGAGCGGGCTGCACATCCAGCAGGATCGAATCGGGTACCGTCCGGATCAGGGCAGGCAGGTTCGGCGCCTCGACGAACATGTATCCGTCGGGCATGACCGAAGCATCTTTGGCTATACGGAATACCGATAAAACAGCCCCTCCGGGCGTCCCGGCCTCCCGGACGCGCATCGCTACATTACTGCTTCCGGCCGGATTTTCCTGGTTACCGACCACCGGCATCAGCCCCAGGAAGACATCGACCTGCATCCCCAGCGGGTTGGCGACCCCCAGGTTGATATAAGGATTCACGTCGAGCACGGTTCCCGCCTCGCGCAGGAAAGCGGGAATATCCTGCAATCCGAGCCACTGCTGCACATGCGGCAACTCCGGTTCCACATGCCCTTCGACGAGTTTGACTTGCATATCGCCGATCGTCAGCGCGGGCTGGAGCACGACACCGGTCAGATCACCGCCGCCGGGCGCTATGTCCGTAATGCGCAAACTGCCCGACAACTCGACGGGATCGTCCAGCTGTACAGTACCGTCGGTTACCAGCAGCGGATCGAAAACCATTGCTGTAATCCCAACGCTGCAAACATATCCACCTGCCGCCGCAAACTCATCGTTGATCACCAATTCATGTCCTCCGCCAGCCAGAACGATATACGGAGGAAAAGTGACCCGCAAGTTTTCGAAACGCATCCGGTTTACCACGCCCGACACCCCCGAAACATCGAACACGACCCGCGCTTCGACCGGGGCGGAAAACGTCACCCTGCCGACAGATTTCACCTCATCCGGAATATCGGCGCTGATCTTCACATCGCCCCGGCTCGTAATCGGTGCGGCGGGCAATTCGCCGGTTCCGGGCGTTCCCGAACCGGACGGCGGCAACACGCCCGTTCCGAAATCCGGCCGGATTTCAGACAATGCGAAAGGGTGAGTCCTGAAAGTCACCGGAGCGATCCCCGCTACATCCATCTGCACGTCGTCACGTTTGAGCAACGCATAGGTGCCGTCCGGCATAACCGTAAGGTCATCTTCATCGGAACCTATCAACTTTTCGAGCGTAATCTTCTCGGTCTCCCCGACCGGAATCGTCAGCTCTTTGCCTCCGACACCGACACTTAGGTCCAGATCACCTTTCAGGTCATAGCGATGGTCCACACATCCGGTCGCCGTGACGAGACAAACCGCAACACCGCAGCACAGCAACGCCAAAGCCTCCCGGCGCAAATATCCATATCGATAAATCATATTCGGGTTTATTGGGAATTCAGGGGATATACAAATTGGTACATTCGTCGCATTTATTATCCCAAATGCGCTCAAAAATAGTCAAAAAATCAGGTTAATTCCGATCTTGTTGTAATTTATTTTCGTCCAACCCGCGCCCTCCCCCGTTTCTCCCGAACGTTTACGCGGGTCGTCCGGCCCCGATTTCCAAAATAAACACTATCTTTGTCGCCCGGAACACCAACCAAATTTTCAGCGAAATGGCTCTACAATGCGGCATCGTAGGACTGCCCAACGTCGGCAAGTCGACACTCTTCAACTCGCTTTCGAATGCAAAGGCACAGGCGGCGAACTTCCCTTTCTGTACGATCGAACCCAATGTGGGGGTTATCACCGTTCCCGACGAACGGTTGGTCAACCTCGCCAAGATCGATAATCCGAAGAAGGTGATCCCGACTACCATCGAGATCGTGGACATCGCCGGACTGGTCAAGGGCGCTTCGAAAGGCGAGGGTCTCGGCAACAAGTTCCTTGCGAATATCCGCGAAACCGACGCGATCATTCATGTGCTGCGCTGTTTCGAAAACGATAACATCACGCATGTGGACGGCACCATCGACCCGGTGCGCGACAAAGAGATCATCGACACCGAACTGCAGCTCAAGGACCTCGAAACGATCGAGAGCCGCATTGCGAAAGTGCAGAAACAGGCCGTCACGGGAGAAAAATCCGCCAAACGCCTTTTCGAAATTTTCCAACAATACAAAAACGTCCTCGAACAGGGCAGGAGCGCACGCACGGTCGTACTCGACAAGGAAGACCGCAAACTGGTACGGGATCTGCACCTGCTGACCGACAAACCGGTGCTTTACGTCTGCAACGTCGACGAGAAGAGCGCCGTAAACGGGAATGCCCATGTAGACGCGGTACGGGAGGCGATCAAGGAAGAAAATGCGGAACTGCTGATCGTGGCAGCGGCGACCGAAGCCGATATTGCAGAGTTGGAAACCTACGAAGAGCGGCAAATGTTCCTCGAAGAGGCAGGACTCACCGAATCGGGCGTCAGCCGCCTGATCCGCTCGGCCTATACGCTGCTGAACCTCGAAACCTATTTCACCACGGGTCCCGACGAGACCCGGGCATGGACCTACACGAAAGGGATGAAAGCCCCCGCAGGCGGCAGGCATTATCCACACCGACTTTGAAAAGGGATTTATCCGCGCCGAGGTGATCAAATACGCCGACTACACCGCACTGGGCTCGGAAAAAGCCTGCCGGGAAGCGGGCAAAATCTCCGTGGAGGGCAAAGAGTACGTCGTGCAGGACGGCGACATCATGCACTTCCTGTTCAACGTCTGAGCAGTCTTACAGGTTTTTCAGCGCATAATTCGAAGCGAACCAGTAATCTTTCGGGTTGCGGATGCCGAAGGCGTCGCGCAGTCCGCCGTAGCTATCCTGCAAGATAGAGACGCCGGGGCCGTTGTTGGCTTCGATCACGACAGGGCCGTCCGGCGTATAGGCGATATCCCAACCGATGTATTTAATCTTGTTGAGCTTTTGGGCCGAAAGCGTCACAAAACGGGATAACTCCTCCCAGTACGGGAACGTATAATCCCCGAAAACGAAACCGGTATCGGGATGTTTCTCATGGACCCGACCGTCGAAAGCGTAAGCCCGGGCAGCGAATTTGCCCGTCACGGCGTCGACCTGCATATAAAGGCCGCCGGAGCTGGCATTATCCACCTGCATGGCGCCCTGGCCCACCCTCAACAGGGAGAACAGGATCGACACGCTGTTTTTCTCGTTCCTGGTAACGATCCGAAACGTACAGATCGCATGCGGATAAATGGCAGCCATCTCGGGATGAGGGACCAAGCCCTCTTCGACGATCCACTCGTCTCCTTTCAGCTCTTCCACATACGCCGCATCCAAAAGGCGCCCGTCCGGCGTGCGCAAATACCTCCCTTCACGCAGATCGAACACTTCGATTCCCTTGCCGCCCACACCGAAAGTCGGTTTGACGAACAGCCGGCCCACACCGGAAGCCTGAATCCGGGCCAACACCCGTTCAGCCGTGCAGGGATTTTCCCCTCCGTCGAACAATACCCCATCGCTAACGGATAACAACACCCGGGGATGGTTGATCCCATACCCCCGGCACAGCGACGCAAAAAGCCGCTTGTCTTCGCACAGCACGTTCCGTTCGTTGAATGACTGCGGATAGAAAAAGGAAATAGGCAAAATAATCGGGGATATAGGCCTTCATCTGCTCCATCGAAAGCGGACAGTCCTTGCGGTAGAGACGGTAACGGATATACTGGAACGGATAGATTTTCCAATAGCGCTGCAAACAGCGCATCTCCCTGCGGATCCGCGCCGGACTTTTCTTGTCCGCACATCGTTCGAATTCCGCATATTCCGCCCGGTAGTAATCCAGGTAATACGCCCGGTGCTGACGCTCCGAACTCTTTTTAATAAAAAAATAGAGGTATTTTTTCAACATGGCTGGTCGAAATATGTTTCTCCGGCAAAACAAATGTAGAAAAATGTTTCTGAAACGCAACATCCCCGCGATCATAGCGATTGGCGCTTTTTTTACTATTTTTGCAACGGCTTCGCCCGTGTCCGTTTTTTGACGGCACTCCCGGGCAGGCCGACCGGCCGAACGACATTCCAAAGGGCGTTTTCGCCGGAATTAACCGAACACAACACTGAAAAACCGATATGGAACGCAAAGTAAGAGTCCGCTTCGCCCCGAGTCCCACCGGCCCGCTGCATATGGGCGGCGTACGCACGGCGCTGTACAACTACCTTTTCGCCCGCCAGCGAGGCGGTGATTTCATTCTGCGCATCGAAGACACCGACTCGCACCGTTTCCGTGCCGGGCGCAGAAGCTTACATCATGGAAGCGCTCAAATGGTGCGGTATCACCATTGACGAAGGAATCAGCGAAGGAGGCCCCCACGCCCCCTACCGCCAAAGTGAACGGAAAGAAATATACTTGAAATATGCCCTGCAACTGGTCGAATCGGGAAACGCCTATTATGCTTTCGACACGCCCGAAGAGCTCAATGCTATCCGCGCCGAAGCCGAAGCGGCGGGTAACACTTTCGCCTACAACTACGAAGTACGCGGAAAACTGGCCACCTCGCTGGCCCTCCCGCCCGACGAGGTACAGCGCCGCATCGAGCGTGGCGACCAATGGGTGATCCGTTTCCGAATGCCCGAAAACGAAGAGGTGGAGATGCACGACCTGATCCGCGGCGACGTGGTGGTGAACACCTCGACGCTCGACGACAAAGTACTCTATAAATCAGCTGACAGCCTGCCCACTTACCACCTCGCCAACATCGTGGACGACCACCTGATGGAAATTACCCATGTCATCCGCGGCGAAGAGTGGCTGCCGTCGCTGCCGTTGCACTACCTGCTCTACCGGGCCTTCGGTTGGAGCGAAACGCAACCCGATTTCGCGCACCTGCCACTACTGCTGAAACCCACCGGAGGCGGCAAGCTCAGCAAACGCGACGGCGATAAGATGGGATTCCCGGTCTTTCCGCTGCGCTGGGTCTCTCCGCAGGGAGAGGTGTCGCACGGCTACCGGGAGGACGGCTATTTCCCGGAAGCGTTCATCAACATGCTCGCGCTGCTGGGCTGGAATCCAGGCACGGAACAGGAGCTGTTCACGATAGACGAGTTGATCGCGGCCTTCTCGCTGGAACGCGTAAGCAAGAGCGGTGCACGGTTCAACCCTGAAAAAGCCCGCTGGTTCAATGCCCAATACCTCAAACAAAAATCAGACGCGGAACTGGCCGCCCTGTTCCGCCCGGTACTGAACGAAAAGGGTATCGAGGCTTCCGACGGGAAAGTCGAACAGGTGATGGGCCTGATGAAAGAACGCGCCACGTTCGTCAGCGAACTGTGGGAGCTGACCTCATTCCTATTCGTCGCCCCGGACGATTACGATCCCAAGGCTGCCGCCAAGTTCTGGAAAGGCGACAACCCGGCCCGCATCCGGGGGCTGCGCGACCTGCTCGCAACCGTTACGGACTTCGGAAAGGAAAACACCGAAAAGAGCGTAATGGAATGGATCGCGGCAAACGAATATCCGACCGGACAGGTGATGAATGCGTTCCGGCTCGCAATCATCGGCAAAAGTACAGGACCCAGCATGTTCGAAGTGTGTGAGATTCTCGGCCGTGACGAAACGCTCCGCAGGCTCGACGCCATCCTCACCAAACTGGGCACAGGGGAAAATGCCTAAACAGCAAGCACAATGCTGCCGGAATATGTAACGCTTTAAAAGGCCATCGCAATGCGGATGGCCTTTTTCACACACACCATGTCGGGTATTTTAGCGAAAGGCCTCGTAATTCGGGATAAATTCGTTAATTTTATCCCAGCAAAATTTTCCCGAACCCAATCGAAACATCCGACTTATGAGAAAAATATCCGCACGACTGCTCTCGTTGTGCGCGCTCTGGCTCGCCGCCCAGCAGCCCGCCGCCGCCCAGCATACCCAACGGTTCAACGGCTGGCCCACCGCCGCCACTGCACAGGAATTGCCCGCAGATTTCGTCGCGCCCCCGGCCGGGTACGGCAACGTACCCTTTTTCTGGCTCAACGGCGACACGCTCCGGCGCGACCGCATGAGCGACATCCTCGATACGCTCGCCACATCGGCCACATCGGGCTTTTCGGTAAGCTATATCCACAAAAACGCCAACATCGACTCCGTCGAACACAAAAGCGGCTACGGGATGTTCGGACACACCGAGCCGGGCGAACCGAAAGTCTTCTCGCCGGCCTGGTGGGAGTTCTGGAACTGGTTTTCAGGCGCCTGTGCCGATCGGGGCATGGGCCTGGGCTTGACGACTATACGGTAGAGCAATACGTAACTGAAACGAAGTATACTGAG
>VOFJ01002867.1_pt1 | contig 11907 bp, 18 predicted proteins | sample 5384081 | NCBI WGS metagenome assembly VOFJ01 (sample SAMN12384729, study PRJNA508395) | human gut metagenome | isolation source: healthy gut I | host: Homo sapiens | reverse complement strand
TTGGAAAGAGATATTTTTGGCCCAAAGCGCCGATCTGCCTGAAACTGCCGTTACCGATCGTACTTGCTTTGTCCGGGTTTTTTCGGCGTATTCACTCAAGCCGTTTGCCTTGATGATCCGTCTGTTTGCCAATATCATGGCAGGACATACGATCATCCTGCCCTCACCTGCCTGATCTTTATCACGGTATCGATGGGGTTGTTGGTAAATTTCGGAATGACGATCGTTTTTCATGCTGTTCTGCGCGTTCATGAACTGTCTGGAATTGCTGGTGGCTTGTCTGCAAGCATATATATTCACATTATTGTCAGCCAATTATATAGGTTTGGCTAAGGTTAAAGATTAAATATATTAGGTTACTAATTTAAAGTTTAAAGCACAATGTTATCGACTATTTTATTACAAGCAGCTGCCGGAATGGGCGGGCATAGCGAAGATGGGAGCAACAATCGGAGCGGGATTTGCCGCTATCGGTGCAGGTATAGGTATCGGTCTGATCGGAAAAGGAGCTGTCGAAGCAATCGGCCGCCAGCCTTCTGCAGCGGGCGAGATCCGTACCTCGATGTTGATCATGGGAGCTCTGGTTGAAGGTGTGGCGTTGTTTGCCATCGTGGTATGTTTCCTGGCTTTGTTCCAATAAAAAGTAACAGGTTATGTCATTATTAACACCGGATTCGGGACTTCTGTTCTGGATGATCGTTTCATTCGGGATTGTCTTTGTCATCCTTTCCAAATACGGATTTCCTGTCATCATCAAGGCAGTGGAACAACGGAAAGCCTACATCGACAACTCTCTTGAAACGGCTCGCCAGGCGAATGAACAGCTTGCCAATATCCAGGCCGAAGGGGCCCGGATACTTGCCGAAGCAAAGGAAAAACAGAATGCCATCCTGAAAGAAGCATTTGCCGAAAAGGAACAAATCATCGACGAAGCTCACCGGAAAGCTGCCGCCGAAACTCGTTTGCAGGTGGAAGAGGCAGCCCGACGTATCCGCGAAGAGAAGGAGAAAGCAATCCGCGAGGTCCGTTCCGAGATTGCCGACCTTTCGATCGCCATAGCAGAGAAGGTGATGAAAGAAAAGATCAGCCGCGACAAGGAACAACAACAAATCATCGACCGGCTGTTGGATGAGGTATCGTTTTGTAAATCGTAACGTATGGATATAGGAACAATCTCTTCCCGGTATGCGAAAGCCCTTTTCTCCTTAGCGAAGGAAAAGGACTGGAAACGCGGGTATACGATGATATGAAGATGCTGGCAGACAGCTTCTCGCTCGAACCCGGACTGCGGGTCGCCCTTGGCAATCCGATCCTCCCGGCAGAGGAAAAGCTCAAGCTGCTGACAGCGGCAGGCGGCATAGAGGTCTCCGACTTGTATGAACGTTTCATGCACCTCGTACTGGAACATAAACGGGAAAGCCTCCTGCTCTTCATGGCGCATATCTATATCCACCTGTACCGGAAAGACAAACGCATCACCCGCGTGCAGTTCAGTACCGCAGTTCCGGTAAGCGAGGAAGTGAAAGTACATCTCCAGAACAAGCTGAAGGAAGAGACAGGCAGCACCATCGAATTCTCCGGCATCGTACAACCGGAACTGATCGGCGGTTTCCGCCTGCGTATCGGGAACTACCGGATAGATGCCAGCTATGCGACACAGCTACGGGATATCCGTAGCCGGTTACTCGAAAACAGATAAAAACAGAAAGAAGTATGACAGATCAGATAAAAGTGAGTGAAGTTTCCGCCATCCTGCGCCAGCAATTGGAAGGGATCAGTACCGGTATCCGGACGGAAGAAGTAGGTACGGTGCTCCAGGTGAGCGATGGCGTAGCCCGGATTTACGGTCTCGACAATGCCGAGGCTAACGAACTCCTGCAGTTCGACAACGGGATGGAAGCGATCGTGATGAACCTGGAAGAGGACAACGTGGGAGCTGTCCTGCTGGGACCAACAGACCAGGTAAAGGAAGGCGACATCGTCAAACGCACAGGACGTATTGCCTCCATCAATGTCAGCGAAGGTATGATCGGACGTGTGATCGACCCGCTCGGAAACCCTATCGACGGAAAAGGGGAAATCACGGGAGAGACCTGCGAGATGCCACTCGAACGCAAGGCGCCGGGGGTTATCTTCCGCCAGCCCGTCAATGAACCGTTACAGACCGGTATCAAGGCTGTCGATGCGATGATCCCGATCGGACGCGGACAGCGCGAACTGATCATCGGAGACCGCCAGACCGGCAAGACCTCGATCGCCATCGACACGATCATCAATCAACGCAGTAATTATGAAGCCGGCAATCCGGTTTACTGTATCTATGTGGCGATCGGACAGAAGGGTTCTACCGTCGCCTCGCTTGTCAACACGTTGCAAGAAAAAGGCGCGATGGACTATACGATCGTTGTCAGCGCGACAGCATCCGATCCGGCAGCCATGCAATATTTCGCTCCTTTTGCGGGAGCTGCCATCGGCGAATATTTCCGCGACAGCGGACGTCATGCGTTAGTTGTCTATGATGACTTGTCGAAACAGGCAGTCGCTTATCGCGAGGTATCCCTGATCCTTCGCCGTCCTTCGGGCCGCGAGGCGTATCCGGGAGATATCTTCTACCTGCATTCCCGTCTGCTCGAACGAGCTGCCAAGATCATCAATCAGCCTGAAGTGGCCCGGCAGATGAACGACCTGCCGGACAGCATGAAGGACAAGGTAAAAGGCGGCGGTTCCCTGACTGCCCTGCCGATCATCGAAACCCAGGCGGGTGACGTATCAGCCTACATCCCTACGAACGTCATCTCCATTACCGACGGGCAGATCTTCCTCGAAACCGACCTCTTCAACCAAGGAAATCGTCCGGCTATCAACGTCGGTATCTCGGTATCTCGTGTAGGGAGGTAACGCCCAGCTAAAGGCGATGAAGAAGGTGGCTGGAACGCTGAAGATCGACCAGGCACAGTTTCGCGAACTGGAATCATTCTCCAAATTCGGCGGCGAGATGGATGCCGTAACAGCTTTCACGATCGACAAAGGACAAAAGAACACGCAACTGCTGATACAGCCCCAATACAGCCCGATGCCTGTAGAAGACCAGATCGCCATCCTCTACTGCGGTACACAGGGATTGCTGAAAGGAGTCCCGTTGGATAAAGTGCATGACTTCGAAAAGGAATTCCTGCGCGAACTGCATACATCACACCAGCACGACGTACTGGACATCCTGAAAACCGGAACCATCAACGACGATATCCGGAAGAAACTGGAAGAAACAGCAAAACAACTGACAATGAACAATTGACAATGGACAATTACAACAAGCGACACCTAATTGTCAATTAAAAAAAGGGATTATGGCATCATTAAAAGAAATAAAAGTTCGGATCGCGTCTATCCGGAGTACGCAAAAGATCACCGCAGCCATGAAAATGGTATCTTCAGCGAAACTCCATCATACCCAGACGCAAACCGCACACACACTCCTTTATGCAAACAAACTTTCCGCCATCTTAAACGGTCTTTTAGATGCGGAATGCGATCTGGAATCACCTTACACTGAAAAGCGTGAGGTGAAACAGGTCGTATCGCCGTTTTCTCATCCAGCAGCGGACTATGCGGCACGTTCAATGCCAACGTATGGAAAAGAGCTATCTGCCCGTTTGCACGAATTAGAAGCACAACACACCGCCGTCTGCCTCTACCCCATCGGGAAAAAAGATTGCCGACGAATTGCACAAGGCTGGCTATACGACTGAAGACGATTTCCTGCATTTAGGAGAGAAACCTTCGTACGAAGAGGCTGTCCGCCTCGCCGGAAAAACTGATGGAGATCTTTTCTTCGGGTAAGGCCGATCGAGTGGAGCTGCTTTACCATCATTTCAAGAATATGGCCACACAGGTATTGACCCATAAAGTCTATCTGCCGGTCACCCTGCCACAGGCCTCGGTTGAAAACACCGTCCCGACAACCGATTACATCCTGGAACCGTCGCCGGAAAGCCTTCAGGCATTGCTTTTTCCGAAGCTGCTCAACTTAACGATTTACACGACATTACTCGACACAACGACATCCGAGCATGCCGCCCGCATGATGGCGATGCAAACGGCCAACGACAATGCCAACGACCTGATCCAGGAATTGACCTTGCAATATAACAAAACCCGCCAGCAGGCTATCACCAACGAGCTGTTGGATATTATGGGAGGACAGTAAAAAAACATCCGGCTATGCGCTTAAAAGACACGAAACTCCGGCGAATCACTTCGACGGAGCTTCTTACTTTAATTACTATTGAACAATATTCTAACAACGAATAACAATACTATTTATGTATAGAAAAATAAGTAGCAGCAAAGTCGCCTGACAATAAATCAATATTGCCGGAAAACTTTGTGCCACAACACAAGCAAAGTTTTTCCAATCTTTTTACTATTTATGAAGTTAGAAACATTTTCGAACCATTCTCCTAACCCACGAGGAAAGAATAGCCTTTAACGAACGGCAGGTCTTCTGACTGACTCCCATCCCGAAGCCTTCCCGGTTTATAACCATAAGCCAGTGGCAAAAGTAGTTTTCAGGATGTTGAAACGGAGCTTCACAGCAGCGGGACTGTCCGGGATTTTCACCCGATTCCCTTTTAATCCGTATCATCTGATTTGATCATACGAAACCGATCCGAAGACAAAATTAGACAAAAAAGCATAGCGTGTATCTCTTTTCCAAGTTATTTTTTCACGTTAACACTTCCTTCAGAAGTTTTCCACATTATACACGAAAAGTTGAAAAAGATATACACTTTTGGACAACATTAAAACATGATAGTCATTTAAAGTTTTCCCAATTACTCAAAATTTATAATTGTATATCAGCAAATTGACATATTTTAACCACATAAAAGTTTTCCAAAAAGTTTACCATATTGTTATACTATATACTTTTTGCAACTACAAAAATTCACAAACCTCAATAATAAATTTATCATGATTCAGACAGTTATTAAACGTGATGGACGTATCGTTGGATTCAACGAAGAAAAGATAGCAACAGCTATCCGCAAAGCGATGTTGCACACAGAAAACGGGGAAGACCGGGAGCTGGTTCGCCAGATCACGGATCATATTTTTTCAAAGGCGACTCGCAAATGACTGTCGAAGCCATCCAAGACGCTGTCGAGTTGGAACTGATGAACAGTAGCCGCAAAGACGTTGCACAAAAATACATAGCTTACCGTAACCAGCGCAGTATCGCCCGCAAAGCCAAGACACGCGATATGTTCCTGGAGATCATCAATATCAAATCCAACGACATCACCCGCGAGAATGCCAATATGAATGCTGACACGCCCGCCGGCATGATGATGAAGTTCTCCAGCGAAACGACCAAGCCGTTCGTCGACGATTACTTGTTGAGCGAAGAGGTCAAGGAGGCGGTAGAAAACAACTATCTGCATATCCATGATAAAGACTATTATCCGACCAAGAGCCTCACATGCGTACAACATCCGTTGGACCACATCCTGAAATACGGTTTTTCAGCCGGACATGGCGAATCACGCCCGGCAAAGCGTATCGAAACAGCCAGTATTTTTAGGCTGTATCTCGCTCGAAACAGCCCGGAACGAAATGCATGGTGGTCAGGCGATCCCGGCATTCGATTTCTATCGCTCCTTACGTGCGCAATAGTTTTATCGAAGAAATCAAGAACCTAGAAGAACTGAACGGACAGAATTATTCACATCTCTACCAGCAGAAACTGGATGACTATGTGAATCGTCCGCTCGAAGGATTGAGTGGCGATGAACGTATCATCCAACATGCCGTCAATAAAACTGTCAGCCGCGTGCATCAATCGATGGAAGCCTTTATCCACAATATGAACACCATCCATTCTCGTGGAGGCAACCAAGTAGTATTCAGTTTCCATCAATTACGGAACGGACACTTCTGCCGAAGGACGCTGTATCATTCGCGAGATATTGAAAAGCACATATCGCGGAGTCGGCAATGGCGAAACGGCCATCTTCCCGATTCAGATATGGAAAAAGAAACGCGGGGTAAGCTATCTGCCGGAAGACCGTAACTACGACCTTTACCAGCTTGCCTGCAAGGTTACAGCTCGCCGTTTCTTCCCGAACTTCCTCAACCTCGACGCGACATTCAACCAGAGCGAAGACTGGCGTGCCGATGATCCGCAACGTTATATGCACGAAGTTGCGACCATGGGATGCCGCACGCGTGTATTCGAGAACCGCTTCGGTCCGAAAACATCTATCGGCCGCGGTAACCTCTCTTTCTCGACAATCAATATCGTACGCCTCGCTATCGAATGCATGCACATTGAAAACAAAAAGGAAGAACGGATCGCCCAATTCTTTGCCAAGCTCGACCACATGCTGGATATAACCGCCCGCCAACTACACGAGCGCATGGAATTCCAAAAAACGGCATATGCCAAACAGTTCCCGTTGCTGATGTCATCTCTTTGGCTGGGTAGCGAGAAATTGAAACCGAACGACACGATCGCACCCGTTATCAATCAGGGTACATTGGGGATCGGTTTTATCGGCCTGGCAGAATGCCTGGTCGCCCTCACCGGCAAACACCACGGCGAAGATGTGGCTTCGCAGGAGTTAGGCCTGAAGATCGTCAGCTATATCCGTAACAGGGCCAATCAGTTTTCAGAGGAATACCAGCATAATTACAGCGTACTGGCAACACCGGCCGAAGGCTTGTCGGGCAAATTTACCCGTCGTGACCGTAAGAAATTCGGTTCGTTGCCCGGAATCACGGACCGCGACTACTATACAAACTCCAACCATGTACCCGTTTATTACAAATGTAGCGCCCGCCACAAGGCAGAAGTGGAGGCTCCCTATCACGAGATGACACGCGGAGGCCATATCTTCTATGTCGAAAATGGATGGAGACGCGACACATAACCCGGACGTGATCATGCAAGTTGTCGATATGATGGACCGTTATAACATTGGCTACGGTTCCGTCAACCACAATCGTAACCGCTGCCTCGACTGCGGCTACGAAAAATGCGGAAACCCATTTGGAGAAATGTCCGAAATGCGGCAGCACCCATCTCGACAAACTACAGCGCATCACCGGTTACCTGGTCGGTACGACAGATCGCTGGAACAAAGCGAAACTGGCAGAACTGAACGACAGGGTCGTCCATAATTAAAAATTGAAGATTGCGAGAGATATAAACAGTTATATTATAAACCAAGAATTGAAGCTTATAAGTCAAGCATTTTATTTTTCAATTCTTAATTTTCAAATTCCAAAGTGCTTTCCATCATTGATATCATAGAAGATACAACTGTCGACGGTCCGGGGATTCCGACCGCGATCTATGCGGCAGGTTGTCCGAACGCTTGTCCTGGCTGTCATAATCCCGAATCGTGGGACATAAAAAAGGGGAAACAAATATCGACGGAAGAGATTCTAACGAAGGTCTTGGCAGACGACTTTGCCAACGTGACCTTCAGCGGCGGCGACCCCATGTTCCAACCGGAAGGTTTCACCAAGCTGGCACAGGCGATCAAAGAAAAAAGCCGGAAAAACATCTGGTGTTATACCGGCTATACTTTCGAACGTCTTCTGGACAATCCGAAACAGGCAGAGCTACTCAAATACATCGACGTCTTGGTAGATGGTAAATTCAAACAAGCCCTACGCGATGAAAGCCTTCTTTTCCGTGGCAGCAGCAACCAACGCCTGATCGATGTCAAAGCTTCCCTAAAAAGCCAACAAGACTGTCTTGTTGGAACTGAATTATGATTTATGAATCTTTTTATAACTCATAAATCATAATTCATGAATCTCCTTACCATTCAATGAACTTACCACGCTGCCTGCGTTTTTCAAGTTCTTCTTCAAGATAACGCTGGCGGTCTTTGGCAATGTAGCGACGAGCGAAGATATTCGGAACGGCAACACCTAAAGAGATACACAGGATAATTAAAGCCGAATTGATCCCGTTAGCAAAAGCATTGGTCACTTCACCAATCACCCCGTGCAGGTTGATAAAAGCAAACAACGAACGATACATCAGTACTCCCGGAATCATCGGGATAACAGACGGGATCGTTAACACATGATTGGGGACATCGAACCAATGGACCGCCTTTACCGCAATCAGACTCACGACAAAACTTCCCATAAACGAACCGATCACCGGACCATATCCCAACTCAAAATTCACAAAATTACGGGTACACACTGCAATGATCCCCCCTAAAGCCACAACCCACAACAAACGTCGCTGGATATTGAAAATCATTGAAAAACCCATCGCTGCAATAGCCGCCGCAATGGCATAAATATAATAAGGATCATGCGGCACCATGCTCAATTCACTGAACTTATGGTCGATCTCTATATCGTTCATTACCAACACCCGCATGGCAAAAGCAATCCCGAACGTCATCGCTCCGACCATCATCATCGTATTGGCCGCCCGCGTAATTCCGACAAGCAAATGATTGTCAATCATGTCGTCCACAAAATTGATTAACGGTACTCCCGGCACGATAAACAGAGCACAAGCCAGCAACGGATGGTAAGGCGTGGATGACAGCCCCGAAAAAGAAGAAGCATACGCCAAACAAGTCGCCACAAACGCCGCAATCGCAATACTCATATACACATTTATCCCGAACTCGATACAACGCGCTCGGACACGGAATCCGACAAATGCACAAATAGAAGCAAACAAAAACGCGATCCAGTCACAGCCGAACAACTTACAGAAACCGCCACAGGCAAACCCGGCACCGATTGCCACCAGGTAAGGCATATAGTTACGAGGTTTACGCGCAATCCGCTCAAGCTCTTCCTCATACTGGTCCAACGAATAGTCTTGTTCAATCGCCTTCCATGACAGATGGCTGACCTCCGTAATGGTCGTCATATTGATACCATGCTTCTCACACTTCTGAAATTTTGAAAAGGAATGTGTCTCGTCGCTCACATTCACCATAATCATCGTCCATCTGATATCCAGATGAAGCTTTTCTTCAGGAATCCCCATAAAAGCAGCCACACGCTTCATGTTCCGTTCGATGCGGTTCGTATCCGCGGCACTCTCCATCAGCAATTTTCCCGTACGGAGTAATAAGTCCAGTTTTCTCCGTAACAACAAAACCTCCCGGTCTGTCAAAGTCTCTTTTTCCATCCTTTTTGTCTTTTCTCTATTAAATGCGGGCACAAAAAGTAAGAAGGCTGACTTTCACAAGCAAGCCTTCCTCTAATCAATTCTATTGATTCTGTCGAATGATTCTTTTGTTCACCATGTTAGTTATTTATAATTTTCAAATCGACGTCCTTGATTTACAAAGGCATATTGCCATGTTTCTTTGGCGGATTGCTCTGGCTCTTATTTTTTGCCATTTCAAGCGCCTGTATCAACTTGTAACGTGTCTGACGGGGCATGATGATCTCATCGATAAATCCTAATTCGGCTGCTCGATAAGGATTCGAGAACTGTTCATTGTATGCCTTCATAGCCTGTGCTTTTTCTTCTCCTTCCGCTTTCCGGTACAGGATATTGACAGCCCCTTCGGCTCCCATCACTGCGATTTCCGCCATCGGGTAAGCCAAGTTGATGTCGGCGCCGATCGGTTTGCTCGACATCACGATATAAGCGCCGCCGTAAGCTTTACGCGTAATCAACGTAATTTTGGGAACTGTCGCCTCGGCATAAGCGTAAACGATCTTCGCCCCGTGGCGGATAATCCCGTCATGCTCCTGCTGACAGCCGGGTAAAAAGCCGGGTACGTCCTCAAACGTCACCAACGGGATATTGAAGCAATCGCAAAAACGGATGAAACGAGCCGCCTTGTCCGAGGCATCGATATCCAGCACACCAGCTAGGAAAGCCGGCTGATTCGCCACAATACCAACCGACTGGCCACCCAGACGGGCAAAAAGCCGACCACCACATTCTTTGCAAAATGAGACATCACTTCGAAAAAATAATGATTGTCGACCACCGGCTCGATCACGTCCTTCATATCATACGGCACGTTCGGATCATCGGGAATCACCGTCTGTAACGTTTCCGTTTCACGACGGATATCGTCAGAACACGGGAGAGACGGCGCATCCTCCATATTGTTTGACGGCAGGAAGCTCAGCAGCTCGCGGATACTCATCAACGTTTCCTCCTCCGTATCGCACACGAAATGCGTCACGCCACTTTTACTGCTATGCACATAGGCGCCTCCCAATTCCTCTTTCTCCACCGTCTCATGCGTAACGGCCTTCACGACATCCGGTCCGGTTATGAACATATGGCTCTTCTCTTTCACCATAAAAAATGAAATCGGTCAGTGCCGGCGAGTAACAAGCTCCACCGGCACAAGGACCGAGGATAGCCGAAATCGGGGAAGCACCCCGGAGGCCATCGTATTTTGATAGAAGATCGACGCATAACCTGCCAGGCTACCGACTCCTTCCTGGATACGCGCACCTCCCGAATCGTTCAATGCGATCACAGGCGCACCATTTTTTCAGAGCTAGCGTCTGAACCTTTACGATCTTGGCGGCATTGGTCGAACTGAGCGTTCCTCCGTAAGCTGTAAAATCGTAGGCGTAGACAAAGACCTGACGACCTTCGATCTTACCATATCCAGAAACGACACCGTCTCCCGGAATCTTGTTTTTCTCCATGCCGAAATTCGTACATCGATGCGTCACGAACTTATCCAGTTCAACAAACGTACCTTTATCCAGCAACATATCAATACGTTCACGGGCTGTCATACGCCCCGCCTCATGTTGCTTATCGATTACGAACTACGCCGCCACCCGAGCAGCCACTTTTATCTAGTTCTTCAAACTTCTTATATATCTCTTCTTTCTGCATTTCCTTCCTGATTAATTACTTCCAATGTCATCAACACCTGATTCACGTTTACCGTGTCTCCTTTCCTTCACCAGGATTTCACGTACCCGACAATCAGAGCTGACCTTATAGTTGCTCTGCATCTTCATGGCTTCGAGCACCACCACGATATCCCCGGCAGACAGAAGGTCTCCTTCGTTCACAGGAATCTTCATGACCTTTCCGGGCATCGGCGATACAACCTTGTCGCCCTGCTTCTCTTCGCTGTTCTTGCGCATACGTAGATATTTTGGCCTGCGAATCGATCGATTATGTCGACCGAATAAGAGGAGAAAAGCGTGTTGACCTGATAGTTCTTTCCTCCTCCCGAACGGATCAGCTCGGCATTGTAAGAATGTCCGTCATGCAAGATCGAACAAGCCCCGTTCTCAGCCATCACGATATCCACCTCGTAGGGTTGTCCGTCTATGTCGAGCCGCACCTTGTTTCCATCGCTTTCAAAAGCAGCTCCACATCAGCCACCCAGTTTCCAATATGTATTTCCATTATAAACAATTTTTTCAAATCCTTAACACACCTTTCTGCAACCCCGAACTCACGCCAACGGCGATCGGGCGGTGTCCGCAAAGAGCCGATGCGCGTTCTCCTCCAGGTTCATCCAGGTAATCCACTTTATAAGCAGCGATCATGGCGATATTTTCCGATTCATGCTCGTCTCCGGGTTCACCGGATGTTGCAGCTCCCTCGCCATGCTTTCCGATAAACGATGTATCGTAGGTTCCATGCACAAAATCAGGTATATCCATGATCCGCCTGAAGATAGCTGATATTCGTCTTCACCCCGGTAATCTTGTATTCATTACCAAGACACGCCTCATTCGTTCGATCGTACTCGCGGCTGGTAGCCCACACGATCAACTTACCGATCATCGGGTCAGACCGGAATCTCGCAACCTTCATGAACGCCATAGCTGTCGATTCGCACTCCGATCCCGTTCGGTTCGGTCAGCTGGCGATAAATGCCGGGAGATGGCATGAAATTGTTGGCGGTATCT
>VOFJ01002836.1_pt1 | contig 11908 bp, 16 predicted proteins | sample 5384081 | NCBI WGS metagenome assembly VOFJ01 (sample SAMN12384729, study PRJNA508395) | human gut metagenome | isolation source: healthy gut I | host: Homo sapiens | reverse complement strand
CCGGAAAAAAATTCTCCTGTTTTTGGAACAAAAATCCATGGTATAATTTTTGTCAACTTGTGTAAAACAATGATGGAGGTAAAACAATGCACTGCAACAACTGGATCTTTGATATGGACGGCACCCCGACCGACAGCATGACCGTGGTATGGGAGGGTGCGCCCGATGCCCTGCTGGCCCGCTATGGCCGCACCCCAAAAATCTGACCTCCATAAAACGCTCCTGACCATGGGCATGGCCGATGGCGCGGCCTACCTCATCCGGGAGTACGACCTGCCCCTGAAAATGGAGGACTACAACGATGTGATGTGGGATGTTATCACCAAGCTCTACGAGAGCGTAGAGCTCAAGCCCGGCGTGCGGGAGCTGCTGGCCCGCCTGAAGGCCGAGGGTGCCCGCATGTGCATCTGCTCCCAACACCTGGAGCGCCCAGTGCCGCACCGTGCTCACCCGTTTGGGCATCGATGAATATTTCGACTTCTATGTGGAGGCACAGGGAGCGCTCCACAAGAGCAGGCCGGATGTATTTTTCCAGACCCTTACACGCCTGGGCGGCACTGACCCCGACCGGTGCGTTGTCTGTGAAGATTCCCTCTACGCCGCCCGCACCGCCCACGATGCAGGCTTCCACGTCATCGGCATCGCCGATGCCGCCAGCAAGTCCGATGAGCCCGCCCTGCGGGGGTCAGCGACCAGTTCCTGACCGACTGGACGGAGCTGGACTGGGACAAAGTATGACCCCTGCACCATGCAGAAAGCGGCCCGCAGAAGCAGGCCGCTTTCTTTTTGTATGATAGACCTACCGTTCCAGAAACTTCCGGAACGCCGCCCTTACGGCGGGCTCACGGCTGCCGGGGGATGGGCACGCGGGCCCCGCTGCGCATCCAGAGCTCCCCGGAAGAGAGCTGGGCGGCGGCGGCAAGGTTGACCACATAGGAACGGTGGGGCTGCAAAAAGCGTTCGTCGGCCAGCAGAGGCTTTGCCACCTCGGAAAAGGGCACCCGCAGCGAAAGGGAGGCCACGTCCTCGCCGCTGGCAAGGTGGAAGTGGACGATGTGGTGGGTGCACTCCAGATATTCGATGTCCGCGAAGGGCAGGGCCCGCAGCCCCGCCGCCGTCGTGACCGGGATGACCGGGCCATACTCCGGCTCGGTGGCGCGGTCAAGCAGGGCTGTCAGCTGCTCCGGACGGAACGGGATATGCAGATACTGCATCGCGTCCACCCGGAACGCCTCGTAAGCGTAGGCCGTGGTGTGGGCAAAAAAGGCCAGCGGGGCCCGCACACCCCGGCGGCGCAGCTCTGCTGCCGCCTGCAGGCCGCAGCATGGGTTAGTGGCGGGCAGCTCGATGAGGTAGAGCTCGTACCGGGAGCCCGCTTTCTCCTGCTGCAGCAGGGCCGCTGTGCTTTCCAGCTGCTCCACGATGCAGGCATCGGCCCGGCGGGCATAATATTCCATGCAGTGGCGCTGCACCCGGCCCCGCAGCACAGGGTCCGGGCTGCACACCGCAATGTGAAAGATCATATCCGCTCCTCCTTTCTCTCTGCACAGCGCTTGATTTTTTGCGCCATGAGGGAGTATTATGGACGAAAAAAAGAAATGGGGACACCGCCATGGATCAGCCGCTCGTCAGCATCATCCTGCCCGTATACAACGCTCAGAATCATCTGGCCCGCTGCATCGGCAGCATCCTGAACCAGACCTATAAAAACATTGAACTCATCATCCTGAACGATGGCTCCAAGGATCACAGCCTGCCCGTGTGTGAGGAATTCCGCGCCAGGGACAGCCGCATCGTGCTGGTGGACAAGGCAAACTCCGGCGTGTCCGACACCCGGAACCTCGGCCTGAAGCTTGCCGGCGGTAAGTACGTCCAGTTCGTGGACAGCGATGACTACATCGACCCGGACTTCACCCAGCATCTGGTGGAAGCCGCCGAGACGCACCACGCAGACCTTGTGATTGCGCCATACAAGATGGTGATCCCCGCCGGGGCCACCAAGCCCGAACAGGTGCTGGAAAAGCTGCAGGACGATCTGGGCGTGATGACCGTGGCCCGGCCCCCGGAAGTGCGGGAATATGGCTTCCTGCCCGCGGGCGTGTATGACAAAGACCACTTCGCGCTCCGGCTGATGGACAAGCCTGCCTCCTATTTTTACAGCGTGCTCTGGAACAAGCTCTACCGCCGCATCCTGCTCACCGGCAACGACATCCAGTTCACCAGCGAGCTGAAATGGGCCGAGGATCTGGTATTCAACATGCAGTACATCCAGTACGCCGCGGTGTTTGCTTCCATTGACACAGCCGGGTACTACTATGTGCAGAATCCCCAGAGCATCTGCCACACCCAGATCAACCCGGCTTCCATCGTGCAGAACAAGATCCAGACGTTCCGGTATTATAAAGATCTCTACACCCGCCTTGGGATGTACGAGGAGGTGCGGCCCCAGCTGTACAAGTTCCTGGTGGATATCGCCGAGAGCACCTACCCCTCCGGCCCCTTCAAAAAGATCATTGAGGAAGCCAAGGAATATTGGAAAAACCGGAAAGAATAAACCAAAATCGGGAGACCCCCTGCGGGGTCTCCCTTTTTTTGTGGTTATGCTCCGATGGCAGCGCACTTCTTTGCCAGCCAATCCCGCTCTTCTTCATTCAGGCGGGGGAGCCAGCTTCTCGAAGACCTCGCGGTGGTAGGCGTTCAGCCAATCCAGCTCGTCCCGGGTCAGGACACCGGGCACCACAGGAGAGGTGGCAATGGGCACAAAGGTCAGCGGACGGAAGGCCAGGAAGGTGCCGTACTGGTTGTCGGCCTTGTGGTAGCACTCCAGTTCGTTCTCAATGCGGATGCCCACCTGACCGGCCTCATACACGCCCGGCTCATCGGTGATGATCATGCCCGGCTGGAACACCGTGCGTGTTGCGGCCATTCAGGGAGTGGGGGGGACCCTCGTGGACGTTGCCCACAAAGCTGACGCTGTGGCCAGTGCCGCAGCGGTAGTTGATGAGGTGACGCCACAGCGGCTCACGGGCGATGGTATCCAGCATGTGGCCGTCGCAGTAGTTCAGCCAGACGGCCTTTGCAATGTCGATGTGGCACTGCAGCGTCCAGGTGTAGAACAGCCGCTCGTCCTCGGTCAGCTCACCCAGCGGGTAGGTGCGGGTGATATCGGTGGTGCCGTCCAGATAGGTGGCACCGCTGTCCACCAGCAGGAAGCCTTTGCGCTCCAGCTTGGCATGGTCCTCCTCGGTGGCGTGGTAGTGCATCATGGCAGCGTTTCCACCGTAGGCGGCAATGGTGCCAAAGCTCTCCACGATGAACTTGTCCTGTGCGGAGCGGTACTTGTGGAGGATCTCGTCCACAGTCAGCTCGGTCAGCTCTTCCCCGGCAGCCAGACGCTCTTCCAGCTCCTTCTGGGGGAACCGCACCATGGCAACCGCATCCCGCAGATGGGCTTCGCGGTCGTGAGCCAGCTCGACCTCATTCTTCACACCCTTCATGGGCAGCAGGGGGGGGTCGGCCTCATCCTTCACGGTCAGGGCAGCATTGTTCTGCAGGGTCTCGTAAACGGCAAAGTTCACGGATGCCGGGTCGGCCAGCACGGTCTGGGGCTCGGTCTCGGCCGCCAGGAAATGGAGCACGTCGTCGTACTCCTGGATCTCCACGCCGTTGGCCTTGAGCTCTGCGGCAGCTTCCTCGCCCAGACGTGCGGTGTTGAGGAAGAGGACCGCGCGGTTTTCGGTGACATAGCAGTAGGCCATGGCATAGGGAGTGCACTCAATGTCCATGGCGCGCAGGTTCAAAAGCCATGCCAGATTATCCAGCTTGCCCACAAACTGTGCGGTGCAGCCCAGCTCCTTGAGCTTGCCGCGCAGGCGCCCAGCTTTTTCGGCAGGGGAGAAGCCCGCATATTCCTTCGGCAGGATCCACGCTGGGGTATCCGGCAGGGCAGGGCGGCCCTCCGTCCACAGCTCGTCCTCAAGGTTCAGAGTCTTGATGGTGCCCTTCTTGGCATCCAGCTCCTTCTGCACACCGCGCACCAGCCCGCAGGAAGCGGTCAGGCCGCACAGGCCCAGCACGCCGTTCTCAGGCAGCACCTTGCCGCAGTATTCCTCCACGGTGGGCACGCCCGGCTCCCCCATGCGCTGCAGCTTGATCTCGGTACCCGCAATTTCCTTCTCGGCCTGCACAAAATAGCGGCCATCGGCCCAGACAGCGCTCTCGGTGGGGGTGACGACGACGAAGTTGGAGTTTTCGCCGTGGAACCCGGAGAACCAGGTCAGGCTGGTGTAGGGGGCGGGCAGGTACTCGCTGGCATGGGGGTCCCCCACCGGGATCAGATAAACAGCCACGCCGTTGGCCTTCATGGCAGCCCGCAGGGCAGCCAGGCGCTCAGGAACCGTGTTCATGCTCATAATAAAAAGAGCCTTCTTTCTTCCATCTATCTGCCGGAAAAACGTCCGGCGGCGGGAGTCACTGTGTCCTATTGTACCATCACTCCGGGCAGAATGCAATTCACCGGCAGCGAAAAGCCCCGCCGGGGCATCAGCACTCAGGCGGGGGCAGAAAGCACGGTCACTGCACATTCTTTTTTTGCAAGATCTTTGGTGTACAGGGCACGGATGGCGTTGAGCACTGCTAGGATCATCACACCCACATCGGCGAAGATGGCGGTCCACATGCTGGCCAGACCCAGCGCACCCAGCACCAGGCAGGCGAACTTGATCGCCAGAGCAAACACGATGTTCTCGTACACGATGCGCAGGGTGCGGCGGGCGATGCGCATGGCCAGTGCGATCTTGGCCGGGTCATCGTCCATCAGCACCACGTCGGCGGCTTCAATGGCGGCGTCGGAACCCAGGGCACCCATGGCAATGCCGATGTCCGCACGGGACAGAACAGGGGCGTCGTTGACGCCGTCGCACCCCACAAAGGCGAGGTTTTCTTTGGGCTGCTTGGCGGCCAGAAGCTTTTCAATCTGGTCGACCTTGTCGCCCGGCAGCAGGCCAGCATGGTATTCATCCAGCCCCAGCTCGGCGGAAACGGCTTTTGCCACCGGCTCGGCGTCGCCCGTCAGCATGACGGTCTTGCGGACACCGGCCTGTTTCAGGCCCTTGATGGCCTGTGCGCTGTGGGGTTTGACCACATCAGCGATGAGCAGATAGCCTGCGTATCTGCCCTCCATGGCAACATGGACGATGGTGCCCGGCTCGGTGATCTCGGGAGCTGTCAGGCTCAGCTTTGCCATCAGGCGGGCGTTGCCGGCGGCGACGGCTTTGCCGTCCACCTTGGCCGTAACGCCGTGGCCGCCCAGCTCCTGCACATCGGTCACACGGCTGGGGTCGATGTCCTTACCGTAAGCGTTCTTGATGCTCAGGGAGATGGGGTGCTTGGACCAGCTCTCAGCCAGAGCGGCGGCTTCCACGAGGGCATCCCCGGTCACGCCGTTTTCGGGGTGGATGCCCACCACCTTGAAAGTGCCCTGGGTCAGGGTGCCGGTCTTATCAAACACCACGATGCCGGTGCGGGCCAGCTCCTCCAGATAGGTAGAGCCCTTGACGAGGATGCCGCAGGCAGAGGCGCCGCCGATGCCGCCGAAGAAGCTCAGCGGGATAGAGATGACCAGTGCGCAGGGGCAGCTCATGACCAGGAAGGTGAGGGCGCGGTAGACCCAGTCGCCGAAGCGGGCGGGCTGGCCCATCAGCAGCAGAACGATGGGGGAATGAAGGCCAGCGCCAGCGCGCCGTAGCAGACGGCGGGGGGGTGTAGACCCGGGCAAAGCGGGTGATGAAGTTCTCGGTGCGGGCCTTCTTCATGCTGGAATTTTCCACGAGGTCGAGAATTTTAGAGACGGTGGATTCGCCGAACTCCTTGGTGGTCCGGACCTTGAGCAGGCCGCTCATGTTCACACAGCCGCTGATGACCTCATCGCCGGAGCGGACATCCCGGGGCAGGCTTTCGCCGGTCAGGGCGGCGGTGTTCAGGGCAGAAGTTCCCTCCACGATGATGCCATCAATGGGCACCCGCTCGCCGGGCTGGACCACGATCACGGTGCCCACCTCCACATCATCGGGGTCCACCTGCTCCAGTTTGCCGTCCTCGTCCTCAACGTTGGCGTAATCGGGGCGGAGATCCATCAGGCTTGAAATGCTCTGGCGGCTCTTGCCCACGGCCACGCTCTGGAACAGCTCGCCGATCTGGTAGAAGATGATAACGGCACAGCCCTCCACATAATCGCCCAGCGCAAACGCGCCCACGGTGGCAACAGCCATCAGGAAGCACTCGTCAAAGGGCTGGCGGTTCTTGATGCCCAGCAGTGCCTTGCGGAGCACATCCCAGCCGACCACCAGATAGGGGATGCAGTAGAGCAGCAGCTCCACCGGCGTGGGGAACTGAGGCAGCAATTTGAGGATGAGCACCAGCACCAGAGCAGCAATGATCCGGTACAGGTTCTTCTTCTGCTTTTTATTCATATCTGTACTCTCCTTTTTTCTGGGTTCTGGGCCGCAATGCGCCGCGGCGGGCGGGGGTGGATTCAACTGGTTTTCCCCACGGGGTAGACTTTTCCACGTTTTCCCCTGAGTTTTCCACGGACTTTTCCCGGAGAAAACCTGCTTTTTCGCGTTTCTTTTTTTTGCACTTTTTCGCAGAGGCTGTTGAAAACCCGGTGGAAACTGTTGAAAACCCGTTTTCTTTTCCACAGTTTCCCACACCGGCTTTTGGGCCGTTCTGCCCGAAAAAATGCGTCACAAAAAGCTCCCCCAGCAGGGGAGCCGCACCGGAGTTACAAACCCCTGTTTCCTCAGATATCAAAGATCTCGCAGTCGTCCTCGACCTTTTTTGCAGGCAGCCAGAACATTCACCATGGTATCGTGGGGCTCTGCACCCTCAGCAAACTCAACCTTCATCTTCTGGGTCATAAAGCTGACGGTAGCCTTTGCGACGCCGGCGACCGTGTTGGCGGCATCCTCCATTTTCTGGGCGCAGTTTGCGCAGTCAACTTCGATCTTGTAGGTCTTCTTCATCATAGGTACCTCTCTTTATTTTTTATGTGGACCTCTCAGGCACGCCTTGTGCGCCGGAGGCTTTGTACTGCGTTTTCCGTTTACTCCTCAATGTGGTCCATGCCCATCGACAGGATGCTTCTCACATGGTCATCATCCAGTGCATAGTAAACGGTTTTGCCATCCCGGCGGAAGCGCACGAGCTTGGTGTCCTTGAGCACCCGGAGCTGGTGGCTCACTGCCGACTGGCTCAGCTGCACCGCGTTGGCAATGTCCTGCACGCAAAGCTCATTGTCATGCAGCGCATATAAGATCTTGATGCGGGTGGAGTCACCGAACACCCGGAACAGGTCGGCCAGCTCATACAGCACCTCGTCATCCGGCATCACCACCGGTTCCGTGTTTTCCTGCCCCGCCGGGGTCATCTGCTCCAATCCGATCATGTCCGTTCTCCTTTTGCCGTGTTTTTACATGAACGTCTGTTCATGTGTTCATGTTATCATGCAGAAGAGCTTCTGTCAAGGGGTTTTGCAAAGTTTTCTGCATTCCTCTTAAAATCATCGAAAAAAGCCGCAAAAAACGCCCAAACGGATGGAGATTTGCAGAAAAAAACGCCCAAACAGGTGCATCTGTGCCAAAAGTGTGGTATTCTAACAATGTATTTCTAAATTTTCGCCTTCGGGCATCTGGAAAGGACGTATTTTTATGTTGGAAGCTGGAATCCGCGGCGAGCAGAGTGTCGCCGTTACTTCCGAGAACACCGCAAAGACCATGGGCAGCGGCACGCTGGACGTGTTTGCCACCCCCGCGCTGGTGGCACTGGCCGAAAAAACCTGCTGGATGAGCGTTGCCGCCGCGCTGGACGAGGGCTGCGGCACCGTGGGCACCCGGCTGGAGCTGGAGCACAGCGCCCCCACCCCTGTGGGCATGACCGTGACCTGCGAGAGCGAGCTGACCGCTGTGGAGGGCCGCAAGCTGGTGTTCAAGGTCTCCCTGCACGACGAGAAAGGCCCCGTGGGCGGCGGCGTGCACGAGCGGTTCATCATCAACAACGCCAAGTTTGCCGCAAAGGCAGAGAGCAAAAAGGGGTAACGGCCTCGCCCTCTCAGTCAGCGCCGTTGGCGCTGCCAGCTCCTCCAAAGGGGGAGCCTTTGGCATTGTGGGCAGGCTGGCCGTGCATATACAGCGGCTCTCTGTCCTCTTCCATCACCTGCGCTTCTGCCTTTTGCTGGGCGGCTGTCAGCAGGCGGATGGCCTGTTCGTTGGCGCGGAACAGCTCAAAATACAGCGCTTTATAATCCGGCGTGGCGGCGGCCCCCTTTCCGTTTGCAATAGGGATAGTCTGCCCCGGGCCGGGACAAAAAATCAAGTGAGGAATCATTTATGAAAAAAAGACAAATCTCTCCTGGGTGGGGGCACTGCTGGTGTTTGCCCTGCTGCTGTGGTGCACCGCAGCCACCCCCGGCACCATTGCCGACCCGGCCAGCTACACCCCCGCGGTGTACAGCTCCATGCTTTCCCTGCTGCCGCCGGTGGTGGCCATTGTGCTGGCCCTGAACACCAAGGAGGTCTACACCTCCCTGCTGGTGGGCATTGCCACCGGCGCGCTGCTCTTTGCCAACGGCAACCTGGAGCTGGCGGTCACCACCCTGTTCTTCAACGAGGACGGCGGCATGGTCGCCAAGCTCTCTGACAGCAGCAACGTGGGGATTCTGGTCTTCCTGGTGATGCTGGGCATTCTGGTGGCCCTGATGAACAAGGCCGGCGGCAGCGCCGCCTTTGGCCGCTGGGCCTCCACCCACATCCACACCCGGGCCGGGGCACAGTTTGCCACCCTGATTCTGGGCGTGCTCATTTTTGTGGACGACTACTTCAACTGCCTGACCGTGGGCTCTGTGATGCGCCCCGTGAGCCGACCGGCAGAAGGTCTCCCGCGCAAAGCTGGCCTATCTCATTGATTCCACCGCCGCCCCGGTGTGCATCATTGCGCCGGTGTCCAGCTGGGCTGCTGCCGTTACCTCCTCCGTGCCCGAAGGCTCCGGCATCAACGGCTTTACCATGTTCCTGCGCACCATTCCCTACAACTATTACGCCCTGCTGACCATTGTGATGAGCCTGTTCCTCATCTTCACGGGCACGGACTACTGCTCCATGAAGCAGCACGAGGACAACGCCCGGGCCGGTGACCTTTTCACCACGGCTGACCGCCCCTACGGCGACGATGTGGATGCCGGGGACGATGCCCACGGCCATGTCATTGATCTGGTGGCCCCGGTGCTGGTGCTGATCGCGGCCTGCATCTTTGGCCTGATCTACACCGGCGGCTTCTTTGAGGGCGTGGACTTCATCACCGCCTTCTCCGACTGCAACGCCTCCGCCGGTCTGGTGCTGGGCAGCAGCATTGCCCTGATGTTCACCTTTGTGTTCTACCGCGTCCGCAGCGTGATGACGTTCCAGGACTTTGCCGCCTGCATCCCCGAGGGCTTCAAGGCCATGGTCAGCCCCATGCTGATCCTGACCCTGGCCTGGACGCTTTCCGGCATGACCAACCTGCTGGGTGCAAAATATTACGTTGCCAACCTGCTGGGCGGCTCCGCTGCCGCCCTGCAGTACCTGCTGCCGGTCATCATCTTCCTGGTGGCGGTGTTCCTGGCGTTTGCCACCGGCACCTCCTGGGGCACCTTCTCCATCCTGATCCCCATTGTCTGCCACGCTTTCCCGCAGGGCGAGATGCTGGTGGTCTCCATTGCGGCCTGCCTGTCCGGCGCTGTGTGCGGCGACCACTGCTCTCCCATCTCCGACACCACCATCATGGCTTCCGCCGGCGCCCAGTGCGACCACCTGAACCATGTTTCCACCCAGCTGCCCTACGCCATTACCGCCGCATCCTGTTCCGCCGCGTGCTATGTGATCACCGGCCTGACCCAGATGTTCCTGGGCAGCAGCGCCAGCCTGTGGACCTCGCTGATCCTGCTGGGCGTTGCCATTGTGCTGGAGCTGGTGGTGCTGAACATTCTGCGCGTAAAGCTGGGCAAAAAAAGGCCAAAGCGTGATATACTAAAGGAAATTGAGTGTTCGAAGGGAGACCGTACCATGCTGGAAAAAGCATTCAACGATGTCTATACCAAGTTCAAGCTCCATTTCTACCAGAACGTGTTCCAGCGCTTTGCCACCCGTGAGGCGACCCTGACCACGGTGGAATCCTTTTGCATGGAGGGCATTATGGCCATGGGGGAGCCCACCATTGCGGAGTTTTCCCGGATGATGCAGATCTCCACCCCCAACGCGGCGTATAAGATCGGCTCGCTGGTGCGCAAGGGCTATGTGGAAAAGATCCAGTCCACCACCGACCGCCGGGAGTATCACCTGCGGCCCACCCAGAAGTATATCGACTACTACAACATCAGCTACTCCTACCTGAGCACGGTGGTCCAGCGGGTGAACAAGCGCTTCCCCAAAGAGGACGTGAAAAAGCTGGAACAGATGCTGACCATCATCAGCAACGAGCTGATGCCCGAGCTGAACCTGGAAAACAACCCGGAGGCTCCGGAGGAAAAGAAAACCGCGCGCTGAGCCGCACCCTTCCGGAAACCCCGGAAGCCCATGCGCCGCCCCGCGCAGCCAGACAGGACTGCCCCACAGAGATGTGGAGCAGCCCTGTTTTTTTCTGCCGGAACGGGCCATGCGGCCAACAAAAAAAAGCCCCGGAGGGCTTGCGGGACCCTCCGGGGCGAGGCAGCGGCGTGCGGGCCCGCTGCGGACAGCACCATGCCTGCGCCCAGCATCAGGTCTGCCAGCCAGCCGCTGGTGCCCACCGCACAGTCTCTTTGAACCTGTTCCCGCTGCCTCTGTTTCATCCTGCATCCCCCGTCTTTTGTGCCGTTCCCCGGTGTTTTTTCTCCATTATATCACATCCGCGCTGTAATTTGCCAGAGAGCAGAGGGGAATGTACCTCTGTGCCGCTTGCACCTGCTCTGAAAACCGTTTGAATTGCAAAACGATTTTTTAGTTGCTATACTGGGCTTATCAAATTTTTTTTTCAGGAGGATGCCGCAGTGACCACACAGACAATGCAAATCGGGAACAGACCTTGCCGCATTTACGGCGAAGCCAATGCAGAATACTTGCTGCTCCAAATGACAGGTGAGCATGAGCTGCAAAGTATGGATTATGAAGTGGCGGCCATTGCTCAAAGCAGCCAGAATTTTCTGTTCGCGGCTATCCCGGTGGAAAGCTGGAACGATGCGCTTTCTCCGTGGAAAGTCCCTGCCGTGTGGGGAAAGCAAGGCTTCGGCGGCAAAGCTGGGGACACCCTGCGCTTTCTGACGGAGCAGGTCATTCCCACACTGGAGCAGCAGTTTCCTCTCCCGGAAAACGTCAAGATCATTCTGGGCGGCTACTCGCTGGCGGGATTGTTTGCGCTGTGGGCATCCACCCAGACCGATTTGTTCTACGGTGTCGCCGCCGCTTCTCCTTCTGTGTGGTTTCCGGGCTGGATGGAGTTTGAACAGCAGCACCCGATACAGGCACAGCACGTTTATCTGAGCCTTGGCGACAAGGAAGAGCGCACGAAAAATGCTGTCATGACTGCGGTAGGGGATAATATCCGCACGCTGCACAGTCGGCTTACAGAGCGTGGCGCAGACTGCACCCTTGAATGGAACAGCGGTGGACACTTTAAGGACGCTGATTTGCGTACGGCAAAGGCTTTTCGCTGGGTGATGGAGGAACACACATGACAATTCGCGTTTGCGAAGCAAATGGAGGGGTCTTGCCCCGACAAGTTCTAATTGATACCGATGGCCGCCCTGTTCTCATCCTCACCATCTTTGCCGCAAAAAAGGCACCAGCCTGAGCCGGTGCCTTTTATTGGCGGAGATGGTGGGATTCGAACCCGTGCCCGATTA
>VOFJ01001933.1_pt1 | contig 11912 bp, 8 predicted proteins | sample 5384081 | NCBI WGS metagenome assembly VOFJ01 (sample SAMN12384729, study PRJNA508395) | human gut metagenome | isolation source: healthy gut I | host: Homo sapiens | reverse complement strand
AGCCGCCTCGAAAGGCGCCGCACAACCGGGATGCGCCCCGCAAAGCCGATACTCCGGGCCTATAATTGCCAATTGATAAAATTAAGCCTGAACTTCTGCCGCACATCCTTCTGGAACCGGCCCTTATCGAAGGAGTAAAACATGGCCGGTTTGTGGGCCACATGCTTCTCCCGTTCGCCCGTCTCACGCAGGTAACCCGACGAAAGCACCTTCTTCCGGAAATTACGGTTATCAATCTCTATTCCAAGTATAGCCTCGTAGAGCACCTGCAACTGGCGGAGCGTAAATTTACGCGGCAACAGTTCGAATGCGATCGGCTCGACCATCAGCTGCCGTCCGAGCGTCTCGAGGGCACGGGCCATAATCTGTTTGTGATCCATGGCCAGGCGCGTCACCCGCTCCACTCCGACCCATTGGGCATGCTCGGCCGCGGCCGAAGCGATCAATGCCTCGTTGAGCTTGACGAGCGCATAATAGCCCACCGTCACGACCCGCCCCGTATGTACGCCGTAATGTTCGTTGAGCCACCGCAACTCTTCACCCACCACGCGGTCGGGCTGTGAAAATACATGCAGTTGGCGCAGGTAAATATCCCGCCGGCCCATATACTTATCCAGTACACGTGCCGCCGACGCGCGGAGTTCTTCATCCTGAAAAATCAGGCTGCCGGGCAGCTTGAAATCATGGATGCGTTCGCCCGCGGGATTGACAAAATCCCGCTCGACAAGCAGCACCTTGAGCGCTGCGCCATCGAAGCCGAACACGACACAATCGACCGAAAGGGAGGGATTAGGTTGCGGAGACATGCAAAATCAGTGTTTTAGGTTTCAGGTTTCAGACAAAACTAAATTTTCTCCGGGACAAATCCAATCTTAATGTATTTTTCACGCTAAGCCACCCCCAGGCATACAAAAAATGTTTGAATATCAAAATTTTGACATTCAAACACTAATACACTCCACTACGCTTAGGCTGTCTCCGGAAAAGATTCGCCGGTAAAAACCGGCAACCGCCTGAATCCAGATCCTGCGAACTACCGCACCTTCGGATCGTTCAGCGCATTGCGGACAGCGGAATCCGAGTCCATACCCCGTTTATGCAGCATTTCGAAATCAAGCCGCTTCAGGCCGGCCTTGCGGTAATCGACCGCCTTGTTGTGGTCGTTCAGGTACAGGCGCTCGCCGGGAGCATAGCTGTCGCTAACCAGCGAATACCGCTGATTGATATAGGGACTTTGCAGCGAGGCCATATCGGTGATCGTATGGAAAACCTGCGCCGTAGTGGCCGGTGAAGCCTCATGCGACAGGGCTGCGGCATATTTTTCGGGATAGAGTGCGCGATATTCGGGCGAAAACCAACCGAAAGAGGCCACATGCAATTGGTAGTAGGTCGGCGTCGGCGATGCATGCAGGAAGCGCACGCGGGAATCGTCCATCATATCTTCGCCATGATCGGACGAATAAAACAGCGCCGTACAGGCCTGCGTATCCTCCAGCACCTTGATAATTTCGTCAAGTACATAATCCGTATAATAGACGCTGTTGTCATAGGCATTGACCATGATGGACCGGTTGTTTTTATTGATCGCCGAGATCAGGTCGGGCGTATAGCGGGCAAACTCCTGCGGGTAACGCTTCCGGTAGTCGTAATGCGAACCGTACGTGTGCAACACGATCAGCAGGTTGCTGTCGCTCTGTTGGATGATCTCGCGGATACTCGGCAGCATCTCGCCGTCGGGACGGTTATCGGTATACAGTTCCCCTTCGCGCGGAGAAATATCGATGCGGCGTTCGGCCTCTTCTGAGAAGAAGTCGATCAGCGAACGGTTCGGTACCTGGTTCGACAGGTACCAAGTCTGGAATCCGGCCTCCTTGAAAGCGGTGATCAGGCTCTTTTGCACATAGATCGAATCGTAATTGGCTGCCGAAGCGGGTGACAGGATGATCGGTACGCTCTTGTGTGTCGCATTGCTCTGGGTCAACACGTTCGAAAACGGCACCACCCCTTCGCGCTTCTCCAACCGGGGCGTCGTCTCGCGGTCGTAGCCGAAAAGGCTCCACGAATCGGCCCTGGATGCTTCGCCGATCACCAGCACGTAAATTTCGCGCCCGGGAGCCTGCCGGTTCTTCACCGCATGGAACGTAAAATCTTTCGATGTTTCGTGATAGCGCTCGCTGAGGCCCCAACGCTCCAGCGTCAACTTGATATTATAGCAGACATTGACCGGAAAAACCTGATATTTAATTCCGAAATCGGGCACCTTGACCCACGCATATATCGTGAACAGCAAACCGACAAACGCCATGCCGAGCCCCGTGCGGAGCAATTTGCGCCGGAACAGGCCGCTGAGCCGCTCCTTGATGCAAAGCGACCGGACGCCCAATACCAGCAACGGCAGGTACAAAATACAGACGAACAAAACCGCAGGCCACAGGTTGGCCAGTAATTCGCCCGCCTCGGAAGCATTCGTCGTAAAGAGATTGGTAAACATGTCCACCGCGATGATCGACCCTCCGAATAGGTAGAGCAACACGATTTGGAACGCCCCCAGAATCATCAGCGGAAGCGACACGAGCATCAGTGTTCCCGGCTTGCGCAGGGCCGCCATCAGCAATGCGTAAAAAGCCGCCGGCCAAAGCAGTGCCGCCAGCGTCACACTGAACGGATAGCGCTCCGTAATCGTAAGCAGCACATTGGGTACCATCATGATTACCACATACAGCATCGCGATGCTCTCCTGCCGTCCGACGAGTCGCCCGAACACGCGGAAACCCTTGGACTCTTTGATTTTCGACATTTTTTTCCTGCCGCCCATCTTCTTGCTCTCTAATTTTCTCTATTTTCCGGTTTCCGTTCTCATGTCTCAAATCCGAACCGGACTGTATTTATAGCGTCATACCGACTGTCCTGACCACCCGGCCGGCACCCTCCGAACAAAACTCCTGCACGGACGACACCGGACGCAACCGGCTGTGCATCAAAACGCCTCGTTGATACTGAACAGGAAGCTGTTCTCGCCTTTACCGAACCCGTAGTCGAACCGGACGTTGACTTTATTTTTGAACTCCCAACGGTATCCCACGCCATAGTTGGGCAATGTGTGTGCCGGATTGAACTCGCCGAAAGTCGGGAATACATTGCCGGCCCCGACCCATACCGCCACACCGTGACGGTTGTAAATATGCTGCCGCAGCTCGGCCTGTACCTCGACCATCTGCCGGTCGCGGTAGCGCCCCTCGTAATAGCCGCGCATCCGGTACGAACCGCCCAAACGGGCCAGCATCGTCCAGGGCACGCTGCCGGTACCCAGCTGAGCGTAGAAATCATAAGCCATCACCGCCCCTTTCCACAGTTTGTGGTATGCGTCGAAAATCAGTTCGGTTTGGGTAAACGCCCCCTTATTACCGAAAAACGACGGGTAGAAACGTTGATCCAGACGCGCATAAATACCCCGCGAGGCATTGTAGATCACATCGCGCGAGTCATACATCAGAATCACGCCGATACTCGTATTGGTATATTGCGTATTCTCGCCGTTAAGCAGTGAAATATCGGAAAAATCTTTGCCCTTGATATAATTGAAGCTGACGCTCGGTCCCAGATAAAATTTCGGAACCAACCGGAAAAAGAAATCGACCTTCACCTGGCTCTGCATGCGCTTGTAGGAACCGGGCGTACCATACATGCCCTTATCGTAACCTATTCCCCAGAATGCGCTCGGGAACGAAAAGAAGTACGTCGTGAAATCGAGCCTGTATTTGGCCCCTTTGAACAAGGTGTTTCCCCTCACGCCCAACAACCAGAAACCGGTGGTAGTGATATCGCCGAACAGGGATATGTTAGAAGGCGGAATGGAAAGGTCTTTGCGATCGACACGGTAGAGCCCGGCAGCCACCAGCCCCAACCCAAGCTTAATATCGCTCGAGTAGTGCGGACCGCCGATAATGCTGAAATCGAATTTTTTGGTAAGCGTCTTATCGACATTCGCCGATTTGAAATAGTTATAAAAACGGTGGAAAAAGCCTTTCTTCACGGTCGAATCGCCCGACATGCTATCAACAGCCATCTCCATGCTATCGGCCGGGGCATGCGTCTTCCCCTGCATCGAGTCAGGTTTTGATACGGACAACTCTTTGGTCACAACGGGAACCGCTCCCGACGTGACGCCGGTCTCCTCAGACAGTACCGAAAGCGTTTCGGGGGGAACCGGTCGGGAATCGGCAGCGGCGCCGGACCGACCGGCTGGCGCCTGCTGTTGGGCGGATGCGACCACCGACGTGTCGGCAGCCGCTACGTTTCGTTTTTTAACCGCACTTTCCGTACGATTCACGGCTCCGGCGGACGTTGCAAAGAAAACCGACCCTATCCATACGGCCAGCAGAAATCCTCTCATGCTGTTCTTTGTTTTCGTTTATATTCGAGATCAGAAAAAGAACGATCGAACCTGCGAATATACGTCCAATATCGCGGATATGAAAATTCCACCTCTCGGGAGTTTCAATACCGCATTTCGCCGGAAACAGGGCCGGCGCGTCCATCTGCAATATAATAATTTAAAAATCAAAGGAGTATTCCCAGTACTGGGAATACTCCTTTCGAGTTCTATAACGGGAAAAACCGGACTTTTACGATATTTTTACCACCGGAATGGATAGCAGGAATGCCAATTTCCCGATTTTGTCGGCAATATGCCCCGTGCCGATCGCACAGTGGTGCGCCGGACCCGCCTTGGACCAGGCGTCCATAAAGGCCCGGGCGCCGATTCCGAACCGGTAACGGCTGTTGGTATTACCGATATTGAGCACTTTGCCCGGAACCGACTCGCCTTCGGCCACCAGCAGGAAAATCCCGTCACGGCCTTCGACCACCGACAACAACGTCACGGGACCGTGCTTGACCGTCATCTGGATCGACAGCCCCTTACCGGGTTTGCCGTGATAGATCGGCAGCGGCACAAGCCCCACACGCCCTTCGGCAATCGCAAAATGGGCCGGGCCGTCATGCCCCCACAACACCACGTCATCCTCGAAGTCCATCGCATAGGGTTCCGAAAACGATCCTCCGGCACCGAACTCGGCCATAATCTTCATCGCTTCGGCATTTTTCACTTCGCACTCGCCCGCCACCGGGATATTCTTGCCCGTCAGCAGCGTATTCCCGGCGATCACCGACGTCACGACGTTCTCATAGTCGTTGCCGCTAGCGCCTTCATAATAGTAGGCCATTGAACCGAGATCGTACTTCTTCACCAGTTTGTCCAGCGCGACCGACGTCCGTGCGGCCCGTTCGATCTCCGCACGTTCGCATTCCGACGACACTTCGAACGTGTCGTAAAATTCGTCTATCTTGGCCTGAACTTCCTCTGCGGTGACCCCGTCGCGCAACTCCTTTAGCTGGCACATCTCGAGCAGTTCGAAATGGGTTCCGAACACGCCCGACATTTTCGTCAGGTCGGTGTACACATCGAGCATCCCGCAGTAGTAATGTCCCAGCACCCCCATCCGGTCATGGCGCAGGGCATGGGCCACGCGCGCCGCCTCAACCCAACCGCCGATCTGTTCCCAAACCGACTCCTCGCCCAGGTATCCCGTCACGATATCGTACCGGAGACCGAGCCGGTTGAACACGCACGCCACCTCGGGTACCGAGCACGCCTGGCAGTTGGCCAGCCACTCGCCGGTCATCCGGCCCCGGTCCCCCAGCGAATTGATATAATCGTAATCGATGGCCGCCGTAGGCTGCAGGTTCAGCACCACCACCGGAACATTCAGGCGGCTGACGACCGGCAGCACCGTCGACGAAAGCGCATAAGTCGAGATATAAAGGAAAACCAACTCCACGTCGTTCTCCTTAAGCAATGCCGCCGCCGCATCCGCTTTGGTCGGATCGTCGACCATGCCGGCATCGGTCACTTCGACGCCCATCGCGCCGATCCGGTCCGCGATCTCGCGCCGGTAACCTTCGAGCCGGTCAAGCAGTCCTTCGAACTGCCCCCAATAGGTATTCAGCCCGATTCCAAAAAGTCCTATCTTCATAATTCAGTAGTTACAAAACACGCTAATATTTAATAAAATAATTTTCAAAGGGCATAAAAGCCCCACTTTCCGCACGACATCCCGAAAGTGTCCCGGCACACCGGCGGAACCCGCCGGGACTACTCCCGGCGAACCCGGAAATTATCCCGACAACTGCTCCGCAAAGCGTGATACGGACAGCGGCACACCGCTTCAGCCCGATTTGCCACGAAAGTTTCCGATCCGAGTTTTACACCCCTTCATAAAGGGTAAAATCGGACTGTAACCCAAACGGGGTAAGGCGATATTCCGAAGCCTTTTTCGGACTGTCCACCTCCCAGCAGTTGGGACCGACATAACCGTCATAGGCCCGGTGGTGTGGGCCGATAAAGTTCTGCATACTGCCCACTACGCGCAATTCGACGTGATTGCCGCCCTTGGTCAGGTAGGGAGTAATATCCAGGGTATAGGGATCGGAGAAGATCACGCCCACCTTACGGTCGTTGACCCATACCTCCGCGACCGATCCGTTCCAACGGTCGGCTTTCACCCAATGGCGTTTTCCCGTATCCTGCACGTCATAGAATTTCGAATAGCGCATCTCCCACGGATAGAACGGCGCGCCAAGTTCCTGCCAGTCGGCCAGCCGGTCGTATTTGTGCGCGGGAACGATCACCCATTTCTCCCCACGGTTCACCACATCGAAATTACCCAGCACATAAACGGCCCCCAGTTCGGTATCCACCGTCGTGTGATCGGCGACGAGCTCGATCCGGTTTTCACCCGGTTTAACGAGCGATCCGATGCCCATCGTCTTGAAATCTTCATCGACGAGCCAACCGTGTCCGGCCCTTACCGGCGTACCGTTCACCTTGACCGTATAAAGCCATGGGCGCTCGACCAGAATCTTCATCGACGCCAGATCGACATCGCCCTCCCCGACCGTAAATTTGTAAGTCGCGGTAAAACCCGGAGCCGCGGAAAGGTCCATATTGACGATGTCGCTGCCGTACTGAATCGCACGGTTCCACGGGTTATCCTGCAATCCGGCGTTCAGGTAAATCTGCTTGCCGGCCGCGTTGTAGTACAGATTCCGATACTTTTATCCCCGCTGACCAGATCGACGAAATCGATCAGCAGCACATTATCCTTCACGCGGCCGATACTCAGCGGTCGCATCTCCTTGAGCGGCATGCCTCCACTCAAGACAGCGGCCTTCTCGGCGGCCAGAGGCTCGTCCGACACCCGCAACAATACGCTGCCGGCAGGTTCTATGGTCGTTTTGACGGCGACTTTACCGTCGCCGGAAGTATACGGAATTTGATACGTTTTGCCGTCAAGCGCATCCATGCGTACGACATATTTGCCGTCCAGCGCCACTTCGACCGCCGTCGGTTCATCAAGCGATACATTGGTCAGCAGCAATACCTGACCGTCAGCGAACTCCTTGCGGTGATGGTGCAGGTCGCCCCCCCGACACGGTGACAAAACGGATGTCGTCGTTACGGAAATTCGATTCGATAAATTCGGGTGTACATACCGGGAGTCCCGTTTTGGATGCGGTAGTATTTAAACCGCCCCCGGCAATACTGTTAGACTTACAAAACGCTTCGACTTCGGGAGAAACGACACCGTCCACCCGCGACGGACAGCCGAAGGCGATCAGCTTCCCGCCCTGGGCAACGAACGATTTGAGCAGGTCGAAAGTAGCGCCTTCGATATTTTCAGTCCCGTCCGGAATCACGAACGTGCTGTACGCGCGATTGCCCACAACGAACTTGCCGTCGCGCACCGATCCGTTCGTCTGGAAAATATGTTCGCAACCCAAATCGAATTCGACTTGCGCATGCTCCAGCGTCGCAACGAGATCCTGGAATTTCTGCCCGATCTCCAGCGAAGCGCCTTCGGCCGGTTTACCCATATAGTTATTGTAGAGCCATGCGGTCGTGGTGGGCTCCAGGACGAGGATATCGTTGACCTGCTCGCCCAGGCTCATCACCGTGCAAATGCGCGCGATGTAATCGTTCAGGACGTGGTAGTTTTCCCACCACGAAGCGGCCCGCGTGAACATCGGCGGATAGTCGAATTTGCGAACCCCGTCGAGGCTCATGTGGCCGACATGCTGGTTCACGAGGTTCACCCCCCCAGCACCATCTGCCAGTCGGCGAGGCGCTTCATATCCTTAAAGGTAGCCTCCCAGCCCGCTGCACCGTACGTCTCGCTCAGTACCCGCTGGCGGCCGAGCTGGTTCGCGATGCTGCGCACCTCCTTGACCGAACGGATATTGCCGAACTGGGCATGCACATCCTTCTCGTTGAACTGATTGCAGAGCATGTCGATACCGGGGGTCTGCTGCCACGCGGCCATCGACATGTTGTCGATCACTCCGGTCACGTTGGGCCAGCTGTGTTCCCAATAATGTCCCGTCCACGAAATGCCCTTTTCGTCGCAATAACGCGACCACGGTTTGGCCCAGCGGTCGACGAACATATCGTTGAGCAGCGCGAAGTAATCGTGCCGTACCCGTTTCCAATCGCCCACCTCCTCGTGCAATGCGGGCAGTTGGTCGCGCAAGTCGTAGCCGTAACGCGCCCGGAATGCTTCGAATAGGTCCGGCGTCCAACGCAGGCCGCCGGACGATACCACCTCCGGCTCATCGGTGAAAATTCCTTTTACGTTGTTCTTCAGATCCCCGCCGAACGTTTTTTCGTAACCGTCCATGGTAATCTCCATGAACTTACCGGTCACGCCGTCGGCCAACAGATCGACGTACGAACCGCCCGCATACCACGGGGAAACTTTGTAATAGGTTTTCTCGTAAAGATAGAATTTACCTTTTTTGCCTTTCATCTTCGGGGCCTTGGCGGTAACATCGGTCAATTTGCCGCCTTTCTCGCTGACGACCACCGCGTATTTCGACACGTCGCCAGGCATCACTCCGACAACGGTCGGCATCAGTCCCGCGCCCTGGTTGTAGGCTTCGGGCATCTGGCGGTAGACATGCCCTCCGGCGAATCCGCTCGGATAGGAGTTCTCATCGTAAATCCAGACGTCGATGCCGAGCAGTTTACCCCGGTCGACCGTATATTTATACATTTCGAGCCACTCGGGCGACAGGTAATCGGTTTTCAGACCCGGACGCGGGTGGATAATCACCGCGCCGCATCCCTGCCGACGGTACTCGTTGAGCATATTGTCGATCTGGTACTTGCTCACTTCGGTATTCCAGACCATGAACGGCGCGGTGCGGAACTCGCCGCCCGGAGACGGGAATTCTTCGATCAGACGGGCCATAGAAGCCGCAGAGCCCACCTGGGCTACGGCAGACCCTCCGCAGAACACGAGCACTGCGAGGGAGAGAAGGATCTTTTTCATTCGGTTCGTTTAGGTTATGATTCGTTTCAATTCAAGCGATACTCCCGGAAGTCGCCCGTCTATCACAGGGCAGCACCCCTGCACGGGCCGGCTCCGAAACGGACAGGCAAATACCGTCCGCCCCTACCCGGGTAGCGGGAAAACCCCTTTCCGCGCACCGGGCATCCAAATATACGATTTAAAATCGAAAGCACCGCGCCCGGACACGCTTCATTTGCATATCCGCAGCGCATTCGCTACCTTTGGTCGGCTTTCCCGCAGTGGGTGCGCCCTTCCAACCCCATCACCCTATGAAAAAGACATGCACCGTGACGCTGGTTCCGCTCGGACGGACCTTACAAGTAGCCCGGGGGGCGCTGCTCAGCGATGCGATACACGATCTGGGCATCGAATTTCCCTGCGGCGGCAAGGGAATTTGCGGCAACTGCAAAGTGAAGCTGCTCGCAGGCGAAATCGCACTGAGCCCGCAGCACCGCACAGTCCTCGAACGGAAAGGACTGTTGCCGGAATGGAGACTGGCCTGCCTGAGCCGGGTCGAAGAGGACCTCACCATCGAAGTGGCGCAGTTCGACAACATCGTGCTGGCCGACGAGACGCCGTTCCGGTTCACGCCGCGCGAAGGCCGGGGAATCGCCGTAGACCTTGGCTCGACGACGATCGTATCGCAACTGCTCGACCTCTCGACCGGACGCGTACAGGCCGTCCAGACCGATATCAATCCGCAGGCCCGCCATGGGGCCGACATCATGTCACGTATCAGCTATGCGATACAGTCGGAAGAGCACGCCGCACGCCTCACCGCCCTGGTCCGCGAAACGGTCGGACGACATGTCATGACCCTGACAGCACAGGCCCCGGGCCCTATCGACCGCATCCGCATCGTCGGCAACAGTGTGATGCACCACCTGTTTTGCGGGCTCGACGTCGGTCCGCTGGCCGCTTACCCATTCGAGTCGCCGGATAACGGCATGCGGCATTTCTCCGCGGCTGAACTGGGCTGGCTGGAGGTTTCCGAAACCAAGCCTCCGGTCCGTTCTTCTCAAACGCAACACACCGATCGAAATGCTCTTTCCGCCGCAGAACCGGACAACGCGAATCACCTTTCTGTCGCCGACAAGCTGGCCGGCACCGACATCGCCTTCCTGCCCAATATCGGCAGTTTCGTCGGCAGCGACATCCTGGCGGGAATTTACGCTGCAGGCATGTTTTCCAGCGGAAGCCCCCGGGTACTGATCGACCTGGGGACGAACGGCGAGATCGCGGTAGGCTGCCGCAACGGGATCCTCTGCGCCTCGACGGCGGCAGGGCCGGCTTTCGAGGGCAGCAACATTTCGTGCGGCATGCGCGCCGCAACCGGAGCGATATCTTCGGTAACACGCCTGGGTGCAGAAACCCGGGTGCACGTAATCGGAAATGTGGAAGCTGCGGGTATCTGCGGCAGCGGGCTGATCGACGCGATCCGCACAGGCGTACAGGAAGGAAAAATCAGCCGCGACGGCACGATCGCAACACCCTCGATGGAACTGCCGTTGACAGGCAAGGTCAAACTGGTCCAGAAAGACATCCGGGAATTCCAACTGGCAAAAGCGGCCATCGCCACCGGAGTGGAGCTACTGCTCCGCGAACAGGGAATATCCCGCTGCGATGTGGAAAAGGTATTTATCGCAGGGAGGATTCGGTAACTACATCGACCTGCCCAACGCCATCGGCCTGGGACTGCTGGAGTTCGACGGGGAGAAAATCGTAAAGCTGAGCAACAGCGCCCTGATCGGTGCCAAGATGTTCCTTTTTGAAGACGATGCATTCATCGACAACCTGCTACCGGCCACGAGCCACCTTTCGCTCGAATCGAACCCGGCATTTTTGGATGTATTCTGCGAGAAGATGTCGTTTTAGCCGCCGTTATTCCAGATCAATTCCGGCCGGGCTCCTTGTCCCCATGGGTAAAAACCGAAGGACATTGGATAAAAAGGTTACTTGCCGAATTATTCCGAAGGGGAACCCGCAGTCATTCTTCCTCACCGACCTCTTCAATAACCGCAAGGCTCTCCTGCAATCGACGAATATTCTTATCGAACACCCTTTTGTACAACCAGTAGCAGGCAACAGTCGTCGCCACAACGACGCCAAACAAAACGCCCCATATAAAATCCGGCGCTTTCATCTCTATAGACATGACTACCGACAAAATCACGAACAACGGGCCGATAATCGCAGCCGTAAATATCTTTTCCCGCGTAATCTGTACCGTGTAGCGGTTTACCCGAAGGATATTCTCTTTCACGACCTTGGTAAAATCGATTTTCATCAACCCGTACAGTTTATAGCCGGTCCAAAGTACAAGCAGTCCGTCAACAACGATCGCCACACGGATAAACAGATCCCACATCGCAAAATGCCCGCCGAAGCGATGATAGACATATATGCTGTAGGGGATGATCAATATAGTCACCACAAAACCGAATGTTTCCCAGTTAATCAGCTGGCTGACCAGCAATACATGTAACTGAACAAGCATACTGA
>VOFJ01003123.1_pt1 | contig 11914 bp, 15 predicted proteins | sample 5384081 | NCBI WGS metagenome assembly VOFJ01 (sample SAMN12384729, study PRJNA508395) | human gut metagenome | isolation source: healthy gut I | host: Homo sapiens | reverse complement strand
GCAGGAAATGCCTGAAGACCTCGCTGAAGCTATCCGTGTTGCTTATGAAGAACTCGGTGAGAAGATGAATGACAAAGATCCTTTTGTTGCTGTTCGTTCAAGTGCTACAGCAGAAGATCTTCCAGACGCAAGTTTTGCTGGTCAGCAGGATACATACCTTAACGTTAAGGGTGCAGACGTTGTTATCCAGAAGATTAAGGAATGTTACGCTTCAACATTCACAGATAGAGCTACATACTATCGTGAGAAGCAGGGATATGATCATATGACAGTTGCTCTTTCTGCTACAGTTCAGATGATGGTATTCTCAAAGGCTGCAGGTGTTATGTTCACAGTTGATCTCGTTACAGGTAGTGATGATTCTATCATTATCGAAGCATCATACGGTCTTGGTGAGTACGAGTTGTTCAGGGTACAGTTACACCAGATAACTTTTACAATTGACAAGAATACTCTTGAAATCAAGAACAGAATTATTAACGATAAGCCTATCAAGTTAGTTAGAAAAGCTGAGGGCGACGTTGTTGAAGAAGTTGTTCCTGCTGAAGAAAGAAAAGCTCAGGCTATCACAGATGAGCAGGTTAAGGAATTAGCTACATATGCTAAGGCAATCGAAAAGCATTACGGTTGCTACATGGATATGGAGGGGGCGTAGATGAAAGAGATAACAAGGTATGGTTTTACTCCAGGCTCGTCCAGAGACAGTTTGGTCACAGAAGAAAAAGAATGGTGAGACATCAGCTGCTTCTGAGTCATCAGACAATATCGATCTTGATCCAATCGTTCAGGGTCTTCCAGCTTCTCCTGGTAAGGCTGCTGGTAAGGCACACGTTATCCTCGATCCGGCTCTTATTGATGAGTTCAAGGAAGGCGAAATCCTTTGTTACAACAATGACAGCTCCCTGACTGGGTTCCAGCTATGAAGAAGGCTAAGGCTATCATCACAGACGCTGGTGGTATGACATGTCACGCTGCTATAGTTGGTCGTGAGCTTGGCATTCCTTGTATCGTTGGTACAAGAAGCCGTTCACAGGCTGCTACAGAAGTAATTAAGGATGGTATGGACATTACAGTTGATGCTACTAACGGTGTAGCATACGACGGTATTGTTGATAGTATCGTTAAGAAGGAAGCTCCAGCAGCTGCAACAACTGTAGCTGAAGCAGTTCCTGTAACAGGTACAAAGGTATACATGAACCTTGGTAACCCCTGACTTAGCTGAAAAGCATGGTCAGCTTCCATGTGATGGTATCGGCCTTATGCGTGAAGAGTTCATCTGGACAACATTCATCCATGAGCATCCACTTCACCTTATCGAGACAGGCCGTTCAGAAGAAGCTGTTAACAAGCTTGCTGACGGTATGAGAAAAGGTTTGTCAGGCACTTGCACCTCGTCAGGTTTGTACTTCGTCTCTCAGACTTCAAATCAAGCGAATATCGTGATTTAACAGGTGGCGATAAGTTTGAGCCACATGAACCAAGTGCACTTCTTGGTTGGAGAGGAGCATCTCGTTACTACGATCCTAAGTATCTTCCAGCTTTCAAGCTTGAGCTTAAGGCTATCAAGAAGGTACGTGAGGAGTTCGGTTTCAAGAACCTCATGGTTATGATTCCATTCTGCCGTACAGTTAAGGAAGCAGAAGTTGTTACAGGTATCATGGCTGAAGAAGGTCTTGTAAGAAGCGCAGACTTCAAGATCTGGCTTATGGCTGAGATTCCATCTAACATCATCCTTGCTGACCAGTTCAACAAGTTCGTTGATGGTTACTCAATCGGTTCTAACGATCTTACAATGCTTGTTCTTGGTGCAGACCGTGACAACGAAACAGTACAGCACATTTTATGATGAGCGTAATTTAGCTGTTAAGCGTGCAATCCGTCACCTTATCGAAGTTGCTCACACAAGGATGGAAAGACAGTTTCTATCTGTGGTCAGGCTCCTAGCGTATACCCAGAGCTTTGCGAATTCTTAATTAAGAGTGGTATCGATTCAATCTCTGTTAACCCAGATGCAGTTGTAGCTACTAAGAAGTCAGTTGCACAGATCGAGGCAGAGAATGGTTATGGATGCTCTTACAGGAAAAGGTAAGGCTGATACAGAAGATTACACATGGTAATTAAATACGCAGTAATTATCTGAAATCATTGAAATAAAGACATATGCTGATTCAGTATATGTTTACACATAAAAAGAACCCCCGGCACATTCGTGCCGGGGTTTCTTTTATTCATATTTAAGGTTTTAATCAGATTGCTTTAAACAATGTTCTTATGTAGATTGATTGAAGCATCTGATGATTAAAATATTATCTGTAACAAATTATCTATAATAAATTATAAATAACTAATTATATCTAACTAATTATAAATAATTGATAATATATAATCTCTTCTCAATATCCTTGAATCCCATAGGGCCAAGTTCTGTAATTAACTGGTTGAACTTTTCATCAGAGTAATTGTCTCCAGCAATATCCTTTGCCTTTCTCTGCATTTCAAGAACTTCCTCTAATCCAAGAGCTTTAATTGCATATGAACCAGGATTAGCTGTTACAGCGTTGTATAAATCATCCTGAACTGCGCTGTCTCTTATTCCATAACCTGATAAGAAACTTCTAAGATCATCAAATGATTTACCATAGTAGTTAACATCGATATCAATCTTAGCGTAGATTGCATTGTAACCGAAGTTATAGTACTTTAGCTACAGTCTTTGAACCTAAATCAGCTGAGTCGTTGTATGTATATGCAAGATATTCAGCATATGATGCAAATCCTTCAGTGTAGCCACTGTTCATTGTAAAGTATCTTACAGGATCTTCAGAACCGTTATTAATCTGATCTGCTAAATATGTAGTCTGGTACATATGACCTGCATAACCTTCATTTGCAAGGATTGTAAATAAATCTCTTGAGTAATTTACAGCATTCTTATTAAGAATGAATTTACCCTTGTTGATGTTATCAAGTGGAGGAGCAATATATTCTGCAGCGTCAGCAAAATATTTTCCGCCATTTTCCATGTATTCAACAGTATATTCTGCATTTACAGCAGTTGGGAAATGCTCATTTGTAATATTTTTTAACTTAGATAAAATTTCGCCAGGTTCACCATCTGTTGAATATGATTTGTATTTCTTCTGGTCTGAGCTGCTTGTACCGTCTAAGCCTCTGAAGAACTGCTCTAAGTAAGCAGCGTTCATTGCGTAATATTCATCAACTGTCTTGCCTGCGCCAATAGAACTCTCTAAAAAAGCTGTTCGTAGTATGACTTACAGTTAGCCTGTTCAGATAAAGAACCTGAATATGTATGTCCTGCTAAATCAGGGTAGGCTGTATTTGCAATCTGGCCATCGAGGTAAGAATTGATTTCATCGTAGGTTTTCTGCTGTTTGAAGCTGAGTGATGAATAGTCAAATGATGAAAGTCTATTCTTTAATTCTGTAAATGAATTAGCATTGAAGCTGTATTTACCTTCCGCAACACCGTAATTTTCAGGATGCTCCATGCCTGCGTTGTTAGTACCAGCGTCAGCTGATACTACAAGGTTAAGTAATTCGTTGGTGAAGCTGTTGAAATCAGAATTGTCTGTTTCGGAAGCAGCTATAGGCGTTGTACTTGCCTTTCAGGATCCAATGATTCAGGAGTGTCCTTTGATGCACCAAGAAACAGACTTCTGTAAATGTTTGGGTTAAATCTTATGATTCCCCATGCCAGAAGAATTGATACGCCGGCTAAGAATACAATAAGGATTACGATTCTCTTCGGTGTAAAAAACTTCTTTTTAGAAGTATCTTTGAAAGATGTGCTCATAATGTTCCTTTCTTATATATAGTTTTAAAGAATATTATATACAATTTTGTGGTACTTGTCCTATATTTATTAAGGCAATAAGTGTGATTAAAGTCCTATGTTAACAAGTGCATTTATGAAACCTTACCATATAAAAATTAAGAAATTTGACATTCAAACTAAATTTATGGCCGTTTCGGGTTGATAAAAACTGCTTTATAAAAATATAGTTAATGTATAAGAAAAAGTCGGGAGGAGTAGTATATGATTTTTTATCTGATCGGTATCGCACTTATACTTCTCGTTAGTATTTATATGAATAAAATAAGTACTAAGATTGGTTTACCTGCAGTATTGGCATTTATATTATTCGGAATGTTCCTTGGAGCCAGCGGATGGATAAATGACTTCTCAGTTGCGCTTGATACTTCAGAAACATTATGTTCTGTAGCGCTTGTTTTCATTATGTTCTTTGGAGGTTTCGGTACGAACTGGAAGGAAGCGAGAAAGACGGCAGTTCCTTCTATTCTGTTATCTACCGTGGGAGTAGTATCCACAGGTGTTATCACAGGATTGTTCTGTCACTTCGCACTTCAGATGCCAATATTGGAAAGTATGCTTATCGGAGCAGTTCTTTCCTCAACAGATGCAGCAACAGTGTTCTCCATCTTAAGATCAAGAAGTCTGAGTTTAAAATATAATACAGCTTCAATCCTTGAAGTAGAAAGTGGTAGTAATGACCCTATTGCATATACAATGACAGCAATATTCATTTCACTTCTTCAGGGCTCAGGAAGCGCAGGTTCAATTGCCTATATGATATTTGCACAGGTTGTATACGGATTCGGTATAGGTGTGGGTATTGCGCTTATAGGTGTATTTATCGTTAAGAGAATGAACCCTGAAACAGGTGCGGGCTTTTAGAATGATGTTCTTCTTAGCATTTGCAATGCTTGCATATGGCATACCTGTTGCAGTAGGAGGAAATGGTTACCTCAGTGTATACATTGTAGGTATTATCATGGGCAACGCTAAGCTCAAAGGAACTGCGGACGTAATGAATTTCTTTTGACGGTGTTACAGCATTCATGCAGATTCTTATTTTTCTTCCTGCTTTGGAATGCTTTCAACCCCTGCATCATTTATAAATGTATGGATTCCGGCAATTTTAATTGCTGTATTCCTCACATTTGTATCAAGACCATTAAGTGTATTTGCTTTAATGGCTCCATTTAAAAAGCGAAGATTAATCAGATGAGCCTGGTGTCCTGGTCGGGACTCAGAGGTGCAACGTCCATAGTTTTTGCCATTTCGGCAACATTGATGGTTACACTTCAGAATGATATATTCCATATTGCATTCCTGGTTGTTTTGTTCTCCATGTTACTTCAGGGTACATTGTTACCTCTTGTATCAAAGAAGTTAAACATGCTTGATGATGAGGACAGTATCGCAAGAACATTTACCGACTATATGGAAGAAGCTCCTGTACAGTTCATCCAGTTCTCAATCCCACCTGAACATGAGTGGATAGGCCATACACTTAAAGACATTATTCTTCCACCTGAGACAATAGTAGTTCTAATTAAGCGTGGAAATGAAAATGTCATTCTAAAGGGAGATACACATTTTGAATGTGACGATAAGGTAATTCTCAGTGCCAAGACATTTGAAAAGGTTAAAGGGAATAGAATTATCCGAGATTATCGTTCGTAAGGATGACGGCTATGCAGGTCGAACAATAGCTGACATAGCAAGACATCTCGAATCAGATAAGCGAATTGTTATTATCAAGAGAGGCGAAGATGTAATAATTCCTAATGGTGATGTTGTACTCAGAACGATGATATCGTTGTATTAAGTGAAATTGAAAATGTGGTAGATAAACACCACGACAAACATCATAAAGAAAAATTAATACAATAAGTTAATATAAAAATAAACCCCTTTGCAGCCGGTGTGAAATCACACACGGTTACAAAGGGGTTTTTATTATGTTAATTCAAACAGAATAAAACCTGACTGAATCATTTTCTTTAAGCATATTAATTTTAACATACCAATTTAATTATACTAATTTAACTATATCAGCTAATTAAAATAAGCCGTAAAATCAGAGATGATAGTTCCACCGTCCACTACATAGTCGCTGTCAGATCAGATGATAGTTCCGCCGCCCACTACATAGTCGCCGTCATAAAAGAACTACTGCCTGACCCTTTGCAAATGCTCTCTGAGGCTCGTCAAATGTTACCTTAATGAGGTCATCTTCAATCTGCTCAACAATGGCAGGCTGTTCAACCATGTTGTATCTGGCACGGGCTTTAACCTTCATAGGCTTTTTCAAGCTTATTAAATGGAATAAGGTTAATCTTGTTGGCAAATAACTCATGTGACATAAGCTCTTCGTCAGAAGCGAGAGTAACAGTGTTATCCTTTGCATTTTTGAATATACAAACATAGGCTTTCCAAATGAAACGCCAAGTCCCTTTCTCTGGCCTATTGTGTAACGGATGATACCCTTATGTCTGCCGATAACATTGCCCTGCATATCAATGAAGTCACCTTCAGGATATTTCTTATCTGTATAGTTCTCTATAAATGAAGCATAATCAGTTCCTTTTACAAAGCAGATATCCATACTTTCGGCTTTCTTGGCATTGATAAATCCATTTTCTTCAGCTATTTCACGAACTTCTTCTTTAGTGAGAGAACCAAGAGGGAAAATGGTGTGAGCAAGCATATCCTGAGTCATGTTATATAAAACATATGTCTGATCCTTTTTAAGATCCTTAGACTTTCTCAGATTATATCTTCCTGTTTCCTCATTATATTCAATGACTGCGTAATGACCTGTTGCAACATAGTCATAATTTAAATCTTCAGCTCTTTCTAAAAAGTCTGCCGAACTTAAGATATCTGTTACAGTCGATACATGGGTTAGGAGTTGCGCCGTCCTCATATGATTTGATGAATGGCTCAATAACCTTTTCTTTAAACTTCTCCTGAAGATTAAATACACGGTAGTCGATACCGATTCTGTTGGCAACGCTGCGTGCATCATTTATATCTTCAATAGAACAGCATGTCTTATTCATTGGAATACCGAGATCTTCATTCTGGAAGAGATTCATGGTAGCACCCATGCATTCATATCCCTGATTTTTAATAAGCAGAGCAGTAACACTTGAATCAACGCCGCCGCTCATTGCAATTAAAACTTTTTTTATTCATGTTCCGGCCTTCTTACATATTTACAGTGTAAAGGATGATACGAGGGTCATGTGCAGACATTTCCTTTAATTGTGGAACAATTCTTATGAAATGATCTGAATTATCGTGGATGTTAATTGCCTCCTGATCCTTCCATTCTTCAATAAATGTTAAATGATTAGGGTCTGCAATATTTTCATGGAGTTCGTAAGAAATGTTACCTTCCTCAGCACGTGTGCCTTCAACAATTTCCTCACAGAGCTCAAGGAACTTCTCTCTTGACTCAGGCTTTACGAACCATTCAGCTACTATTTTAATCATAATCGTTTATCTCCTCTGTAAAATTCAAAATAAAAACATCAATACCCATACAATCATAATATAAGAAAAATATAAGTACAATAATTTTATAATCAAATATGGGATATTTTTAATTGACAAATATCAAATAATCAATATAATTGAAAGAAGTGCAGCCGGGGCAGTAGCGGCGCCCTGTACCTGTGGAATCCGCTATAGCAGGGGTGATGTCAATCCGAGGGGTAAGTTTTTTGAAGGCCCAGGTGCGATTGCGTTGAGGCTTTGGTCTTCCGCAACGGAAATCTACGAATCATGTCAGGTCAGGAATGAAGCAGCATTAAGTAGAACCTTTCGTGTGCCGGAAGGGTGCCTGAGCTGAGTTAATCGTGTTTGAAAGCGTCAGGGGAGTTTATTTCGAAGTGCGACGCACTTTTTTTATTTAAACTTTAATCTTATTAATATATGGACACACGGCTTCGGTCGTGTGTTTTTTATTTTATATTGAGATTTATTGAATTAGTTTACGTTGGATTGGTTTACGTTTGATAGGTCTGTGTTAAATTAGTTTAAGATGAATTGGTTTATGCTAAATGAGCTTACGATGAATAAGTTCATGTTTCTCCATATATGGTAATTATTGACATTTACAATTGAGGAACTAAAATATAGTTCAAAAATGAATAGTTCATATTTGAACTAATTTCAAAAAATAATGAAATAATGAAATACGACATTGGAATAAAAATTTGCATACGACCTGATGGATACTTATAACAATGTCAGTAACATTTTTTAGGTGTTGAGCCATATACCGTCGTTGGTATTGCATTATCATCAGATGTACTTGTCAGTGCCGTTTCGGCATATACATATGGAAAGCACAGGAACCTTGATATAAAAAAATGGTCTCTTTATGATGGCCAGTGTTCTTGTATTTACTGTTGAGGGAAGCTACATTTCAAGTCTTGTTCCGTCAACTACAATGGGTAATTTCTCAGTAATTATTACATTTATCTGGGCAAGGATTGCAGCAGTATTTGCCAACAAAGCCACACCAAAAACACTTAACAGGGCAACGGGTATAGTTCTTGTTGCACTGGGTGCGGTTGTAATGATTTTCTTGCTGACAAAATAGAGAATGGTTGCCGGCCAAAAGTTTGACGGATATTTGTTTATTTGTTATGATTTTTTAAAAAATAGGACAGTTCATTTGCACCATCCTGTCCATAAACAAAACTAGGGCTGAACTTCATCTTGATATGAGATGGAGTTCTGTTTTTGTTGTTTGTTTATATGGAAAGGATGTCTGTAAAGGCATCCTTTTTTTGTGTTTATGTTTTTTAATTAATTACTGATTAATAAGAGTTTATAAAGTTTAGAAGAGTTCATAAAGGAGTCGTATATGTATATCGTTAAAACGGAAGACAGCTTTGATTCAGCGCACTTTCTTGCAAGATACAACGGTAAATGCAGAAATATCCACGGTCACAGATGGAGAGTTGTAATTGAAATTGCAGGGGAAAAATCTTGATGACGGAATGGTAGTGGATTTCACAGATATTAAGGCTGCACTTAAGGCATTAACTGATAACCTTGACCATTCACTTGTTATGGAAAAGGATACTCTCAAGCCACAGACATATGAGTGTCTTGTAGATGAGGGATTCAGAATCATGATTATGGATTTCAGACCTACAGCTGAGAACTTCGCTAAGTATTTCTTTGATGAAATTAAAAACAAGGGATTTAACATAAGAGCTGCAGAAGTTTACAAAACACCTAACAACTGCGCAAGATATGAGGCATAAAATGACTAGTGTTGAAAGAAGTGTATATAAAGTAGTTGAGACATTTGGGTATCAACGGTGAGGGTGCAAAAAAGCGGCTCATTAGCATTATTTATCAGATTCCAGGGATGTAATCTTCATTGTGATTACTGTGATACAGAATGGGCTAACAGAGATGATACTCCATATACTGAATGGACTGATGATGAAATTATCGATCTTGTAAGAGAAAGTAAGGTGAAAAATGTCACACTTACAGGTGGTGAGCCACTCATTCAGAAGGATATTGATAAGCTTATCGACAGATTAATAACAAAGGAGACAGACTGCCGTATCGAAATTGAGACTAATGGAACAATATCCATCGAAAAGTGGGACGGTTATTACAATAACTTAAGCTTTACACTGGATTACAAACTCCCTGGAAGTGGTGTTCCTCATTTTGTTCATACTAAGAACTATGGGTATCTTTCAGAAGAGGGATACAGTTAAATTCGTATGCTCAAATGAAGAAGATTTAGATGTTGCAAGAGAAGTTATTGAAAAATATTCACTTAGTGAAAAGTGTAATGTATTCCTCAGTCCGGTATTTGGAAAGATTGAACCATCTGAAATTGTAGATTATATGATGAAGCACAGAATGAACGGTGTAAGACTTCAGTTACAGCTTCATAAGTTCATCTGGGATCCAGAAAAGAGAGGTGTGTAATGACAGAAGGTAAAACTAATAAAAAATAGATACCGCCGCAATTGAGGAACACATCAGAGGAATACTTGTTGCTCTTGGCGACAATCCTGAAAGAGAAGGATTAAAAAGGGACACTCCCTACAAGAGTTGCTAAAATGTATGAAGAAGTATTTGAAGGAATGCTCTATACAAATGAGCAGATAGCTGAAATGTTCGGAGTAACATTTGATGAGGATTTAAACAATGGTCAGTCTGCAGGCGATATGGTTGTAGTTCGTGACATTGAAGTATTCAGCTACTGCGAGCATCATCTGGCACTTATGTACGATATGAAGATTACTGTTGCATATATTCCAAATGGTAAGGTTATCGGATTAAGTAAGATTGCAAGAATTGCAGAAATGGTTGCAAAGAGACTTCAGCTTCAGGAGCGTATCGGTAAGGATATTGCTGATATTATGCAAATGGTAACAGGCTCAGAGGATGTAGCTGTTCTTATTGATGCAAAAGCACAGCTGTATGACAGCAAGAGGTATCAAGAATACTGTTGCTTCAACATATACAACAACTTTACGCGGAAGATTTAAAACAGATCAGATTCTCTGGATGAGATTGAAGGGGGTAAGAAATTGGCAGAAAAAGTTTTTAGTTTTTAGTAAGTGGAGGATTAGACAGTACTACATGTCTTGCAAGAGAAGTTAAGCGTGTAGGCAGTGAAAATGTTGTTGCTCTTTCCATTTATTACGGACAGAAGCACGATAAGGAAATTGCAAGTGCAAAGGCTGTAACAGATTACTATCATGTTGAGTGGTTACAGCTTGACCTTAAAAAGATTTTCCGGTTTAGTAACAGCTCATTACTTTCTCATTCAGATGTTGAAATTCCAAAGGAATCGTATGGAGATCAGCTTGCTGAAACTGATGGTGAGCTTGTTTCAACATATGTTCCATTTAAGAAATGGTTTATTCTTATCATCAGCTGCAAGTATAGCATTATCAAAGGGATGCAGTGTAATCTGTTATGGCGCACACAGCGACGACGTTGCAGGGGGCTGCATATCCTGACTGCTCAAAAGAGTTTAACGATGCAATCAATTCAGCCATTTACATCGGTAGTGGTAAAGAATTAAGAGTTGAGGCACCATTTTGTAAATATGACAAAGGTCGACATTGTTAAGGAAGGTCTTGAACTCGGTGTACCATATGAGCTTACATGGAGCTGCTACGAAGGTGGAGAAGAACCTTGTGGTCAGTGCGGAACATGTATCGACAGAGAAAAAAGCATTTGAGGAAAATGGTGTAAAAGATCCTCTTTTAAAAGTAAGCAAATAATTTAAAAAGAAAAAAATAATTTTAAATTATAATTAGTAAAAAAAAACTAATGAAAATGGGAGTATACAGTTACTCACCTGATAAATAAATTTAGATTCCAGAAAGGGAGTTTGTTATGTCAGAATTAACATTATTAGGAAATCAGGCAACAAAGTATCCTGATGATTACGCACCGGAAATCTTAGAGACATTTGATAATAAGCATCCGGAAAAATGATTACTTCGTAAAGTTTAACTGTCCTGAGTTTACAAGCCTCTGCCCAATCACAGGTCAGCCTGACTTCGCAACAATTTACATTTCATATGTTCCAAGCATAAAGATGGTTGAAAGTAAGTCTCTTAAGTTATATCTTTTCAGCTTTAGAAATCACGGTGATTTCCACGAAGACTGTGTTAATAAGATCATGAAGGATCTTATTAAGCTTATGGATCCTAAATATATCGAGGTTTGGGGTAAGTTCACTCCAAGAGGCGGACTTTCGATCGATCCATACTGCAACTACGGAAAGCCAGGAACAAGATGGGAAGAAGTAGCATTTAAGCGTTTAGCTGAGCATGATATGTACCCTGAAAAGATTGATAACAGATAATCGATAAAAAGTCTTCAACAGAAATTTGATGGCAGACTATTTGTAAAAGTAAATTGATAACAGTTTATCTTTTTAAAGAAAAATGGAGTAAATATGGCTCACATTTACAGTGAATCCGATATAAGAGCGGATTATCACAAGCTTACAAAGCTTTTTAATTTCCAAAGGGTTGCATATTACTACAATGGAAAGTGCAGCAACAATACCGCTAAC
>VOFJ01003885.1_pt1 | contig 11916 bp, 25 predicted proteins | sample 5384081 | NCBI WGS metagenome assembly VOFJ01 (sample SAMN12384729, study PRJNA508395) | human gut metagenome | isolation source: healthy gut I | host: Homo sapiens | reverse complement strand
GTTAAGCTCGGCATCTACCCCTGCCTGATCTTCATGGGCGTGGGCGCCATGACCGACTTCCGGTCCCCCTGATCGCGAACCCCAAGTCCCTGCTGCTCGGCGCTGCCGCTCAGCTCGGTATCTTCATGACCTATGTGGGCACCCAGCTCATGGGCTTCACTTACCAGCAGTCCGCCTCCATCGGTATCATCGGCGGCGCGGACGGCCCGACGGCGATCTTCGTCACGACCCGTCTCGCTCCCGATCTGCTCGGCCCTATCGCCGTTGCGGCGTATTCCTACATGGCGCTCGTTCCGGTCATTCAGCCGCCCATCATGAAGGCTCTGACCACCAAGGAAGAGCGCCGCATTGTCATGCGCCCGCTGCGTCAGGTCAGCAAGCGCGAGAAGATCATCTTCCCCATCATGATCACCGTGTTCGTGGCGCTGCTCGTTCCTTCTGCCGCGCCTCTGATCGCGTGCCTGATGCTCGGCAACCTCTTCAAGGAGTCCGGCGTGGTGGAGCGTCTGCAGAAGACCGCCGGTAACGAGCTGATGAACATCGTCACCATCTTCCTCGGCTTCACCGTCGGTGCTACCGCCACCGCCACCACCTTCCTTTCCGTTCAGACCCTTGAGATCATGGCTATGGGTGTCGTGGCGTTCGGCTTCGGCACCGCGGGCGGCGTTCTGCTGGCCAAGCTCATGAACCTGTTCCTGAAGGAAAAGATCAACCCGCTGATCGGTTCCGCCGGCGTTTCCGCCGTTCCTATGGCCGCCCGTGTTTCTCAGGTCGTCGGCCAGAAGGAGAACCCCTCCAACTTCCTGCTCATGCACGCCATGGGCCCGAACGTTGCAGGTGTTATCGGTTCCGCTATCGCCGCAGGCGTCCTGATGTCCCTGTTCGGCTAATTCTCAGCGATTTGAAAAAACGCCGTAAAGGGTACTTTTCAAAGGTAGACAAACCTGTAACACCACCGTGATTAAGGCCTGTAATAGTCATAACGATTGGCTGGCAAATTTACCTTTACACAAACCAACCCAGAGTCTTGGAGATGGACTCAGCAGCGCCTGTATGCTGGTAAACAGCTCCGAACAATGCACCAACGAAGAATACTAAAAGTAGCTTGCTTGTAACGTAATCGGAAGCAGCCGGCATGAAAGCTGTTTTCAGACTTTCAAGAATCGGACCTGAGCAAACGATTACGAAGATGGTTACCAATGGTGCCAGGATTAATGCATTAATCTGTTTAAATGCTAATAAACCGAATAAGATTAAAGCGGCAACCAATACTAAAAATACCTAAATTCATAACAAAAATTGGCCCCTTAAGGTTATATTATCTTATTTTTTTTACGTGGTTTTTGCCCAAAAAAAAGGATGGACAAAACCCATCCCCTTTGATGGCACTTATGTGTCTGTTTGTTTGATTATTCAGCAAGACCCATTAATTCGTCTTTAAAGAGACGAGCGTCCATTAATTTTGGTTCGCCATCCATCTTTGGTACGAAATCCATAAGGTCAAGAACCTGAGTCTGCAAAATCGATACCAGGTGCGATTTCTGTTAAGTAAACGCCATCCGGACGAAGTTCGAATACAGCTCTTTCAGTAATGTAAACTACTGGCTGACCAATCTTGGCAGCGTATGTACCGGAGAAGGTAATCTGTTCAACTTCCTTAACAAATTTTTTTGGATTTACCTTCCTGAGTAATCTCAAGTTTTTCCATCACCTGTGGCAATCTTAAGACCACCGGTTTGTGAATGTACCAAGATAGTAAACTTTCTTAGCATTCTGGGAAATGTTGATAAATCCGCCGCAGCCGGCGATACGGCCATAAATTTACTAACGTTAAGGTTACCCTTTTCATCAACCTGTGCAAGACCAAGGAATGCCTGGTCGATACCGCCGCCATCATAGAAGTCGAACTGGTATGGCTGATCGGGGATACAGTCAACGTTAACAGAACCTGCGAAACGAGAGCCGCCCTGAGGAACACCACCCACAGGACCTGCCTCTACAGTTAATGTCATCCAGTCGCCGATGCCTTCTTCGTTTTTGCAACAGCAGATACGAATTCGGAACACCAATACCGAGGTTAACAACAGCGCCCTTCTGTAATTCCATAGCTGCACGACGTGCAATGATTTTTCTTAGCATCCAGTTTTGGAGCTTCAAGAGAACCAAGAGGAACACGGAAATCACCTGTCATAGAACCGTCATATTCCTGTTTTGTAAATCTGAGCATTGTCATCGCCTTCAGCGAGGATAACAGCGTCTACATAGATACCAGGAATCTTGACAATTCTTGGGTCAAGGCTGCCGTCAGCAACGATTTTTTTTCAACCTGAACAAATACTTTACCGCCATTGTTCTTTGCACACTGTGCAAGGGAAGTAGCGTCAAGCGTACAAGCTTCTTTTCAAGAGAAATGTTACCGGATTCATCGGCGTATGTACCACGGATAAAGGTTACATCCAGTGGCTGAGATTTGAAGAGAAGTTTTTTCTTCGCCTTCAATCTCAATAAGTTTAACGATATCTTCGGTGGTTTTGGAGTTAACCTTAGCACCTTCGATACGTGGGTCAACATATGTGCTCAAACCAACATGTGTAATTGTACCAACACGTTTACCTGCAGCATCACGAATCATCTGAGCCATAGTGCCCTGTGGCAGATTGTATGCTTCGATTTTGCCTTCGATAGCCATAGTACGGTGTTGGAGCCAAATTGTAATGACCGGCAATCAGACGTTTAACCATGCCTTCATGGGCGAAATGGTCGGAACCTGTGCCGGCTCCTGCGCCCTGTCCGGCAACGGTGAAAATTGTCAAATCCTTTGGATGCCCTGTTTCAAGGAATCTCTGTTCCAGCGCCCGGTTCAATGTTTCGGAAAGTCCAGCCTGAACAAATCCTTCAGTATTGATCACTGCCCCGTCTGGAACCTGAGCAGCAGCTTCAGCTGCTGTGATAATTTTTACTTTTGCCATTTTAGATAAGCCTCCCCAAAGTTATGTATTATTAACGTTTTTCTTATAGATGTCAGTAAAATCAGTTAAAATTAGAAATCTGTCAATGTTCTGCCGCGTTTTTTCAAGGAAAGCTGTCATGCCCTCTTTCTTATCATTTGTGGACATTGTAAGACCGAATAAGTTAGCTTCAAGGGATAAACCGTTGTTAAGGTCCATATCAAGACCCATGTTGATAGCCTGTTTAGCGATAGAAACAGCGTAGCTGCCTTTGTCGATGATCTTAGCTGCGATCTTCTTACAGAAGTCAATCAGTTCTTCCTGAGATACAACATGGTTAACAAGGCCGATTTCGTATGCTCTCTGAGCGCTGATCATATCACATGTGTGAATCATCTCTTTAGCAATACCTTTGTTTACTAAACGAGGAAGTCTCTGTGTTCCGCCGAAACCTGGGATAATACCAAGGCCTGTTTCAGGCTGAGCAAATTTAGCGTTGTCAGATGCTACACGGAAGTCACAGGACATGGAGATTTCACATCCGCCGCCTAAAAGCAAATCCGTTAACAGCAGCAATTGTAACCTGACGCATGTTTTCAAGTCTTCCGAAAGCTTCTTTAGCTTTAAGACCGAAAGCACGGCCTTCAACTGGAGTTCTGATTAACCATTTCGGAGATATCAGCGCCTGCTACGAAGGATTTCTGTCCGAACCTGTTAAGATAACAACTTTGATGTCATCTCTTGCTTCGATTTCTTTCAGGCATTCGTTAAGTTCAACGATTGTTTCTGTGTTCAAAGCGTTTAATGCCTTTGGACGATTGATAGTTACCACTGCGATTTCGTTTTCGACTTCCATTAATAAATTGTTCATAATGTCGCCTCCTAAAAAATATTTGGTTGATAGTTTCATGCAAAACGCTTGCCATAAAAAAGATTTGCATGCTAATTACTATACAAAAATTATAACGCCGATGTATATTAATGTCAATGATTTTCTCGTTAAAAAAATGGCAGAATTCAAGTTTCATGTATAGAAAAAAACAGGAATTTTTGGACATTTTTACGGTTTTGTTGAATTCAAAGGAATTCAAATATTAAAATAAATGGTAAAAAGGTAAAAAAGATTGACAATGCGTCGAAAAACCTTTATTTTATTTAGTAAGCCTGCAAAAAAAAAAGTCAAGGCTAAATTTATGAAAATTGAAAATTTTATACAGGTTGAAAAAATAGGTATCAAAACAAGACCACCACACTTGTGCTGGTCTGAAGAAAAGTGTTATGAAGCTATTCGGATTCTGGAAGTGATGAAAGATATTCCTTTACCCGCCCATAGTAGATCCGCAAAAATTTATTGGCTCCGGCAGTCATATAGACATAATAAGCCTTACCTTGGGCGCGTTTCTTATCGAGAAATTGATAAACAGGATCATCCGGAGGCATGGTTTTGATTAAAACATCCATTACCTGAAACAGGGGTCTTGCGGAGATCTGCGGAGCCTCGTTTGGAAGTGGGAACACTCTTTTTTGTTCATAAGAGCCAGATTCATTCACACCAGGATCCACGCCGGCAAAAGCTGTGAGCGCGCCTTTGTGGGTGAAACGGGTCACATCGCCAATCTCAGCCATGAGTTGTGGACCAAGTGATGGGCCTACGCCTTTCATCTGCATGACGATAGGATATTCTGGGAGTTTAGAGGCTGTTTCGTTCATGAGGGAACGCAATTCTTCCACAGTTACAGAGGCACTGTTCAGTTGGTCAACCGCCTGCTTGATAATGAGTTTCGTTACTTCATCCTTTGGAAGTACAGGAACAAGTTCCTTTGCTTTTCCATAGATTTCCTCAGCTTTTGACTGGCTGAAGTTGTACTTCTTTCTTTTGCACCATTTCTGATAGTGGTCAATGAAGGCATTTAAGGACATCTTACGAACACAGTCCACATGCCAGTAAGTGGATGCGAAAATCAACCCATTTCTGGCTGCCGTCATTGCGTGCAGGACTGTCAAAGTAAGTATTGACGCCAGGATAGGTTTGATCAAGGATGCTGATGAGGTTATTCTTCATAGCCGTCTTATGCTTTGTGTAAAAAGCCGAACTGACGGTTCATGGTTTTGAGCTGATTGCGTAATTCATCCATAACACTATACTGTTTGAGATTTTGCCATTTGTCAAGAGCATATCGTGCGATTTTGACGGCATCCGCTTTATCGGACTTAACCTTACGAAGGGAATCATTGTCAAAGTCCTTGATAAGCTTTGGGTTGATGGCGCTGACGAATAAGTTGGCCTCGGAAAGTTGATGAGCAAGGACTTCATAATAACGTCCGGTGTGCTCCATGACAATACGGGATTGCCCCCTCAACAGAATTGATAAGTTTAACAAGAGACTGAATGTCACTGACCGTGTGTTTGATCTCGAAAGGCGTAGCAACAATCTCACCAAAAGGGCGCATGATAGCAACCATACTTTTACCTTTAGAAACATCGATACCTACTGCGTTCATAAATTTGTCACTCCTTAAGCTTAAATTATGCAATGGATAAGTACCAGTTTTACTCATTGCCTATTCCATCTACTGTGGTGTGACACGAATGCACCTAAAGTGATTCAACCTGCATAAAACGAACGCTGCAAATGAGGAGCTGGTTATCAGTCTTATTTACGGACGCGAAGTCCAGGAAAGGGGAACGACATACCTATTGCTCCATCATTATACAGCTTAAGCAATAAGATGGGTAATTACTTACTGGCTGTAAGAGATATTAACCGTAAATATATTGTAGTAGGGAAAGGGAGTGAAAAGGGTGCAGCTGGAGGAATGCGTGAATTATCTGCTGACAACAGCACAACATTCTGTCTTTTTTGAAAACGACGGAAAAACTTTCAACGTTTGATATTACCCGGTTCAGTATTCGGTTTTATATTGTTTATGGGAAAATGACAGAAGAAGTCCAACGGAGATTGCCGAGCGTCTCAAATTGGAAAATTCCACAATATCCGGGATTCTGGAGCGGATGGAGAAAAAAAGGTCTTATTGAGCGGAGCATCAGTAAAGAGGACCGGCGATTTATTCAGGTGCTTTTGACAAAAAAAGGTGCGAGCCTTGAAAAAGACGTTTTAAATGCGATTGAGGAAGTCAACAATGAAGTAATGTCGATATTTTCAAAGGAAGAAGCTGAAACATTAAAAATCACATTTAAAAATTATTAGTCGGCGTAGATATTTAAAGGGTTGGAAACAACCCTTTTTTCTTTTGTATAATTATAGAATAGACGTCGATTTGAATCAGAATGGAGAGGAGAGATTTATGAGCGGAGAATTTAAAATGACGATTGGCCGGGCTGTTCGCGAGATTGCCCAGTATTATTCATCGGAAGAGTCGTTTGCTATAAAAAACCGGGAAACATTTGCCTAACAGGGGCGCGATTATCGGAGTGATCAAGGATTTGCGGCGCGTGATGTTTCCGGATATTTTTGGAACAGAGAATATTACGGACACGGCGCCGGAATATTTTATCGGAAATACATTGACTGAGGTTTATGTGGTCTTAAAGCAGCAGATTGAGATTGCGCTGAACTATCAGAATGAGGAAAATAAAAGTGAGGAGGAAATTGCAGCCGAGGCGGAGGACATCTGCAGCTATTTCTTTTTGCGCGCCTGCCCCATATTCAGAAATTGCTCTTAAAGGATGTGCAGGCGGGCTACGATGGCGACCCGGCGGCGAAGAGTAAAGAGGAAATCATTTTCTCCTACCCGGGGCTTTATGCGATTTTCATTTATCGCATTGCCCATGAACTTTATATAAAGAATGTTCCGTTTATACCGAGAATTATGACGGAGCATGCCCACAGCCGGACAGGAATTGATATCAACTCCGGCGCAGTGATTGGCGAATATTTCTTTATCGACCATGGTACGGGCGTTGTTATTGGGGGAGACGACCTGCATTGGCGACCATGTGAAGCTGTATCAGGGCGTTACTCGGCGCGCTTTCCACGCGAAAGCGGCCAGCAGTTGGCCGGCGTGAAGCGGCATCCAACGATTAAAGATAATGTAACGATTTATTCCGGTGCGACCATTCTCGGCGGAGAGACGGTTATCGGTGAGGAATCGGTGATTGCCGGCGGCTCATTTATTACGAGTTCCGTGCCTCCGAGAACAAAAGTTATCGTGAAGAGTCCGGAGCTGACCTTTAAGGGACAGTCAGATTCGGAGAATGTGTGGGAATAGTTTTACTTTACTTGCAGGAGGTTAAAATATCGATGAGAGAACAGAGATTTTGCGATGACAAAGCCCTGTTTTACAGAAATGTCTTCGCCTTGGTGCCGCCTATGGCGCTGCAGAATCTCATCAACGTGGGAATTACATCGGCGGATGTAATCATGCTTGGAAAAGTTGGAGAAATTGCCCTGTCATCCAGTTCATTGGCAGGGCAGATTTATTTCATTATGACTCTGATTCTTTTTTGGCCCTGACTTCCGGGCGGCGGTTATTACGGCCCAATATTGGGGCAAGAAGGATATAGAGACGATTGAAAAGGTCCTTGGCATATCGATGCGTGTCGGATTGAGCGTTGGGCTTCTTTTTTTGCGGCGGCACAGCTTATGCCGGAGGCGTTGATGAAGATTTTCACATCGGAGCAGATGATTATCGAGGAGGGCGTCAAATACCTTCGGATTGTCTCCCTGGTCCTATCCATTGGCGGCGGCGGCCATTGTTTATTTAAATATTATGCGAAGCGTGGAACGGGTTATTATATCCACCCCTCGTTTATTCCGTATCGCTGGTTATCAATGTGATTTTTAATGCGATTTTTATTTTTGGCTTGGGGCCTGTGCCTGCGATGGTGTTTCCGGTGCGGCCTGCGCCACGGTGATTGCCCATGTGGCCGAATGTCTGAGCGTCATTATTTATATGCTGAAGATAAAACCGCCGGTGCATTTCCGGCCATCCTATCTTTTGGCGCGGGAAAAAAGCGCTGATGAAGGATTTTAGAATCTATGCTCTTCCGGTCATTTTTGAACGAACTGGCCTGGGGAACCGGAACTTCAGCCATTGCGGCCATTATCGGCCATATGGGAAGCGCTGCCGTGGCAGCCAATTCGATTACTCAGGTGACTCGTCAGCTTGCCATGGTTGTGACGATGGGAGTGGCAAATGCGACGGCCATTATCCTGGGACGGACAATTGAGAGCGCAAAGAAGAACTGGCGGTTATTTATGCTTCGAGGCTGGTGAAGCTGAGCGCCCTTCTTGGCGTTGGCGGAAGCATGGTTATGTTCTGCGTCAGCCCGATTGCACGGCGGTTTATGACTCTTACGCCGGAGGCCGATGGTTATCTGGGGCAAATGATGGCTATTATGGCCCTTTATGTATTGTGTCAGGCTGTGGATGTGACGCTGATTGTCGGAGCGTTCCGGGCCGGCGGCGATACAAGGATTGGTTTGGCGCTGGATGCCATTTCCCTTTGGGGTGTCTGCCTTCCGGCGGGAGCCATTGCGGCATTTGTCCTGAAACAGCCGGTGTGGGTTGTGTATCTATGTCTGACCTGTGATGAAATGCTGAAACTGCCTTTTTCCTTTGTGCGGTATCGCTCAAAAAAATGGCTGAAAAATATTACCCGTTAGATTTGGTTATTGACATATGCCAATAATAGGAGTATTCTAAAGAAGAAAGGAGATGCTGCTGTGGCCAGACCAGTGAAATCCCGGAAAGTTTGCCGGCTCCCCGGTATGTTGGAATTTTTATGGAAATCAAGGGAGCGGTTCGGGGATTCTTCTTACCGTGGAAGAATATGAAACAATTCGTTTGATTGATTATATGGGACTTTCCCCAGGAGGAGTGTGCCCGTCAGATGGATGGCTCCAGGGCAACGATACAGGCTTTGTATACGGAGGCCCGGAAGAAGCTGGCCCGATTTCTGGTGGAGGGAGCGTCTCTGAGAATTGAAGGCGGAATTATATATTGTGCGAACAAAAAGCCGAAGGAAAGGGAGAAAAGAAAATGAAAATTGCAGTAACCTATGAAAATGGCCAGGTGTTCCAGCATTTTGGTCATACGGAACAGTTTAAGATTTATGAAGTTGAGGAAGGCAAGGTTGTTGCCTCAGTTGTTGACACCAATGGACAGGGCCATGGAGCTCTGGGCGGTTTCCTTGCGGAGCAGGGCGTTGACGTGCTGATTTGCGGCGGCATCGGCGGCGGTGTGAGAAATGCGCTGGCAGCGGCGGGAATCCAGTTGTTTGGCGGCGCCTGCGGTGATGCGGATGCCCAGGTTGCTTCATTTTTGAGCGGAAACCTGAATTATGACCCGGATGTGATGTGTAATCATCATGGCGAAGGCCACGGCGAGGGTCATGACTGCGGCGGCCACCACGGCGAGGGCCATGGCTGCGGAAATCATGGCTGCCATTAAATAAAAAACGGGGCTGTAAAAAGTCTTTAATTAAGAAGGGACTTTTTTAACAGTTCCCTTTTGCGTATAAAGGGTTTCAATTAGAGCCTAAAAAGGTTTTTTTAATTAGTTCGGATTATAATGCAGTGTTTTTAGAATACACCCATCATTACATCCGAATGTTCAATCATAGCCTGAACTGCACCATGAACATCGCCAGCGCATACGGCATTTTAGAATCTTTTTATGTAGATTATAAATGACTTTTCTTGAAAATCTTCTTATCTGTCAGCTGCAATTCCGGATGATCATAGAAACCATCCGGGAATTTTTCAGTTCTGAAAAATATGCGTTATCTAAGGAATCAATAATGGCTGCATGGAATTCCCTGATCCAGTATGAAATATTCAGCAAATGGCGTATCTTCGGTGAGACTTTTTCCATATCGGCCAGAAGCTGCTGCATACGTGCCACATGAACATTACCGGGATCTTTCATGTAATCCAGCGTCAATTTTCTGAATACAATAACACTCAATAGCATTACTGAAGCGACGATGAAATTCCATTTCTTCCTGCGCGTCATAACATGAAGACAAAACCCCCGGCTGGCCATCACATCAATACGTCTTTGCTCCCCAAGTTTTGGATTGCATCTCTGACCGGTGTTCTGACATCTCCATATCCGCAGCCAATGCATTTAAAGAATATATTTTTCCATATTCAAATTTGCCTTGGGCAATCATTTTCGTAATTTATCATAAGCGATATCTTTTAATAAGTCTGCCATCGTTTATCTTGTATGATGTTCATAGAAACAAAAACATCTACATTCCTTTCTGCTTAATATCGTAGTTTATCATCAAATAGTCAAATACTCAAGAAGCTACGTTAGTATCTATTTTAACTCGTATCAGACAGAACACAAGAACATTGTAAAAAGGTTTCGGCCATTTTAATACGATATTCATAAAATTGGTAAAAATACATTTTATATTGACATACCAGTATACCGGATGTATAATATTTACATACCGGTATATCAGTTAAAAAGAATATTTGTTAAAGTTAATTAAGTTTGAAGAAAAGGGGGATTAAATTATGTTAAACATTTTATATCAGATGAATCGAGATCAGGTTAAGGCACTTTCAGAGAGAACAAATCTGGCCTTTCTTCCAGTGAGTCCTTGCGAAGCGCACGGTCCGCATCTTCCAGTAAGCGATGTTATCACAGCCTTTACAATGGCCAAGGACTGTGCAAGAAAATTAGAGCAGGGTATTGAATCTCTCATTTAAACACCAATTACATATTGTATCGCTGATTTATGTAAATTTCCACTCTGGAACCATTACCATCCGTTACGAAACAATGGTCAACATTGTCGAAGATGTTTGTTTAGGTTTGGCTAAGACAGGTTTCACAAAGTCGTACTTCTTTTTAAGGCCATGCAGAACCATCCAGCATGGATGCAATCAAAGAAGGAGCCAACAATGTTAAGAAAGTTATTCCGGAGTTTGAATTCATGTTCTCAGACTGGTTTGCTAAAAAGCCCCTTCCACTCACATATAAGGATATCTGCAAAGGGGAACATCCTGAATTTGATATTCATGCAGGTGAAATTGAGACAGCTCAGCTTATGTATGTCTGCCCGGAATGGGTTGATATGGATGTGACAAAAACACTTCCCTGCAAACCATGCCGCTGAATTTTTTCTTTGCTAAATTAGAAGCCGGTGCAGAGTTTTGCAGAAGCCGGCGCACCAAATACATACTTCGCAGCCTGCGGTTGCTATTACAGCAGAAGCCGGACGCAAAATTTTGATGTTGTCATGATTTCATCCTAATGAAATGAAAAGAAAAATCTTAAATAAGTACACATACGCATACATAAGAAAAATCAGATTACAGATACATAGATGAAAAACAAGGAGTTGTAATTATGAAAAATTTTTGTTCCATTCGATTTTGGCAGAACTCTTTTGAAACAGGTATGGGCACAGTTATGTCCTTTGTCTTAAATAGCTCTGCTATGTTTCTGCTTGGCGCGCCTCTGACGCCATTTACGATTCTTCAAGGCTGGGTCGGCGCTTTTTCGCCATTGCAGTGGCCATTAACTATTTGTTCCCTTGTATGGACTGGGCAGCAGCAATTACTAAAAATATTTCAAACAAAACTGTTGAATACGTTGTAAGAGTTGCAATTTTCTCATTCTTTGAAATCTTTCTCAACAGTGTTTGGTGTATGGCAAATTCAAATGTCATTCAATTTTGGCCGCAGAAGTTTCCAATTCTGCTGCTGGTAGGTACCATCACTATTTTCATCTGCTTACCGATTATGATGCGTGTTGCAGGCGCATTAAACAAAGAGGATTAATCAGACATAAATGAATATAATTATGAAGAAAACCATTTCCTTAGAGAACCGTTTTTGCAAAGGTTCAAAAAAGGAAATGGTTTTTTTAAACTTACAACTGGCGGAAAGTGTCGGGACGGAAAGCCCGGCTCTTTACGGCGGCGTCAAATCTGGGCAAGCAGAGCCGGAATATAGCAATAGCGCAACTGAACGAAGTACAATGAG
>VOFJ01002672.1_pt1 | contig 11920 bp, 12 predicted proteins | sample 5384081 | NCBI WGS metagenome assembly VOFJ01 (sample SAMN12384729, study PRJNA508395) | human gut metagenome | isolation source: healthy gut I | host: Homo sapiens | reverse complement strand
GGGCACAGCTCAAGCAGAACGTAAGATCCACAGTTGGGCCGCCTTATGTGCAATTTGCAGAAAAAATGCCAGCATGGCAAAATAATGATTGCGCTGGACCCACACATTAAAATACTGTAATTCAGCAATAATATTGCTGTGGATAGCAAATTTTGGGTGGGAGCTTTACAAGCGTTCTGCCCACAACTATTACAGGAAATGCACATGAAACGAGCAAACGGACGAGTGTTGTCCTGGTTTTGGTTCTGGGCAATGAGTTCTGTCTCTGGCGCCAGTCTCTTTGGCGGCCAAAGACGACAGCATCACGCTGACCCAATTTCCGGACAGGATGTGACCGTACAACTGCGGCTGGATGGAGAACACCCCAGGAGCCGGAACTGCAGCAACACATATGAGGATTCCGACATGGTCCGTGTCTCCATTATACTGGAGGATGCACCAGCGCCTCAACCAGGTTTCCAGCATCGACGGAATCGGAACCAATGCAGTCGCCACGACCTACCGCAAAGTCTGGAAAAAAAGCCAGGCAGTAATGGAAGCTGGGATTTCCAGAGATGTTTTGGATGGTGAGCCGCTGGACGTCCAGTGGAATCTGACCCTGATTGCCAATCTGATTTCCGCCAACGTGCCTTATGGAGATATTGCCGCTATTGAGGCACTGGATGGAGTCAAGGAAGTGGTCCTTGAGACCAGGTATGAGCCCACTCCAGGAGGAAACCGACATGATCGGTTCCAGCGAGATGACTGGTGCGCAGGAGCTTTGGGAAACAGGCCTTACCGGCGCTGGCTCCCGAATCGCCATCGTTGATACTGGCTTGGACACTGACCACCAGAGCTTTGACGCAGGCGCTTTTTGAATACGCCTTGCATGAAAATGCCCGGGAAGAAGGAGCGGAATATGAGTCATATCTGGCTGGCTTGAACCTTCTGAACGAGACAGAAATCGCAGCGGTGTTGCCGGAGCTGAATGTCCATCAGATTGACACAGCTGTAACTGCCGAAAATTTGTACATTTCCTCCAAGGTGGCCTTCGGCTTCAACTATGTGGACAAGAGCCTGGATGTGACCCATGACAATGACACCCAGGGAGGCCACGGCTCCCATGTAGCAGGCATTGCTACGGCAAACCGTTACATCCCCATCGAAGACGGCGCCTATGAAGCAGCGATGGATACCGTCCTCACCCAAGGAGCTGCACCAGACGCGCAAATTCTGGTCATGAAGGTCTTTGGCACCAATGGCGGCGCCTATGATTCCGATTATGTCGCCGCCGTGGAGGACGCCATTGTTCTGGGCTGCGACAGCGTGAACTTGTCCCTGGGCTCCGCTGCCCCCGGCTTCACGGTAAACGGGGTTTATCAGCAGTTCTTTGACGCACTGTCGGACACCGGTGTGGTTGTTGTCATCTCCGCCGGGAACAACAGTGCCTGGGCAGCCTCCAGCGCCAGCCCTGCCAAAGCGCTGTATGCCGACGATGTGAGCTTCGACACTGCCGGTAGTCCCGGCGTTCAGGAAAATGCCTTTGACAGTCGCCTCCGCCGACAATGCCAAGCAGACGGATTTGTGCCTGCGTTTCGGAGAGATGTCCATCGCGTTCACGGAGAAGCTGTTCAACAACCGGGAGCTGGTCACTCTTGATCTTTCTGATGACGGCTCTGGTACTGCTTACGAGTATGTGATGATTCCCGGCACCGGCAGTGAGGCCGACTACGCCGGGCTGGATGTGGAAGGCAAGATTGTAGTGGTGTCCCGGGGAACCATTCCCTTTGCGGACAAGCAAACCGTTGCCCAGCAGCAGGGGGCTGTGGCCTGTGTGGTGTATAATAATGAGGGCGGCTCCCTCAATATGGATCTTTCTGCCAGCACTGCCACCATCCCCTGCGTCAGCATTAGCCAGACCGCAGGTCAGCGCATTGCGGCCCAAGGCTCCCACCGGTGCCGTGGTAATCTCCCGGAAAATTTCCACCTATCCCGCTGAGACCAGCGGCATCGCTATGAGTGACTTCAGCTCCTGGGGTGTTCCCGGCGACTTGTCTCTGAAGCCTGAAATCGTGGCTCCTGGCGGCAATGTATACTCCGTGGATGGCGCTCAGACCGCTACGGACAGATATGTCTCCATGTCCGGCACCTCCATGGCGGCGCCTCAGGTTACTGGATTGGCGGCGCTGCTTGCCCAATACTTCCGTCAAGAGGGCCTGAGTGAAAAGACTGGCTTGACTGCCCGCCAACTGGCCCAGAGTCTCCTGATGTCCACCGCCACCCCTATTACCGACGAGGCAACTGGCCTGCCTTACCCCGTGATCCAGCAAGGCGCAGGTCTTGCCAATGCCGCTGACGTTCTCGCCGCTGCCAGTTATGTGCTGATGGATGATAACGACGATGGAAAAGTCAAGGCAGAATTTGGCGATGACCCTGCCCGGGAAGGTGTTTACACTTTCGGATTTACCCTGTATAATCTGACAGATGCACAGCAGGCTTATACAATTGATGCAGACCTGTACACCCAGAACCTGAAGGACGGCCCCCGCAGCGCCACCTCCTTCGGTTCTGAGGACACCGCCTCCCATCTGGATTACGCCTTAACCCAGCTGGGAGTGGAAGCTTCTTACACAGTAGACGGTAAAGCCGTCTCTATGAACGACACACTGGCCCATTGTGACTTCAACGGCGACGGCCAAGTAAACGCCAACGACGGCCAGACCTGGACTGGATACCGTAGGCCTCAGGACACGCTTTTACGCGGAGGGAGACCTGTCCGGCGACGGCCAGGTCACGGCTTATGATGCCCATCTGTTCCTGGCAATGCTCCAGTCTCAGACCGTCACCGTCCCTGCCTCCGGCAGTATCCATGTGGAGGTAACCCTGGCGGTGCCCGACTCTGTGAAAGCCTATCTGGACGAGAACTATCCTGTGGGTGCTTACATGGAGGGTTATGTGACTCTGAGAGCTGTAGCCGATGAAGAGGGGTTTGGTCACCTCCCACCCATTCTATCCCCTTCCTGGGCTTCTATGGCCGGTGGAGTGACGCCTCCATGTTTGACAACGGCTCCTACACCGACTATCTCTATGACATGGACCCCTATGATTCCTACACCGGCACCGTCAATAATTTCGTTGCCGTCGCCTATCCCGGCTCCTCCAATGCGTTCTACTTTGGCGGCAACAACTTTGCCACCGACGACGAGTATCTGCCGGAGCGTGTAGCAATCAACTCCCAGACCCAAGTGGCCGTGATCGGCTTTGGCCTGATCCGCAATGCCATGAACATCGCCTTCTCCCCTTCTCCAACGCCGAAACCGGTGAAGTTTATATGCGTGAGGAGATGGGGGCGCCTCCTCTATGTATTACATCCCTCCTATGACGCCTGGTCCAACGCCTCTTATTGGATTCAGCCCGCCTGGTATGCCGTGGACGCCTCTGGCAGCCCCCCTACCTGAGGGAACTCAGGTAAAAAATCCAGGTCTGTGCGGCGACGGAGTATAATTGCAGCTTTGATGCCGCTTCCGGTACAGTCAGCACCGACTGGGATGCCTTGGGTGAGGGCAGCGCCATCTCCATCACGGCCACTGTGGACAACACCGCACCAACCCTGCCCGGCGCATATTACCGCGAGGGCCAGTACAACCTGATTCTGGGCAAGACCGAGCGGTACATCACGGTCAACGCCATTGATAATGAGTATGTGGCCGCCGTGATGCTGCTGAATAAGACCGGCACAGCCGTTTTGCAGCGCACTGCCGTAAACCAGACTGTTCGCGGTGAGCAGCAGACCGTGGAATTTGACCTCACCCAGGAGATTGGCAATGAGTTTCAATTGGCGGTTGCGGACTATGCCGGAAACACCAGCGTGTATGAAATTGAGATCAAGCAGCCCTCCAGCGGCTCCTCCGGCAGTGGCAGTGGGACCGAGACACCTGACGAGCCCGTCACTACTTTCTATGGTATGAACACGGTGGGCCAGTGGTACCGCTTTTGACTCGAGAGCAATCTGGACAGCGTGGAAGTGGGCAAGGGCAAGACCGGTATGTACGCCGGCACATACGCTCCCGGCTATGCGTATTTCACCGATGGTTATGACCTCTATGTCAGCAAGCATGGCAGCTTCAACTCCGTGGAATGGGTGGGCGAGCTGAATGTCTACACCAGAGACTTGGCCTACAACCCGGTTACGGGTCTACTGTATTACATCGGGTACTCCAAGGTTCTGTACAGCATTGACCCCATCACCGGTGTGAACAAATACGTCTCCAGCCTTCCCTACAACGTAATCAGCATCGAGTGCGACAGTGAGGGCACCTTCTACTGTACCTATCTGGAGACGATGCAGGATCAGACTACCAAGCTAGGCAGCTTCACAGCAGACGATGTGCGAAACTTCAACGAGATTCAGACCTTCAGCGAAAACTACTATAGCTTTGAGCTTATCTATGATGAAAACAATAAGTGGTTCTATCTCTTTGAGGTGAGCGACGGCAACACCCCTGATTTACCGCCTGGACACGGAAAAGGGCGAGCGCAATCAACCCATTGCCAAGGCGGCCTACGTTTCTTTTCGGCTACGTTCCCCTGGCTGGCACCGAGGACACCGTCATCGAACCCACCACCAAGCCCGCCTATGTCAACCTCTCTGAGAGTTCCGTCACCTTGCTTCCCCAGGCCACGCTGCAGCTGACCTGCCAGGTGGGCCCCTGGTTCCTGACGGACAAGAGCGTGGTGTGGTCCTCCTCCGATGACAGCATTGCCACTGTGGAGGACGGTCTTGTCACCGGCGTCAGCAGCGGCTCTGCGAAGATTCGCTGCGCCAGCAAGCTGGATTCTGGCGTGTACGCTGAGTGTACTGTCACCGTACCGGAGCTGACTTACAACTTCCAGGGTGTCGGTGTGGACGAGGAGGGCAACAGCTATCTGTTTACTTACAATAACACCACGAACACCGTGACCAAGGGCACTCAAATTGACGGCATCACGGTGGAGTCCGCCATGGTTAGCTCCCAGTTTAACTGGGACACCTATCAGGACGAATATGACCTGTGGGTTATGGATACCTCCGACGAACACAAGCTCCACAATATTGACATGGAGACTGGTGCAGTCCTAGAGAGTACCCCCGCCAACTCCGGCGGCAAAAACGGAGCTGCGATTGGCTCATCCGATATGACCTTCTACAGCCCCGGCGATAATGCCAGCAGAAATTATGCCACCCTGATTGGCATTACAGAGGCAAGACTTTCCATCCCCACCAGCATCCGGAAAAACGATCTGAATTCCCAGGGCTTTGACTTTACCGATGATCCCGGCTCTGATACCTTCGTAGGCGTAGGCTCCGGCTCCACGTTCATTGACGGGAACAGCGAAAAAATCTCAGTATGTATATGCCGTAAATGCCAAGGGACATGTATATATCTGCGCCATGGCATGGTCCTCTCTGACCAGTGGCTGGGCTGTGGGCATTCGCCATGCGGACATTGACGGCCTGTCCAGGGCCAAGGAGGATGCCAATGGGATTTACCAGGACTCTCTGCTGGTAGATGCGGAGCAGGGCAATATTCCCATTCTGTTCCGGTATAACGGAGCGGGAACGGATATTTATGCTCTGTCTTATGAACTGCCTGCCGGAACTTACCGAGGGATCTTCCATCCAATCTACCTGGGTACCATCGAAGGCTTTGCCAGTGTGGCAATGTATGGTATGGAATACGCCGGCGCGTCTGCCAACTGGGTTCAGACCGGCGCGGAAACACAGGGTATGGAGGAATCTGCATCCCTGAATGCTATGGAAAAGGCTCCGGCGGAAGGCACACTGCAGGCGGCTACTGGGAAGTCCAGCGACGTCTTCTCCGAGGTGCCTGAGACCGTTACCCTTTCCAGGACTGATGACACGGTCACCGTCACGATCCGGGCGCAAGCCGATACAGCCTCCGGGATGCTGAGCATCCAGGCTGGTGAGGGCCTGACCCTGACCTCCGCTACCAGTCCCGTAGAGCTTCACGCCTACAATGAACAGACCCTGGCCTATGCCGCAGCCGATGCGCTTCCCGCCGGAAGCGTTCTTGCGGTGCTGACCTTCCAGTGGAACGGCAAAACCTCCACCATTTCCGTTCGCGCCGCAGAAACCGATGGAACTGCAGGCGGCTTTGAGACAGAGGTGACTGTGGAAAAGGTTTGCACACATGATAACACGGAGCTCCGGGATGCCAAAGAGGCCACATGTACCGAAGACGGCTATACCGGCGACACCTATTGTCTGGATTGCGGTCAGCTTTTGGCCAAGGGTGAGTTGATTCCAGCTCACTGCGCATCCAGCTCCTTCAGCGATGTGGACGTCTCTAAAATGGTATCACAATTGCATTGACTATGTTGTGGACCATGGTCTCATGGTGGGCATCGGCGACGGTAGGTTTGCCCCCAACACCTCCATGACCAGAGGCCAGCTTGTTACCGTTCTATACCGCATGGCTGGCGAACCCGAGGTTGAGATGGCAGCACCCTTTACGGATGTAACTGAGACCTCCTACTGTGCCAAGGCAGTCGCCTGGGCCTATGAAAACGGCGTTGCCAAAGGCGTCACTGGAGAGCGGTTTGCCCCCAATGCCGCTGTGACCCGAGAGCAGATGGTTGTCTTTTTCGTCCGGTATGCGGAGCTGACCGGGATGGACACCATGCCGCCGGTGATTTGAGCGCTTTGCCGATGCGGACTTGGTCAGTGCTTACGCAAAGGACGCCGTAATTTGGGCCGTGGAAACCGGTTTGCTCCAGGGCATGGGCAATGATACGATCAGTCCCAAGGGGTACCGCTACCAGGGCCCAGGCAGCTCAGATTCTCATGCGGTTTTTGAGCTTGTAAACCAACCAGCTTCATACTTTTCTCCTTTTTGAGGTCTTAACAGGCCTCCCCACACGCCCGTTTCCGGGCGCCGGGAAATGTGTATCCATATTGGGACGTAAATCGAAACGGAAGTTGAGGTGAGATTGCATTTTTGCTTAGATGTGATATACTAAAAGCGTTGGGAGGCGTGACTATGAGTACTTATTCCATTGACCGGCCAATGCTGATTTATGAAGCTCTGGAGTTGCTGCGGGCTTATGTCAGCGGTATTCCGCTGGAGCGGGTTGTGGGCTCCGGGCCCTACTGCATCCCATCGGAGGCAGCTGAAAAAAAATCATGGCGCAGTGTTGCGGGCATCTGTCGCCAGAGGACGAGGAACTGCAGTTTTATTTCAAGACCCATCCCATGGAAGAAGCCCCTGTTAACGCCACTTGCGTCGCCAGAATCTTGCTGTACTTCCATATACAGTTGGGCCAAGCGGAGGATTATTTTGACTTTTTTAAAAGGCGCCTGGGGACGCTCCGGCAAATACAGCACTGCTTCCATGGAATTGATGGGTTTTCTCTGGACATCAAGAGTACCGGAAAAGATGGACGCCACCAATCTGGCCTGTCAGATTCAAGAGCTTCCCATTACCCGGGAGTATTCCCTCCAGCTGCTGGATGCCATGTATGATTATGCGTACCATTTGGAACGGCTGCGGACAATTCTCACACCGGTGATGAATAATCTGGAGCCTCTGCTGCAGCCATGGCTGGAGCAGGCGCGGCCATGGCTGGAGGAGTGGAAATCCTTTTTGGACGCTGTCTCCCTGAAAGAGTTTCTCCGCCAGCGTGGCAGTGTGGATGACGGGACGGCATATGAAACGCTGATTTTCGCCCCCCGCTTTTTGATGCGCAAATTTCTCCCGGCGGCACTAGCCAGGAAAGCAAAACGGTGTCTGTGCTGATGGGCGTCGGCGTGCCGGCTGGAATGGAGCGTCCGGCGGCAAGGGGGGCAGATGTCTGAGGAGAGTTATGGCGCGTTCCGGCTGTTAAGTGATCGCGGTCGTATGGACATTCTCCGGGCTACATCCATCCGCCCCATGCGTATGCAGGATCTGGTAACCCATCTGCACCTGAACCCGGGTACGGTGTCCCGGAATCTGAACAGTCTCTACCCGAGGGACTCTTGATTCGGGAAACCATTGAGGGCCGGTTTTGGTATGAAACCAACCAAAATGTCCTTCACACTGTCTTGCGCCAAGCAAGGGAGTATATGAGCGGAGATGAATGACTCAGCCTACTCTTGCCCATGTCCAAGATAGTCTTTTTAGGAATCTGTCTGAATTTCAGGCAGATTCTTTTTTATCCAACGCCAAAGGCTTTCCGGAGGCCTGATGTGGATCACACACCGGCAAGTACCGTTTGTTTAGTTTGCTATAAGGCAAAAAAAGACCGCATTACTGGCCTGGGTCTTAAGCCCCCCTGAGGCTTTTCCAAATGCAAGAACCCTGCGCACATTGAGGGTTTCGTAGTCAGAAAATGTTTGCATTTTTTTGGCGATGTGTGCTAGCATTGTTGCTGAAAAGCAATAATATTGCAGATACGCAATTACGCGCGAGATAAGAAGAGCAGGGATAGTCCAGCTTTTCTGTACTTTATTGCATTGTAAGACCAGCGCCAGCTTTGAGCCTTGGGGTCACGGCTATCGCTTGGTGGATATTTTAAATTTTGATCCAGCGATTGATGCCGGCATTATCAAAGTCATGAATACCACCGCGCTTGTGCCTAAGCCCACTGCCGCTTGTTCCCAATTCGCTGCCATCCTTATGCGGTTGCTGGAAAACAATTGATCCAGCCCTGCAGTGCCATTTTTTTCCTTTGCCGTAGCTGGAAGTGATATAAGGCCGGGCATTCACCTGGCCTCATGTCTCCGGAATATTCCTTAAATGATGCATCGGGGGTACTTATACTCAGAACGCTCTCCAAGCGATATTTCACACCCTCACAATAGGGAGAAATTATTGTGGTGATGCCCAACAGACCTCGGGTCTGTGGCTCACTGTAGCCGGCTATAGCTATTCTGTAGTTACACTTTTTTAAACTATGAGATTTTAGTTCACTGTAAGAGAATCGTGCATTGTGCCTTATACCATGCCATTGTCGCAGCCCTCCCTTCAGATTGAGTACAACACAAGACTCAATTTGGAGGCAACATATGGCGATTATCGATCTGCGGAATTACTATCCCCATTACTACAGATATAGCTGTATTGTGGAAGTTCAAGATGATGTGGCAGAAACATTGGAAGCTCCTCGGAAAGCGGAATCGGCCAGGAAGCGCAAGATAAGACGGCATGGCGGTGAAATTTCCGTGGAGCATATGATGGAACGAGGCGGTCTCATGTTTGAGGCCGCCTTCTTCTATACATCCTCCGACGAATTGCTGGAGAAGAAATACACCAGCCAGGTACTACATAACGCCGTGGCGCTGTTGCCGGAAAGGCAGTCCAGACGTATTCTTGCGTATTTCTTTCTGGACAGGTCAATCTCAGAAAATTGCGGCAGCTGAGAATGTAACCGTGCAGTGTGTATGGCAGTCCATCCGGCGAGGGCTTCGAAATCTGGAGAAAATTTTGAGAAATTCTTCCTGGGGTATTTAAATCCGACTTCTGGATGACCTTGAAATGATGAGGGGACTTTTCAGCTAACAGGCAGAAAAAGCACCCCATCATACATTTGGAGGATCAAATCCATGAAAACACACACGCCATTTCTTTCGCGCTGTCTGCTGGCAACCTGCATCACAATCCTGTTTCTGGTTGCAATGGCTTTTTACCCGCCGCTGCATCGACAGCTATGCTGCCGGAGGCTGGGCGCCTTCACGCAGCCCATGACCTCACAGCGGTTTTTACCATCGGCGGCTTCTTTCTGGCTCTGGCCGGGTTGGGTGGTATGGAATTGGCCAGACGGAAAAAGCGGAGCGCTGCTGTGTCGCTTCTCTGCCTGCTGCCGGTAATCACCGGCTTAGTCTTGGCTTCTGTCCCCACATGGATGGGGGTGGCACAGCCGCAGAAATCAGGAAGCTATTGCCAACGCCTACCTGGCTTATGCCGAATCCATGGATACGGCTGCATCCGAAAAAAGCACACCATGCCGCCGCAACATACAATCTGGCCCTGACAGGAAACTGGGCAGCCGTTGGATGCAATATCCTGCCGGATGTGAATTCTGTTGTTGCAGTGCTGGAACTACCCACTATTGGCCAAACGTTTCCTGTGTTTCTCGGTACGGAAACTGCAGCGCTCCAAGCGGGGGAGCCTGTCTTCTGCCCGGAAGTTCTTATCCCATCGGCGGAGAGGGACCCACCCTGTTCTGGTTGGCTGTTCCGGATATCTTCAGGCTGAACTGTTTACGGATCTGAATGCCCTCCGGGAAGGAAATCGTTTCTACATCCACATATTAGGCAGGACGCTGACCTATCAGGTAGATCAGCTCCAGTCTGTTTCAGCAGCGGACGTTTCTTTTCCCATCGTGCCGGGGATAGATCAGATGACGTTAGTCACAGCCTATTCCGACAACACCTATTTCCTGGTTCATGGCGTCAGTGTCAATGTGAGTACGCCGCTAGCATACTACTGGGGCACAGCAAGAGCGCCTCCGGCGCTAAGCTGTGCCCCTTTTCAAACCGGGCCAGCCAATACTTATTCCTGTGCCCGAGCGTTGGTTGCCGCTCGCCTCCGCTTCTGAAATTTTGATCATCCAAATTTCAGAAGAATGGAGGTCTGCCATATGGCAGAGAGAAAGGTATATTACATCAAAGTGGATGGTACCGTCGTTGAGGTCACGAAGGCGGTCTATCATATGTACTACAAGATGGAACGGCGTGAACGGCACCTGGAGGAGAAGGACCAGAAGCACAGCCTTGTCTCCTATCATGCACTGGATACGGAGGATGTACTGGGTGAGGAAATGCTTTCAACTCCAGATATTGCCTGCGTAGAGGACGTGGCCATTGCGCACATTCTGCAGGAACGGCTCCATCAGTGCTTGGAGCTGCTGCCACCCCAGGACCGGGAGCTGATCCATGCGCTCTATTTTGAGGAGCTCAGTGAACGGCAGTTGGCCAAGAGGACTGGCATCCCACAGCGTACAATCAATGACCGTAAAAGGAGGGTGATTGCCCAACTGAAACAAAATGTTCAAATGCTGAGAAAAATCCGCTCAACCCCCTCACGAAACCGGCTTAGTAGTGAGGGGTTTTTCTTTGCCCCTTGTGTACATTGAAAGCTGCATATCCGGAAACTGAAATACATCCGCTGACGTGCCGGGAGCAAACCGGCAAGCGACATGGGGAGGATGCGCCAGGACCACCTGTGTGGGGTATCCCACATCAATGACGGCCAAAGCAAGGTGCATAGCGGTTCCATCTGTCCCAAAAAGCAGGCTATGGCAGGTCTGTTTTGCCATGACAGCGCCAGCGTTGGTACTCCCTGTCCAGCCACAGCCACAAGCAATGGGGGCAGCTCGGAGAGATCCTCGGAGGGGTGAGATTCCCGTGATGCGGCCAAGCACAGTTTCAGCTTTCTGCCCGGATTGCCTGGGGAAGTAGTGTCAAATACAGGCAGTGTTTACATAGATTCGAAATTTCAGAAGAGACAGGGCCGCTCTGTGCAGAGCGGCCCCATTGGGAGAAACCATATGAAAAATGAGAATATTGATCTTTGTGGCGTCCTGAATCTGCTGCGCCAGTTGATGAAAAATGGAACATGCAGCAAACAGGAAGCTCAGAAAATTGCGGTCAGAATTGCCGCACAGATTGGTGCGGATCTGATTTTTTTTCTGTGATATTCCCATATTTTAGTAGCTATTGGGAAGAGTTTGTGGTATTGTGTGTTGCTAAGGAAGGAGGCTGCTGCCATGGAAAAAGAATTGCTGACCGCCGGAAGTCTCGCCCTGGAACAAAAAGCAGCGAAGTGTGATTGTCATTGACGCCACGGAACATCCCCAGGAGGTCAAGCTCCGGGTGGCTGCCTACTGCCGGGTCAGCTCCGACTCGGATGATCAGCTAAATTCCTTCGCAGCTCAGAACCGGTACTATACCACCCCTGAT
>VOFJ01003820.1_pt1 | contig 11921 bp, 19 predicted proteins | sample 5384081 | NCBI WGS metagenome assembly VOFJ01 (sample SAMN12384729, study PRJNA508395) | human gut metagenome | isolation source: healthy gut I | host: Homo sapiens | reverse complement strand
CTCAGCCGCAATTTTTGCAAAACAGGCAATCAGCCATGGCAGCAATCCTCCCGCGTAAATAGGCAGTCGGTCCAAAACCGGCTGCCTCTATTTTTTGTTATTATAACACAAACGGGACCTTTTTTCAAGACTTTGCCGGTTTGCCTGGAAATTCCAGCATTTTCAGAAAATTTGCCTCTTTGCTTTCCGCCGTCCGGGGAGAATTTGGTAAAATCAACAACATCCGTAAGGGCTTCCCAATGCTACGAGCCTGGGGCTGGTAGCATGCTTTGATCCTGTACTGGCGCGGCAGCGCCAATGCAAAAACAGCCGTTAGATCGTCCATCTCAAGCCTGGTCTCTGCCCTCAGATTTCCCACCAGCATTCACCGGCGCCTACCGTAAGAAAGCCCAGCTTTTCATACAAAGCACGGGCACGCAGGTTGCTCTCGGCCACCTGAAGCTCCACCGTCTCCCCTGTATCACCGAAATGAGAGCCTCCGCCACAGCTCGCCCGGCCCCCCGGCGGCAGGAGACCAGGGACAGGAGCGTATCCCCATTCACCTGGCCAATTCCCAGAAGCGCTCCGTCCCTGTGGACAAAATATCCGCCCCCTGGTCCAAAAAGCCGGGGCAAATCCCCTGGTGCAAGGACATCGCCGCCGGAACGCCGGACATGCCCTCGTTGTAAATCCGCAGAAATTCTTCTCCGTTTTCCGGCAGAAGGGGGCCACAGCGCTGCGTCCGTCTCCGGCACGCCGGACCGCAGGCAGGCCATACGGAGCAGCCGGACTTGAGGAGGAGCCGCCGGGGGCTCCGGCAGATGGGAGGCCAGAACCCTCCGGGCTCCCGCCATCCGGCAAAACCGGGCGCACTCGGCCAGAAATTCCCAGGTCTTTCCAGGCTGTACCCACTGCACCACACAGTAGGCCTCTCCCCTTCCGGGTATTTCCTGCAAGATCAAGGTTGCGGCTCAAACTCGCCGGTAAAAACCGGAATATTTCGCATAACATTCTCCTTCCTCCGGCTTGACCGTTCAGAACCCGGGCATACTACCCTCATCAAAGGAGGGTGCCCAATGGACTACGAACTCATTGTAATTGGAGCAGGACCCGGCGGCTGCAGCGCCGCGCCTCTACGGCGCTCGGGAGGGGGCTGACCACCCTCCTGGTGGAGCCTGCCGCGCCGGGCGGGCAAATGTCGGTCACCGCCTGGGTGGAAAACTACCCGGGCATCCCCGGAGCATCCGGACAGGACCTGGCAAACGCCATGCTGGCAGGGGCGAAGGCTGCAGGAGCCACCTTTCTTCAGGCCCAGGTGACCGGGCTGCACCTGACTGGAAGCCCCAAAATTGTGAAAACCACCCGGGGCGCTTACACCGCCGGAGCCGTGGTCCTCGCCATGGGGGCAGCCCCCCGGAAGCTCGCCCTTCCTGAGGCGGAGCGCTTCCTGGGCCGGGGCCTGTCCTACTGCGCCACCTGCGATGGCATGTTCTTTCGAAACAAGGACGTAGCCGTGCTGGGAGGTGGCAACGGAGCTGCCGCCTCCGCCCGGAGCCTGGCCCGGCTGTGCCGCCAGGTCCATGTGATCTTCCGGAAGGAACACATGAGCGCGGAAGCCCGGGAGCAGGAGGCCCTGGCGGCCTGCCCCAACGTCATCCTCCACCCGGGGACGCTCCTGGCCGGTCTGTCCGGCGGAGAACAGCTGGAAGCCCTGGCCCTGGAGGACCGGGCCACCGGCAGGTGGCAAGAGCTGCCATGCCAGGGGCTCTTCGCCGCCATCGGCCGCATTCCGGAGACAGCCCCTTCTCCAGGGGCAGGTAAAGCTGGACTCCCAGGGCTATGTCCTGGCCGGAGAATCCACCCAAACGAACCTCCCCGGCGTCTACGCCGCAGGGGGACATCCGCACCAAGCCCCTGCGTCAAATCGTCACCGCCGCCGCCGACGACGGCGCCACCGCCGCCCACCTGGCCGCCCGGTATCTGGGAGACTCTGCTTCCCCCGGAGACTTAAGGGTACCAGCAAACTACTTCGATGCTGCAGGCTCAGTCACCGCATCTTGTGTTCTATTTTGTTCAAATACATTGTCCTCATAGCAGTATTTGAACTTCAGATAGGAATAATGCCAATATCGGATCAACATCAGAAGCATAGCGCCGTAGACCACACATCGAACAGGGAGTTTCGCCATTTGGGTCTGTATGAGGCTTCCCAGCTCCCCTCTCCAGCAGATGTATATGCATGCAAAAAATGAAAGCCAAGAACAGATTTCGGGCCGATGACCGGAAGCCGTCAAACAAATTCCGCTTTCGCTGGGATTCCTTGTCCTGTTTGGCGTGGGAGTAATACCCGCGTCCCCCTCAAGCACCCGCCTCATTGCCTTGATTGTATAGCCTTCATCGCCGGAACCAGTTGGAAAGCGGTCCCGCAGCATATACACATCAGTCACATAGAGCACAACCGCTAAGGCAATTCCCAATATGGCGCCCCATTCCAGTGGCAGCATGTGTGCCGCCACAAGTAGCACAGTGATCACAGCGGCTACTACAAGGGGGAGAGAAAACACACATTTTCCACTCCTTCCACACGGATTTCACGCTTTTTCGAAATGTGTGGGAAGATGTTTCGTCCCATTGGATTTTCGGGTCGACTTTCTTTGCCTCTCGCTCCAAGAGCTTCGTCGTACGAGCCGCATACAGGCGGGGGTTCAGGACGGGAACGAGCCACAGGCACTTCTCCATCCTGTCCCCCAACTCATGCAACAGCATTCCTATCACATACCCCACCACTAAAACCACCGTAATTCGCAGGGAAAGGCCGAGCTCGCAGCCAATTGCAGTTTCCAAAATCTGCCAGGCTCCGGGGTGCTGGATGCTGAGGCACAAAGCCACAAAGGCCCCAGGCAGCAGCATCCCCAAGAAATCAATGATATTCAGGTCCTTGATAAAAATCCCCCATATGAACGTTCCCTCCTCATTTCCACGGGCGTGCCAGGGTCACAGCAAAGGAAACACTGCCCGCATGCCAAGGTCCTGCAGGTTTTTCAGATAGCGCAGAATGTCACAGGTCTGATATCGCTTTTTCCCCGTCGGCATCCAGCTGCGCGTCCAGCGTCCGGAATAACAATGCGTATTCAAATTCCAGGGAGGTGTCAAAGATGCCCAAGTCATCTGTGTTGACGCACACCTCCATCTGGCGGCAAAGCTGCCGGTCCGTAGCAACTCCAAGACCGCTGTCATAAAAGCGGAAAATGGGGTGCTTCTCATAGGTTTCGAAGGTGCCAATCAGCACATTGGAGGTGGGGTTGCACTCCACAACAATGCCCCGGCGCTCAATATGCTCCTGCATAACGTCCTGGACCTGGCGCATCAGTCGGATATACTCCGGTGAAATGGTCACCTCGCATACCTCCGCCCCTCGCCTTTTTACCTCGCTACCATAATGATAGTAGTAATACATGCCGGCCATTGCCGGATTCTTACGGTAGGTGTCCCATTCATCCCGGCCAAGGAAATACCGATCATAGGGCCCGTATCCCAATCCCGAACGGGAAAATTTGGTATCCCGGTACAAAGAGGGGTCGTCCCCCCCCCGGAGCTGCATACAGCAGTGGTACTCCGTCAAGGTGATCATCCACCGGTTGTTCCGGATCACATCGCCGTAAATCTCCAGCAGTAAAATTTCCGCTTCCTTCTTCAGCAGTCCATACATGTGCGGGTCAATGTGGGTTCCAAGCTCCCGGCCCCGGTACAGCAGCCAAACCAGATCGTCCAGACGCTGCTGCTTTGGCATGAAAATTCGGCTGCCCTTCTTGGCATAGTGCACCTCCGGCGCAATGCCCAAGCCCAAAGCGTGGCCCAGCCGGTCGCCCCGGCGGTAATCCAGAAATTCTATGGTCTCATCTATGGCCCGCAACGCACTGGCAATGTCCAGAAAGTCCTCCCCCACATGGTAGGTGGCGGACAGTCTGGGGGGAGACCGGTGGGAGAAACATGCTCTCCTTGGCAAACTCCTGGCTCTTGAAATTCCGCAAAAACCGGAAGGCAGGGGCAAACACCTCTGGCGGGCAGTGAACCTCGTTGTTTGCCGCATCCACGCCTCGAATTCGGCTGCGCAAATATGGGGAAGTGCTCAACGCCCGGGCCAACGCCAAAGCCTGACGCCGGACATCTCGCCGCAGGCCCTCGTGACGGCAGCGCGACACAAGGGGCAGGTCTTTGGGATCGATATCGGGGCGCTTGATAAAGTGCAGAACATAAAAATAAGATCTTTCCTGCAAGGGAGGCTCTATCCCAGGGCTGCCAAACTCCTGCCGGATTCTGCCCCTAGCGCGTGCGTTCTCCTGGTCGGCAAATTCCTTGTACCAATCCTGCTCCTGTATCCTTCTTTTTGAGCTCCCGGGGCGTGGCCTTCGGCCCGATCCGGGCCTCCAGGGAGGTCACAGAGCCCCATGGACAGTGGGCCATTCAGCCCCATCCGGGTAGCCTCCACCCAATAGCAGTTACGGCCCAGCAGCTCACCCTTGCGGACTTCATAATCGGCAAAGTTTGCGAAGCCCACCTGGCCGTTCACCTGTATCATTTCGCTTCGGAACTGAAGCTTCAGCTGCAGATAGAGGAAGAAGACCAGCCTGTCCTTCTGGGTGAATTGGCCCTCCAAACAGGCCCGGAAGCAGCAGTACAGAAGGCGCCGCTCCCCTGCCAGGCTGCGGTAGGGTGCATGGGGCGCGGCGTGGAAGGTGCTGTGGTCCAGGGCATAATCCAGGCAGGCGGTCCCACCTTCCGGCTGGGGTACCTGGGCGCCATAGACAGCCCGCAGAATGGCAATATCCTTATAAGCCCGCAACTCCGGCGCAAGGCCGGAGAAATTGGTCCATTGGTCCCCCCTTCCCGTTATCTCGTCTGCAGCCTTGCCTTGTGCCATCTTGCTCGCACAAATCCTTCCGTCTCCCATTCCGGATGCAAAACCGCCGGAAGAGGTAGCTGCGGCAAAAGGCCGCATAGCGAACCCGGTCTTGCATGGTCAGGAGACTGTCCTCCGGTCCCCGGACCATAGCCGGGCGGAGGAAATGGGGAAAGGCCTTCACCAGCTCCCCCAGGGCCTGCGGATCATTCATCAGGGTGCACCAGGACAGGGCGAAGGTCTGGGTGCAGCCAAAGAGGTGGCAGTGGTTTTCCGCTATCCCCTGCTGAAGCTGCAAATTCAGGGCGGCATAATTGGTCCGGATGACCGCACGCCAGGTGAAATCCCTCCTTGTCACCCGGTGCTTCAGGTCTTCAGAAGCCAAATAGGCGCACACAAATACGTCCTGGCCCAGGGTGTGGAACGCTTTTTTCGCCACTCCAGCACCCGCTCCACCTTGCACTGAGGCTCCTCCCCTGCCTGGGTCAGCAGCCGCCGGGCCGCGCTCAGCAGCAGGCCAATGGTCATGGTGGGCAGATCCAGGTCCTTCCGCTCCGCCCCACCGCCAATCAATCCAGCCGCCTCCTCCCCTGAGGCGGCTGAAAATCAATCTGTGTTCATCCTGGGAGTACTCCGGCAGGTTCCCGACGGCAAATTGGAGAAATGCCTCCTCCTCTTCCAATCGGGCAGCCGGAGCCCAAGCGCCTGAGCGAATCCATTGCAACACCCGCCCCGAGGGAATCCGGCGGAGGAGTACTTCCAGGGCTTTGGTGTCAATCTCTGTCATGTGCATCCCCCTGAGGCTTATGTTGGAGTGCTATTGAAGGCGCTCCTTCTCCACCCTCCATAGCAGCCATGGCTTGCTGTGCTTGAGCGTCCGGGTTCGCTGCATCGGCTTGCGTTGTCGTCCCTTTGGGTTCCTTCGTCTCCCATTGGGGATTTGCTTCCTCGTTGCGATTGTTTTTTTTTCAGCATGCTCAGCATACATTGAGCAACATCGATATCTCCTATTACCGCCTTTTTTTCATGCTAGTATACCGGAACGATACTACAATGCCATTCAATTTACTATCGTCAAATAATTCTAACTTTTCTGAATTCAATTTCTTTTTTTAAGCATACAAGAATCAATCTTTTGTAATTCTTCATCTATCCATCCATACATATCTCCGAGCAGTTTCCCGATAGATATGCAGTTGTCTTGTACATTATCCTTCATCTTATTTTTAAGTTCATTTTGCATAAACTTAAAAATATGGTCCTGTGTATCCCAGTTCGCTGCAACGCTCAGTGCATTTTCCTGCATTTCATAGATTCGGTATTGTTGCGTGTGTCCATATCCTATTTTACTTGCCTCCGCAGGGATCTCTGTTCCCACTGCCTTCCTCACTTCCCCTAGCCGCAGTAAAACAGAAATAAAATTCATAAAATTAAACCTTGTGGTTTTTCCTCCCGCCAAAAAGGCCGCAACATGCACCTTGCTAGAAATTCCTCTAACTTTGATCTCTCTTTCTCTTTGTCGGATACAATTCCTCTACTGCTTCTTTCCTCATTGTTATTTTCATATAACTCATTTATATCAAATACAAAACACTCTAGTCCTAAGTCCGTCTGAATTGATTGAATCACCTCTGGAACCCGATATGTATCCGGCAGGTAAGTACGCTCAGGCGCATAGTCAAATACCAGCAATTCACCGGGCGTCGCATCCTTGTTCCGAATTGCTTTCTCCCTTTCCTGGACAGCTTTCCTCTTCTGCTGCCAAATGGCGCGGTGGTTCCCCAGGGTAAACACCGTGTGAATGGCGAAGGAGAGGCTGAAGTCCTCCTGGGTGCGGTGCTTCAGATGGAGGGCCGCCATGAATTCCTCCAGCAGGATTTGGCTGCTCTTGTCCAACTTAGCCATACTTTTTAGCGTCGAAATTTTTCCGGCAGTGACTTCTCATACCGCTTCAGCAGGTAATCTATCGTCAGCTGCACCTGTACAGACCGGGCGGAACTGCCCAGATGACGCAAAAAGGCCAAATCATCCAGCCTGGTCACCTTGGCATTGAGCCAATCCTCCCGGAAGTACCTGCTAAACCGGGAGAGGTTCTCCTCCGCAATGGGAAGCTGGCGCTCCACAAGTTTTTTTCAAGCTCTCTGGCGTAAGCTTCCCATTTCTGGAGTGGCTGGGAATATTCTCCATGGTGGACAGGAGGTACAGCAGGTGCATAATCCCCCGCATGGTAGTGGGGATAATGTTGTTCGCGTAAGCCGTATGGGTGACAAAGATGATGCCGGTCTTCTGATAAATGGCCGTCAAGAGGAAATCCTGAAGACCCAGTCCGGCATTTTTGAGACCAGGGGAACACATATCCGGTCTCTGTGGATTGGTCTCCTCCCATTGGTTTTTGACTTCAGATAACGCAGCTCCAGGTTGTCTCCCTGCTGCACCACCATCTGATCCAGAAGAGGCAGGGTCACCAATTGAATGGAGGGAATCAGCTTATCCAGGTACTTGCTTCCCATTCGCCGGAGGTCCGCCCAGAGAGGCTGGCCGCTCTTCCTCCTTACTTCCGAGAGCCGGAAACTCCTCCGCATACTTTTCCAGGACCAGCTGCCGGAAGATGCTCACATCTGCAGACATCAGGATGACCATCTTGGGCACAACCAGGTACTTGCGCACATCCTCCAGCACCTGATAGGAGTGGTCAATCTGGGAGTCCGCATCATCCAGCTGTAAAACCAAATAGGCCTCTCTGTCTGTGGCGTTCCGGTAGCAGATCTCCTTCTGGCCCCGGTAATAAATCTCCTGATCTCTCTGACCCCCATGAGACGCCAACTGCAGCAAATGCTCTACAAGATCAGAAAAATACTGCCGCAGACGTGCCCCATCGTTGATGTCTTGCAGGTCACGCAGGTCCTGGGGTGCTGCATCCCTTTGGTATTTGACGCCCCGGATGCCAGACAGGCAATTCTGAAAGTCCCGCGTCAAGTTACGCTGCACGCATTCCAGCCATTCCGCGTCACCGCCTCTCTGGTTGGCCTCCCATGAGCCGCTCCCCCATATGCGTACAGGCGAGAGAGCACCACAGAGAGGATGCTCTGCTGCCCCTCCAGGACGGAGGGTTCCAGGGGCGGCAGCACGATGAACGAAACGTTTTGGAGCTCCTCCCATGCGCTCTGGAGTTCCTGGTCATAGTCCCACTTCCTCTCCTCTCCGATCCGTTGCATAATCTTGGAAAAGGATAGCATGGTGCTGGTTTTGCCGCCACCTCGCTGGCCGGAAAAGGCAATGATGTTGCTGCTATACCGAAACAGCCTCTCCTGCTTACAGAAGTCTCCCTCCCGTTGACCATACATATCAAACTCCTGGGCCTGCCGGACAATGCCAGCCAGGGCTTGCAATGCCTGCTTGAACACCGGAAACATCATATTTTCCGGGTTTTCCAGGCTTTCGGATATATAAACATTCAACTCCTGGCCTTTAATGACGTCAATGTACATCGTATCGTTCCCCTCTCTTTTTCTAAAAAGCTCCCAAAACGTCGTTTTGCATTCTCCAGGATTTCAGAGTTTGAGATGCTATGGGAAAGCTTCTTTCCAGAATCTAAAACGCCAAAATACCCCCACTGGGAAATACAAAACTACCATTTTGGGAGACTATTTACAGATAATATAACACTTATTTTTACTGCAGGTACAGAAATTCCTTTTGCCCGGTTCAGCATGGTTGCCCGAATTCCTTCTTCCTGTACCTCTTGCTCACGCCGTTGCTCCAAATTGTCGAAATCCCAACCTCGGTAGCTCTGCCCGGCATGGTATAGCTTCTCCGTCCACGCTAAGAGACATCTCTGCACATCTGCCACTTCAAACTTCTTCTCCTCCAAATGCTTTGGGAGTTTATCTCCTGGCTCAAAGGCCTGCTCCTTTAAAAATCGGAGAACTGCCTCCTTCTGCTCCATGTTCTGTCTCCAGCAGGAGCGCTCCACCAAGGCCAAAGCGGGGACATACACAGACAATTGCATCGGCCAGTAAAAAAGGTTGCCAGCTCTCTCCCACTTTGAGAACTGTCTGCAGCTCCTTCGTTTCTGAATCCTGATGGAGCCGCAAGCCTACGACGCCATCGTCCATCAGCTTCAGAATCGTTGTCGTCCCCCTCCACTACAGAGATAGACGCCTCTACCAGCTCTGACATCTTCTTAAAAAAGCTGGAAAAGGAAATGATCCCGCCGTTGTGGCGTTCCGGCTGAAAGCTATAGGGGCCGCTCTTCCAGCGCATAGGCATCCGCCTCCTGCCGCATTCCCTCCTCAGAGGCAACCTGACTGGCAGCTGCATCGATGATGTGTTTCGATCCATCTAATATGTGTCCAACGGGCTGCAGCACGAAGGGCTTCATTTCCACATTTAAAATGCCTTGCACAGCCCGCTGCAGCACCCGGTCGCAGCAGAAGCGGTACAACTCCTCATCGGTACGCTGGTCATTCCTTCCCCTGCTCCTCAATTCCCCGGAAGTTGGCAGAAATCTTCTTCCAATTGCTCCCATCAACCAATGCCCCTTTTGGGCCGCCTCATCCTGAACTGGCTGTCCCTCATAAGCCTCATAAAAAGTCAAAAAAATCGGCGACAGAAGCGAAAAAGCTCACCAACTGCCACCGGACTTCCTGCAATTGCGGCGTTTTTTTCTTCTCTTATAATACTTCGGAGCTTCTGATATTGCTTTCCTCTGGCCTGTTCTTCTTCCAGGTGCGAATCAATCTGTCGGCAAATGCTCTGCAATCTCTCCAAAGAACAGTCTTCAAAAATAGGCGCGCTGGTAATCCATTGATTTTTCTCTTCACCCGGATAATAACGCACAGTTGAAATCCAGCTTTGCGGCCTGCCTTCACAAACTGTCCGAATATAGGAAATCATCCTTCGGTTCGGCGCGCTCTCATTTTCGTTGACACACCCCATACAGATTTCGTTCGCCTCGCTTCCAGTCTCCCACGTCGGTCTCAACCTGTGTCTGGTCAACACGGTCTTGGGGAAAGAAATCACAAAGCTGGTGCTGGTTGCCCCAGAGCGGTTCAAAAAAATCAGTAATCTGCAGGGAAATATCACGAATTTCCATATCCGAGCAAGCATGATCATACTCTATTTTTTTGAATATAGCCATACTCCAGCAGAAGTGGATGCTTGCTTCTCACATACGCGCAAATATCAACGGCATCCATCAGTCTCCGGTGCAGCGCCCGTCTTTGCTCAAAGGCAAATTCGTACCCTTTGGCTTCCAAGATTCCCACTATTTCTTCTTCCAGCCCATAGAAAAAGCGCGCAAGATTTCGTCCGTGAATCACAATGTCATCACAGACTAACATGCGAGGAAAGTCATAGTTTTCCTCGTAATACCTGGCAATTTCCTTGCCCATACAGAGCAATCCATTGGATGTGACAACCCGATCTAGCAGCTCCGGCGAAAAACGTGCTATAAGATTAAAACAGCGGCGTTCCATCACACAGACATACTGATAGCTACCATCCCCCTGCACAGCTTCCCGAATACGGAGCAAATAAATAATCCGCGAGATGGTCCAGAATTGTATAATTGTGGATAGATATTGCCACCGTTAGCCCTCCTCCTGCCTTTCTGATATAGCGCTAACGAAATAAAACGCCAACCCGCTGAACCTATTCCGGCCCATGTTACATATTGTAACACGCAGGAGGCCATCTGTCAATTACAAAAATCTACAATACAGCTACATTTCCGTAAAAATAATTTCATTTTTTAGTAACATTCGAGTACCGTTACACACTTTCCTCAAAACTCGAACCCAAATACGCCAGACAGCACGCCCCAGCTCTATTCCGATCTCTTCCCTGTTCTCCGTCGCCACATTGCTTCCAGCCGGGTCAGCAGAAAATCTGTCAGGGAAAAACGTCAAAATTCCCAAGGCGAGGCCTACTGCCAGCATCCAGGGGCCTCCTGGCGGAAGGTTTCGGCTACCTGCTCCAGGGAAAGGACAAACAGGAGCGCCGTGTACATGAGGGCGCAGGCCACAAGGAACAGGGCCAGCTTTGGCAAGGGGCCCGGAGGAGGGCCGGGGAGATTCGGTCCAGGGGGCCCTTTATAATGGGGTAATAGCCCAAAAAACAGGAACAGGGCCGCCGCCTCCGGGTCCGGGCACAGCAGGCAGCTGAGGAGGGCCACGGCTCCATACCAGGCCCAGGCAATCCGCCTGCCGCAGGTTTCCACCACCGGCACCAGCAGGATGCAGGCCAGAACCGGGCAGCAATAGGAGGCGGCAGGGAACATGCCGCCCAGGATCATCACCGTGAGGGCCAGGGCCGCCAAAACGCCGCACAGGGGGCCATTTCCTTGGAAGTCGTCCGTTTCATCTTCAACGCTTCTGCCTCAGCATGTCATTTTTAATGGTCCACAGCTTCCGGGACAGGTCCACCACATAGTTGTGAGGGATTGTCGAAGCGCTTCACCTCGTCCCACAGGGTGTCCACCTGCTGGCGGCAGTAGGCGCGAATCTCCTCCAATGTGGGCTTCCGGTATACCAGCTGCCCCTGCCGGAAGATGGGGAACCTGCAGCTCCTTAGCCGTAAAGTTATACACCGTTTTAGTCTTCCACGTGGCCTCCGGGTCAAAAAAATCTCCAGATCCTTAGAGTCATCTACCGTCTCATCATGGAGGCACAGATAGTCGGCGATGGCCTTGCCGGTGTCCTTGGCGTAGAAGCGGTACAGCTTCTTGAAATGGGGGGGTTGGTGATCTTCTCCACGTTCTCGGAAATCTTGATCTTGGGAATGATATGTCCCTCCCCGTCCTCCACCGCCGCCAGCTTGTATACGCCGCCGAACACCGGTTCGGACCGGGCGGTGATCATCCGCTCGCCCACGCCGAACATGTCGATGCAGGCCCCTTGGTGCAGCAGGTCCTGGATCAGGTACTCGTCCAGGGAATTGGACACGGAAATCTGGCAGTCCGTCCAGCCCGCTTCATCCAGCATCTGCCGTGCCTTCCGGGTGAGGTAGGCCATATCGCCGGAGTCCAGGCGAATGCCGCACC
>VOFJ01002371.1_pt1 | contig 11922 bp, 12 predicted proteins | sample 5384081 | NCBI WGS metagenome assembly VOFJ01 (sample SAMN12384729, study PRJNA508395) | human gut metagenome | isolation source: healthy gut I | host: Homo sapiens | reverse complement strand
TATATGTTTATTGTCCAAACTGAAATCGACTCAACATATTGAAGTCGAAGTGAAGATGGACGAGCTGGATTTGACCGATGCGGAGAAGAAAGCTACTTACCAGAGATCAAGGATTATGTGCTGGAGCACAGCGGCTTGAAGGTCAGCAGCTTATATATCGCACAGGTGAAACAGCAGTGCGGTATCATCGAGCGTGAGAACTATAATAAGCCGAAGTCTGAGGACGCTAAACAGCCGCAATGCCCGCCAGATAAAGAAAAAGCAATCAAGGAGGCATTGACGCACTTCGGCATGATTTAAGGAGGGCGGATATGACGTATTTGATTTCTTGTGAGTTTAACATGGATACTGCCTGTGTGGAACTGAAATTCACCGATGGCAGTATGATTGCGATTGATACCATTGCCGTTGAGAACGAGGTTGCCCGTAATATGTATGAACGGTCGGAGCTTGATTATCTGATCTACAATGCTCCATTGGAGTATGCTGACCTCATTTTGAACGGTGATCCCGAAACATATCTGAAAACTGTAACGGACTACAAACCATTGGACAATTGATTTTTTGAGCCGTCTATAGTGCAGACTATGGGCGGCTTAAAACTCGCATGGCAGATGAAAGGTAAACATTTTTATGTATTATGAAAAAAATCCCCTTGCGTGAGGTATTGCTTGTGACGCTGCGTAATGATGTAAAATAGGCAGTGTAAGGAGGTGAAAGCTATGTCAAAGTACACAACAGGAGAAATTGCCAAACTCTGCGGTGTGTCCGTCAGACGGTGCAGCAGTACTACGATTCCAGAAACATTCTTGTACCAAGTGAATTGTCTGAGAAGGTGGGTCGCAGACTGTACTCCGAGGATGATCTGAAGCGGATGCGTATCATTTGCTTCCTCCGTGAAGCGGGTATTTCCATCAATGGCATTAAGGAACTGCTGTCCGAGGAGCATCCGGAAAATGTCATATCTGTTCTGCTGGACCAGCAGGAACAAACGCTTTGTGAGGAAATAGCCGAAGGACAGAAAAAAACTCGGTATCATAGAAAACATCAAGCGTGAACTTAAAGAAATTGAAAAATTTCTCCGTTGAATCTATCGGTGATATAGCGTATGTAATGAAAAACAAAAATGAGTTAAAGAAAATGCGCTGGCTCATGGTGCTTACGGGTATTCCTGTGAACGTATTGCAGTGGGTATCTATTGTTTTATGGATTACCAACGGTCTTTGGTGGCTATTCGCTATTTGGGCGTGCGTGGCAATACCGTGGGGCATTGCGGTTTCGATCTATTATTTCAAGCATGTTGCCTATATCTGTCCCCGAATGTCACGAGGTATTCAGTCCCCTATTTCAAGGACGCATTTTTGGGCGTACCACACACCCAAAATGCGCCGTCTGACTTGTCCGGAAGTGCAGACATAGGGGCTTGTGTGTCGAAGTATATGCAGAAAAGGAGGATAAGAAAAAATGGATAAAATTATGGAGTTTCTTCCTGTTTTTAATTCCACTTGTGATTGTGCAGTTTGCGCTGTTTGGATATACACTGTATCATATTTTAACTCACAAGACATATAAGCGTGGCAACCGTGCTTTTGTGGCTGGTTATTACCATCGTGCTGATGAACTTTGTCGGGCCGATTCTGTACTTCCTGCTCGGCAAGGAGGATGTGTAATGGATATGTTACGCATCACTGACCTGCATAAGCGGGTTTGGTGATAAGAAGTATTGCGTGGTCTTAATTTAACCGTACCAGAGCATAGCATATACGGATTTATCGGTAAAAACGGTGCAGGCAAAACAACCTCAATGAAAACGGTACTCACTTTGAAAGCAGATTCGGGGTGAAATTATTGTGGGTGGTGAAAATGGTTTTACGGACAGACTTCTACCAATCAAAAAATATCGGATATCTGCCCGATGTACCGGAGTTCTTATCTCTTTATGACCGCACCGGAATATCTGCGCTTCTGTGGAGAAATTACTGGTATGAAAAAGGCAGATGTGATTATCGTTGTAAGGAGCTCTTTGGAACTTGCAGGACTTAGTGACGAAAAGCACCGTATTAAAGGTTTTTCAAGAGGTATGAAGCAGCGCTTGGGCATCGCTCAGGCTTTGCTCAACAGCCCCAAGCTGCTGATCTGCGATGAACCCACCTCTGCTCTCGATCCTGTCGGTCGCAAAGAAATACTGGATATTCTCTTAACTGCCAGAGAGCAGACAACAGTTCTGTTCTCCACCCATATTCTCTCAGACGTGGTACGCATTTGTACAGATGTTGCCTTTCTGAATAATGGCGTAGTTGAAATCCAAGGAACGCTCTCCGATATTAAAACGAAATACCGCAGCGAGGAATATCTGTTGGAAACCGAGGACGATGGGGGATATGCGCAAACCAATAAGGCATTTCCGCAATAAAACAGATTGGCAGAAATCAGCTTGTTTTGCGAAAGCGATTACTTCGTTTGAGTTGCTTCGTTTTGTATCAGACCGGCATATTACTTTGTTAAAAAATTGAACGAGTAGAGCCAACGTGTTTTGGAGTCTTTGTTTATGGAGGTGACGAGAAATGAAATCTCTGTTTGCCTTTATGAAAAAGAATTCGCAGAACAGCTTCGCTCCGGTAGATTGATGATCCTCGGACTTTTATTTGTTCTGTTTGGTATTATGAACCCCTGCAAATAGCAAAAAAATTAACACCGTGGCTATTGAAACTATGGCTGACTCCCTTGCCGAAAGCGGAATGATCATAACGGACGTGAAAGTCAGCGCAATGGACTCGTGGGTGCAGTTCTATAAGAATATACCGATGGGACTGATTGCCTTTGTTTTACTGGAAAGCAGTATCTTCACGAAAGAATACAACCGGGCACACTGGTCTTATCTTTAACAAAGGGCCTTGAGCGATATAAGGTTGTAATTTCTAAAACGGTCGTTCTTACTGTTCTTTGGTCGATTGGTTATTGGCTTTGCTTTGGAATCACATACGGATATAATACATTACCTCTGGGATAATTTATCGCACAAAATCTCGTTTTCTATTAGTGTGCTGGTGGCTGTCTGGTGATGGTTGTGGCGCTGATGGTGCTGTTCTCCACGGTGGCCAAGTCAAATACCGGTGTACTTTGGGAACCGGTGGTGTGGTGCTGGCATCCTACCCAATTGGTTTGCTGCCAAAATGTAGCGAATATTTGCCAACGGTATTAGCTGACGGTAATTCTTTTGATCTATGGTATCGAGGAAGAAACGCATCACACCGCCGCTATCATAATTGCTGTAGCCGCTACCGTATTGTGCTTGATTATAAAAGCATTCCCTTATTTAACAAAAGCAACTGTGATGAGCCGAAAGTTATTACTAAATGAATTGTTTTTTGTCACTTCTTGAGTTATGTGAAAAACTGCTGTACTTTTTCATCCTCGCAAGGATGGAGATTACAGCGGTTTTGTATTTCTGAGGAAAGGTGTCAAACTGCATTTTTACAGTTTGGGTACCATTTTCGAGGAAAATATTCGAGGTGTCCAGAGGGGTGTAAATCCCTTGGCTCTGGGTTTCCAATAGGGGTGAGAAGCATCCCTATTGGCACACGATTTTGCTTCGCAAAGTCTAGTGTGTTATACCTTTGGCGACCGCTGATGCTGAAAAGGGGCTGCCCCACGCCGGACAGACAGTTTACGGCGGCAGCAGAACAGACGGATTTTGTGGGCTGAAAAGGAACACAAAACGAAGGATTTAGCATGAGCAAAATCCGCCTGTTCGTGTGTAGTTGGCATAGGAAATCTTGAAGCTGTGCGGAAAGATTTTCTGTGACAACGGGGGGCGCAAGAGGTATATAAAACCCGCCGCAGCGTCTGTTCCCCTAGTTAGTGAAACCACCACGGCAGCTCCAGCCAGAAGTCATCCAAAGCCAGCTTTTCCGTGGACTTCGCTCTGCTCTCTGACAGGAAGAAAAATGCTCCGCTGTCTCCGTCAAAGGATGCTCTATATTGTCCTCAAATCCGGGAAAACGGTACAACAGATATTCACGCTCTCGATTGCTGATTGCATCAAGGGCGGCGTGAAGTTCTTCGTGGGTTTCCTTTGCAATGTAAATCTGTGCGGGATTGGTCATATTGGAATCGGGGACAAAGGCATGACGATCCCGATTTTCAAATTTCGTCACCTCATCCAGACTGACGATCTCGCCCATGTGCTTTGCTTCAAAGGATGTACTCTGACTTCGGATGTAGTCGATCATGGAATTGCGAATTGCCGGAGCTGCGTAAGTCAGAAATTTGTTGCCGCCATCGGGATTGAATTTCTCCACGCATCCCATCAGTCCCAGACAGCCTTCCTGCACAAGATCGTCAAAGGTAACACCGAGTGCCCGATTGACTTCTATCTGTGCGCTCCATATTTCATGCGCCGTCATTTTGATAAAACGCATATTGTTTTCCACAAGACTGTTCAGCGCATCCATGTTCCCGGTCTGCGCCAGCGCACACAGTTTTTTCGTTATCAACTGCCGTCATGTTCATCTTCTGTTGGCTTGACTGTGAGCAGTCCTGGATCAATGCCTGATTGAATTGTTTTAACGCTGGGGCAACACCATCCATGCCGCTGACGCTGCCCGTGATCGCTTCAGGCAACCATTTCGCGTGTGACATTCAGATTTGTCTATCCGCGTCCTGTCCCTTTGTCAGTTCTGCGTACATCTGCTGTGCCGCTTGCTCATGGCTTTGTGCATCCGAGACATTGGAGCCGATCTCTTTCTTTGATTTCTTTCAGCACGTTCAGAAATGTATTTTGAATAGCGGTCAGATCAGCTTGATACATCGGCATCCTTGAAACGCTGACAGCTCCTTGCGGGCTTCTGTAATGGCCTCTTCTATTCGGGATGCCGCTTTGTTTCTCCCATCAACAGCGCACTCAATGGCATACATCTGATTCTGTGCGGCATATCCGGCAGCAAGGGTATCATCAAATAATGTGCGATCATATTGGTCATTGCGGCGAAGTTTTTGTTTTCCAGTAAGCGATTGACAACCCTCAGCATTGACCTTTCCTGTGTAGAGATTTTTTTTGCCGCCTGTACCGACAAAAACCGAGTTCGGCTATATCGTAAAATGCGGTCGGGAATATCGGTAACGCCGAGCAGGAAGTCGGTGGATACCTCAAATTCCTTTTGCGATCTTTTGATATTCTCGTCACCGAGTTTGCCTGTTGCATTGCTGATAAATCTGCTGAGTGCGCGACATCCATTCCATTTTTTGCGGCAAGCTCACTCTGCGTGATCGTGTTCTTTTTTTCATCAAAATCCTGCAAACGCTCTCTGATGTTGCCGGATAAGTATTTGCGCTCCATGCTCTGCGCCCCCCTTTCCTATTGGCATCAATCTTTTTTGTTTTTGACTTGATATTTTTCCGCTCTTGACTCTTGCATCAGGCAGGCTTTCTCTGCATTTTCGGGGATAATCCATCGTCCACCCGCCCTCTGTGCGCCGGGGATGCGGTTTTCATTGCAGAGGATACCGACACGGCGGTGGAAATGCCCCCATTTTTCTGCAACCTCAAAGGTAGAAAGATATTTCATCGGTATTACCCTCCATTCCTGTACTACTTTTATATTATATACCACAAGTGGAATAAAATCAATATCATAACTGTGAACAATCGCCGTCCTGCGTTTTGCATTTTGCAAAATTGCAGGGCGGCTTTTTTTTTTCCCTGCATTTGTGCGTGATTTTTTCGGTCTATAGACATTTTCTCCTGTATATTCAAGCAGACGAACAAAATCGTCGAGAAAAAATTTATGGAGGAATGCGATGAACATTTATGAAAGCATCAAGGCGGCAAATCAGCGTAAAAGCAATCCGCCGAACACTACGGGCTGAAAGTGAGCCGCAACGGCATGGCTTGCTGCCCGTTCCACAATGACAGGCATCCGAGCGGAAGCCGAACGAGGAATATTTCTTCTGCTTCGGCTGCGGAGCCAAGGGGGATGTGATCGACTTCGTGGCAAGGCTCTTTGATCTGAGCAGCTACGAAGCGGCGCAAAGACTTGGCTGCGGACTTCGGTATCAGCACCGAGCCGACAGCCTGCGGCAGTTCCCCACAAGTTAAAGCATCCCTATATCCGTCGGTTGGGAGGACAATGATGCTGTGCTTTCGAGTGCTGACGGATTATTCTGCTGGAAGATTGGAAAGTGTGGTATGCCGAAAACGCCGGATGATGATGCTCTGGATGATCGCTTTGTGGAAGCCTGCCAGCGATTGATTATATCAGACTCTGGCAGATATTTTTGACAAATAGGTGATCTGGAGAGAACGTGTTGCCGTGGTGGACGAGAGCTGATGAAAAAATGGCAAAGATCACGTTCCTACAGGACTACACCAAAGAAAGAAAAAGGAGGACTATGCGCCATGAGGCGAAGAAATGATGCACGGGACCTCGCCCTTTGAGTGTCAACTGCGTGGTTTGACGGAAAAATCAGTGGCTTGTGATTCTGTGAGACTGCTCCGTGATTATCCGATGGTCACGGTGACAATCGTACTGCGATCTGTGAGTACACGATGGCGACCGCTGAAAAGTCCACTCTGAATGACCGCATCGAAGTATTATGTGACCAGCGGCGTTGCAAAGAGAGAGTCGCAATCTGCTGGATGTCATGCGTATGGGTGCTGCAAAGAAAAGCATCTCTGCCTAGAGCCAACATCCATAGCAGGCACCGTACTATCTGAAAGCACATTCATTCCCGAAAGATTTCTGCACAACCTCACCCGTTACTATAATCCCCCGATGCAACCTGTGACATGGCTGCACATCCCAACAGAGCCGGAGGACATTCTGACCTTGCATGGGATATGACCCAGCAGGGATCGGTGGGCAGGGGAAAACGCATCGGTGCTTGGCTTAACATAATTTCTAGTAGTAATAGAACAAGTCCGCGTCGTGCAGATTGGAACATGAACTTGTGATGATTTACGATGACTGAGCTCCCCAGACCAACAAAGGCGATTATCACAGCAAGCCGCATGGATTTCGGAGAAAGTGACAGCAAAACTATCCAAGGTGATTTGCATGCCTCATCACGGCCGGTAACGATTGTCCTACAACTCTCTATGACCAGCGTTGCTTTTTCCCCACAATCATCCTCTCCACCTCAAGGAGAAAGACCCGGAGCAGAAAAGGACGATCCCTATATCGCTGAAAAGATGTGCGCCGAAGCGGAGGGCATCTTCCGATAATGGGCGTTGGAGGGCTTGCACCGTTTGATCGACAACGATTACAAGTTTACGGTCAGCCAGTCGGCACAGGACAACATGGACGCTGCCGTATCGGACGGAAACAACATCATCAGTTTTTAAGCTCCGAGGGTATATCCGCTTCAAGGCAGATTATGAGGTCAGCTCCAAGACCTGTACGCCGTTTACAAGCTGTGGTGTGATGATAACGCTTGAGCAGCCTTTTCCCAAAAGAGTTTCTGCTCAAAACAGAATGAGAGTCGGTACAACATCGAGTACACCAATAAGGTCAATATCGGCGGCGGGAGCTAGGCCCCAGAGGATTTGTCGGCATCGAGCTTCTGCAAAGGGTACCAGTTTCATAAAAATGATATTGACCAAACGTGACTACCATCCGTACCAAGTGTACCACAATTTTAACAAAGGCTGGTTTCACTATTATTTTCAATACTGTTGTTTTGAAATCAATGGTAATAAACAGGAAACAGACACCATTTCACGAAATCGTGCTTCTGAACAATGTATCCCGTTTTGGAACAATAGGTATTTTCTCTGTTCAGAGCAGTTCAGCCATTACAAACAAAATTTATGGAGGATTTTATCCAGCATAGAATGTACGCAAAATAAAAAGCACAGATCATCCGTACCGGAATGACTATGCAGGGAAGTTGTTGACCTGCTTTCGGATGAACGACAGCGTTTCCAATCTGTCACAAAACACAGAAGAAAGTATCCGATACAAAGGAAGTCGTGGGGCTACGACATCATGAGAAAAGGAGGGGGGCAAATAATGGCAAATGCACAGTACGCTATTTTAAGATTTGCGAAAGCCACAGAGGGACCGGAGATCAGCGGCATTAAAGGCTCATAACAGGCGCACCAAGGAGGAGAAATACGCAAGCAATCCAGACGACAGAGCCGTCCCGTACACTTGAATTTCCATCTTATCAGCCCGAAAGGAAGCTGCAGAACTGAATAGATTGCAGAGTCAGTGCCGCACACGCTCGGTCATTGGAGGAAAGCTCTCAACCGCTACGCCAGGTTTTTCAAGGGAGAAGCAGAGCTGAAATCCGTGAGTTCTTCAATGAAGCGTTGGAGTTCATCAAACAGAATCAAGCCTCCCAAAACGATCATATCCGCTGTGGTGCATCTGGACAATCGCCCCATGCACCTTTGCTGTACCTCTGACGGAGGATAAGGTTGTGTGCCAGAGGAATTTTCGAGGAGCAAAGCGTGAGCACGGTGGCAGGACAGAGGCTGGCCGAGCATGGTAAAGAAATAACCGATCTGGAACGTGGCGAGTGCCAGCGAGACCAGCGGGCGTGACCACCCCCACAAAAAGGTACTGAAACAGATGGCACGTACAACAAGCAGCATGACAAGCTGGCAGAACTTTGCTCTCCGATATGAAGTTCACAATTTAAGGAGGCGTTCGGCTGCGGCGTTTCTTGAAAATATATCCCATGTTTGCCGCTATGGAAACGCAGATGAAGAAATACAAAAGTTCTTCAAAACAGCGGACGGCAAACGAAAAGCGTTGGAAAAAATGACAGAAACTGACCGCCGCTCTGGAAAAGAGCGAAAAGAAAAAAGCACCGTCAAGTTGCAGGAAATGCGGCTGCATGGCGATTATATGAGCGCATCAAGGGCATTCTTGACCGCATCCCGCCGGATCATTCGAGCATATACACATCGTGACAGCAAAACACAGGAGGTACGCCAGGCGTATAGGATGGATAGACGGCTTTGCACCAACTTAATAAATATGCGGCGGTTCCCGGATATTGAAAATCTTCCAGGGCCGCCGATTTGCAGCGAAAAAGTACTAAAGCAATTCAAACTTTGAGAATCTATTGAAAAAAACGGACATTGCATGCGATAACGCATTGATAAGTGTCCAAAACCTACTCTGGTGATTTCGGGTAGGGATAACGGTGCTACATACGGCGGCACAGGCGGGGCTTGCTGGTATAGAAAAAAGACAAAGATAAAAGTATATATTTGGCCAGAGGCATCCACCACGATACAGATTGGATGATGGATACTCTGGACAGAAAGCCAGAATGAAAGCATTTACGGTACCGTGACCTCAGGACCTTGTCGTTGAGGATGAGGGATGCCGGTAAATCGGGAAAGTCCATTGAGGGCAGATTGGAATTTAACCGCATGATGGAGGATATCAAGTCCGGTAAAGATGGCGTGTCCTATGTGCTGGTGTTCAAGTTATCACGTTTTGGCAGAAATGCGGCAGATGTGCTGTCTACCTTACAGGTGATGCAAGATTTCGATGTCAATCTGATTTGTGTGGAGGATGGCATTGATTCTTCCAAAGATGCCGGTAAGCTGATGATTTCCGTGCTTTCTGCGGTTGCCGAGATTGAGCGTGAGAATATCCGTGTTCAGACGATGGAAGGCAGAATCCAGAAAGCCCGTGAGGGTAAATGGAACGGCGGATTTGCTCCCTACGGATATAAGCTAGAGAAAGGTATGCTGTATATCAACGAGGAAGAAGCCGAAGCAATCCGCATTATCTTTGACCAGTATGTGCATACCGATATAGGAGCTAACGGACTTGCGAAATACCTTGCCAATCACGGTATCAACAAAATTCAGCGGCAGAATGGAAAAAATCCTCTGTTTGATGCAGCCCTGATTCGCAGAATTTTGAAAAATCCCGTTTACTGTGGTAAAATTGCTTACGGCAGGAGAGAAGAACAGAAAAGGTACATGGAACTCGCAATGATTACCGACTTGTGGAGCAGGAAAATTATCTGTTAGTTGACGGTCTGCATGAAGCCATTGTATCAGAAGGACTCTGGCATGAAGCCCAAGTAAAACTTCTTGCTCAGGCGAAGAAGTATGAAAAGGTCAACAACGGTAAAGACAACAAGGTACACCTGCTGACCGGATTACTTAAATGTCCTATTTGCGGAGCCGGAATGTACGGCAACAAAAGCATCAAGCACAAGCCGGACGGCACGAAATATAAGGATTTCTTCTATTATGGCTGCAAACACCGCACTATGACCCGTGGTCATAAGTGTGAATACAAGAAGCAAATCAATGAGGAACTGCTGGACAGTGCCGTTGCAGAGGTTATTATCAAGCTGGTCAGCAATCCGAAGTTTGCGGCGATGATGCAGCAAAAAATCAATATGAAGATAGATACATCCGCCATTGAACAGGAGATTGCCAATTATGAAAAACAGCTTCGTCAGAGCTATGCTACGAAGTCCCGTTTGATAGATGAGATTGATACCCTTGACCCAGATGATAAGCACTACATCAAGCGTAAAGCAGACCTTGATGATCGCCTTTATAAAATGTATGATAAGATAGAGGATACGGAGAATCTGTTGATTGAAGCCAGAGCAAAGAAAATGGCAATAGAAGCAGAAAAACTCACTGCTGACAATATCTACAAAGTGCTGATTTATTTTGAAAAGCTGTACGCTGTCATGGACGAGCAGGAGAAGCGACAGATTATGGAATCGCTGATCTCCGAAATCCATATCTACGAGGAACGACAGCCAAACGGTCAGTGGCTCAAATCCATTAAATTCAAGCTTCCGATTATTGAGGAAGATAAGGCCTGTTTGGATTTGCTGGGGTGAGGCGGTTGTCCTCTTTGTCGCGGGGAGAGCAGATCCACGGACGGTCGAGGTCGGAATGGAAGCGAGAGCCGGCGAGGGGAGCAACGTCCACCCGACAAGAGAACAAAGCCGCCGTCGGACTCATGGGGGATGCGATTTGTCGCTTTCGTGTGTCGCCTGCATTTTGCCGCCGTGTGGATTCATGAGCCGACGAGTTGCTTTTGCCAGATGCTCGCGATGGCGATGCAGGCAAGGCACCGTTTGCGCCAGGTTCGCAAAGGCCGGTACAAAGGCATCGCTTGCGCTCAACCAGGGAAAGTTGTCGATGACGCTTTGAGCGCGCACGTCTGCCGCCGCCGCAACACCCGACCATCGTGAGACGAAACTGGAAATGAGGCATCACCATGACCGCATCGCCGCCGCGCGGCGTACGACCGGAGCGTGAAAGGCCAAACTCCACGCCGCCGAGGGGGCGAGCGCGAAGAAAATGCCGTGAGGCACGACGCACCGGGGCCGCACGACGCTTTCTGCGGCTTTGCCGCCGATGCCGATCGCTGCCGACGATACGACGGCTGCGTTGGCGCGATACCGTATGCCAGCCCGCGGTCACCCTTTCGCGGCAAGCCCCATGACGACGGTGATGACGGTAGCCCCACGCCCAATTTCGTTCAGCTTTCAGCACTATGCTCTGGCACACTTTCTGCATCTCACGGCGGGCGGAGGGCGCTCGTGAACGGCACGGTGCGGCAGCACGGGGCGGCCGAGGCGGCACAAGTACCACTTGCGGGGCGAAGGCGACCGCACTGTAGGCACGCCGGCGCGGGCTGCCGAAGATGAGCAATTGCCCACGGTATTGCAGAGCATGGACGCGCGAACACCAGCCACCGAAGCGCGGATTTTCGATCGCTGCACTGGGAGCCGATAGCCGGAAAATGGACGAGAGGGAGCCGAGGCCAAAGCCGACGATGCGGACCACGGCGTGCCGATCGCGACAGACGGCGAAGGTGTCCGTCACCAGCAGCAGAGGCGCGGGAAGAACACGCCGCCTGATGAGCGCGAAGCGTCGAAGGAACGCTTTGCCGGCGATACAAAAAGCCGATGCCGCCGTTGT
>VOFJ01001808.1_pt1 | contig 11922 bp, 26 predicted proteins | sample 5384081 | NCBI WGS metagenome assembly VOFJ01 (sample SAMN12384729, study PRJNA508395) | human gut metagenome | isolation source: healthy gut I | host: Homo sapiens | reverse complement strand
TTCAAAAAGCAGCCTCATTTGCTTCATATTCTTTCAGCTTCTGGGACTGTGCTTCCCAAATCCGCGATATAAGCACTGTTTTCACTGCTCCCCTGCTGTGCCTGTTGCCAGTTCCTGCTCCAGTTCTTTTATGTAAGCTACCGCTTCATCCATGTTCTTATATGGATAATCCTCTTCCGTAGAAAGATGATCCTCAGAGTCCGGTAAAATCCGGTTGACATACGGAATATCTTTTAATAGTGGACGCATTACCGTAGAGCCAAATCCTCCAACATCCCATTTAATCAGCAGTGCCAGTATTGCCAGCCATACAATAATGATGACCAATGTTACCAGAGCAACTGCCAGTTTTGAAGAACTGCCTTCCTCTTCTTCTGTATTTTTCCAAATCAGTTTCCATGTTCTTTGCAGCCTTTTTTTTTTCTGCCTTCTTTCTTGCCTTCTCCGCTTTCTTTGCTGCTTTCTTATCCATTTCTTCTGCCATCGTTACACCACCTGTCTATTTTTTCGGTCTGCCATAGCTATAGCTTACCAGTTCGTCTACTACCTTGTTATCTTCCTGCGCCAGTTGTTGTTTGAAATCTTCAAAATCCTTTTCCCGTAGTTTTTTTCCTGCGTCTTTCGCTCTTTCATAACTTCTTCCAGTTTCTGCCTGGCGGCTTCCACATTTTCTCTGCTACCTGCACCTGCATCATCTGTCTTCGAATCAACACCTTCATGCTTTCAATTGCCTGTCTGCATTTTTTATTTCCAGCAAATCTATTTTGCCTTCAACCAACTCTTTTTGCCCGGTTATCATATGCATTCTTCCGCTCAAAAGAGTTTTAAAAAGCTTTGCCTCTTCTTCCCGGAGTGCTGCATTTGCCTGGCTGTATGCAATCTTTGCCTGACTTTCCAGTTTTAATTTAATATCTAAAAAAATATTCTGCATTCGGTAAATAAATTTTGCCATATCTCATTCCTACTTGAATACATCTTCCAACAATGTCAATTCTTCTTCAAATGTAAATTTTTTCATCAGTCCTCTGACACAGAAACTCATTGACCGCTTTTATCTTAGAAACCGCATAATCAATTTCTTCATTGGAGCCGCTCTTATAAGCGCCAATATTAATCAAATCTTCTGCTTCCTGATAGGTTGCCAGTACATTTTTCAGCTTTCCTGCCACCGCCTTATGCTCCGCCGAAACAATGGAACTCATAACACGGGAAATACTCTGTAAAATATCAATCGCCGGGTAATGATTCTTGTGTCCCAGTTTTCTGGAAAGCACGATGTGTCCGTCCAAAATGCTTCGGGCTGTATCGGTAATCGGCTTATTAAAATCATCACCGTCTACCAGCACCGTATAAAGTCCGGTAATAGAACCTCTTTCTGCTGTTCCTGCCCGCTCTAATAATTTCGGCATTTCCGAATACACGCGCTTGGCGGATATCCACGGGTAACCGGTGGTTCCCCGGTAGCAAGTCCGATTTCTCTTTGTGCCATGGAGAATCGGGTCAGTGAATCCATCATCAGCAGTACATCTTTTCCCTGATCCCTGAAATATTCCGCTACAGCTGTTGCAGTTTTGGCTGCTTTATTACGAATCAATGCCGGTTTATCTGAAGTTGCCACAATTACCACCGAACGGCGCATACCTTCTTCGCCAAGGTCCCGTTCAATAAATTCTCTCACCTCTCTGCCCCGCTCTCCGATCAGGTCAATTACATTGATGTCCGCTTTTTTATTTCTTGCAAACATACCAAGCAGGGGTACTCTTGCCAACGCCGGAACCCGCAAAAATTCCTATGCGCTGTCCCTTGCCAATGGTAATTAATCCATCCACTGCTTTAACTCCCAGTGGTAATACCTCACTGATGATTTCACGCTTCATCGGATCTGGTGGCGGGGCTTCAATCGGATATTCCTTATCGGTATGAATCTCATCCACATCTGTCGGTCGTCCAATTCCATCCAGAATATGGCCTAAAACCTCATCTCCCACCAAAAACAGACAAAGGATGTCCCGTATTTGCTACGATACATCCAACACCCAGACCTTCAATACTGTCAAAAGGCATCAATAACAGCCGGTTATCCTTAAAACCGACTACCTCTGCCATGACATATTCTTTTTTTGCTCTCTATCCCGATATATTTTACACAAGTCATTCAGTTTTGCTTCCGGTCCGATAGATTCAATGGTAAGACCTACTACCTTAGACACTCTTCCAAGGCAGGTATAATATGTCTTATCCGAAAGTAACTGATATTTTTCCAAATCACATGTCACTCTTTTTTCCTCACATACACAATGACTGTATATCACGAATCAGATTATCCAGCTGTACATCCATTCCACACTCAAACACTCCTGTATCTGTCTCTATGATACATTCTCCCTTCAGTCATGGAATGAATGGTAACTAAATCAAAAGTTGGGCATTCTGTCCCACGCATTCTAACAGCTCCTGTTTATGTTCTTCCAGATATGCTGCCTGTTTCGGACCTGCTTTGATTGTAAATTCTTTTCGGTCCGTCAATGGATTCCATTGCCCGTTTTTACAAGATAAAGTACAATCTCATCCTTATCATGGAACTGCACATGGAAAACATGGGAAACCACATCTGTAATTGTATGTACAAGCTTCGGTTCCAGTTCCCGCATCTGTTCCAGATAAGAATCCTGCAGCTGCTGTTCCCTTTTTCCAATGCTCTCTAACTTTGCATCATAAACCGCAGCACCTTCCTGCATTCCCTGTTCCAAACCTTCTGCCTGTCCCTGTTCCTGTGTGCCTGCTTACGAATTTCGTCTGCTTCCTCCCGGGCTGCTTTTTCGGATTTCGTCTGCTTCGGCATTTGCCTGTGCTAAAATTTCTTCTGCTTTTTTCCTTTGCCTCTGCTTCATAATCAATTGTTTCCACCTGCGGTGCAGCAATTCACTTCTACAAATCCACCTGACTCTGCCTGTGGCTGTTCCGGTTCTCTTGTCTTTGCAAGAGCCCGGGACTGTTCTTCTAAAATACGATACGCCAGCGTATTGGAATTAATCACGCGGCTCTCAGATTCATTCGTGATAAAACGCTGTTTATATAAATTAGACAATAATCTCATCACCTCCGCCACGGGAAATTACAATTTCTGCGGAGTCTTCCAGTTTACGAATAATACCAACAATCTTCTGCTGTGCTTCTTCTACATCCTTCATTCTTACCGGACCCATGAATTCCATATCTTCACGAATCATGGCAGCAAGACGTTTGGACAGGTTGTTGAAGATAGCATTCTGTACCTGCTCGTTGGCACCCTTCAGTGCCACTGCCAGATCGTTGTTGTCCACGTCACGCAGCACTCTCTGGATCGCACGGTCATCAAGCAGCAGGATATCCTCGAAGACAAACATCTTCTTGCGGATCTCGTCTGCCAGCTCCGGCTCTTCGATCTCCATAGATTCCATGATATGCTTCTCTGTTCCTCTGTCTACTGTATTTAAGATACCAACGATAGCATCTACACCACCCACAATTGTGTAATCCTGATTGATCAGGGAAGAAAGTTTTCTCTCTAACACACGCTCTACCTCTTTGATTACATCTGGTGAAGTCCTGTCCATCTTCGCGATACGTTTTGCAACATCCGCCTGTTTCTCCGGTGTCAGGGCTCCTAAAATCCATCGCAGACTGCGGTGCTGGTGACAGATAGGACAGAATCATGGCAATGGTCTGCGGATGTTCGTCCTGAATAAAGTTCAACACTGGCTTGGATCTGTCTTTCGCACAAACTCGAACGGACGCACCTGAAGGGATGCTGTCAGTTTTGTAATAACCTCCATCGCCTTGTCGCTGCCAATGCCTTATCCAGCAGCTCTTTGGCATAGCCAATACCGCCTTCTGCAATATACTGCTGTGCAAGGCATACCTGATAGAATTCGTTTAATACGCTTCTCTTCTTTGGTCTGTGGTGACACACTTCTGGTATTTGCAATCTCAGTGTCAAGTTCTTCTATTTCATCTTCTTTTTAAATGTTTGAAAATACTGGCCGACTTCTCCGGTCCTAATGCTATCAGCAATATCGCCGCTTTTTGAATGCCATTATATTCTTCTGTTCCCATTTATTCCCCCACTCCTCATTCAGCCAGTTACGAAGCAACGACGCAACAGCCTCCGGATTTTCATCTACGAATTTTCAATCAGGACACGAATCTCTGACTTCTCATTGTAACCAATATCTTCCAAATCTTCCTGTTCTGCCTGCTTGGTTGTCTCAAGCAACGATTCTACAGAAAGCTCCGGTTCAATTTCAGTTTCTTTTTCTTTTCTGGTACTGCGGAATACTACATAACCTAATAGTGCAAAAATCAGAACCGCAAGAATAATCTGCAGGTAATCCTGAAAGCCCCTGCCGCTGCCCTTAGAATATTCAAACATCGGAATATCATAGCTGACAATCGAAATATTAGATGCCGGGATACCGGTTGCATTGGATACCATAGTATAAAGATCCCGATCTACCGTTCCCTTTACCCGGTTGTTATTCTGTGTTACAAATTCATCAAAGGTCATATTGTCCAGAGTACCATCTGCTTTTAAGGTATCCTCATTATAAGTCACATAACGGGCTACCGTTACAGATATGGATGACTGGTCATATTCTATATCTCCTACAGAGCCAATGGTCTGGGTGTTCTTTTTCATCCAGTGCACGGTCAATGGAATCATCTGTAATAGAGCTTTCTGATGTGCTTCCATCCGGAAGTACATAAGTTGTTCCATCTCCATTAGAGTCTGTTCCCGGTGTTCCCCGACGTACCACCGGTTGAGTCTGACTGATAACGGTCCTCATGGGTAATCAGTCCTTCATCCCTGTCTCCCTGCGCAGAATAATTTGTCTCATTAGTCGTAACCTGATCAAAATTCAGCTTTAAATTTAATCCTACATCAAATCGTATCATAAAGGTCTGTTCCCTTAATCACATCTGTAACAGCCTTCTTCACCTGTGTTTCTTTCTTTGTCTGATAACTGAGCTGTGTGCTGGCAGTTCCGATTGCTGTACTCTCTTCTCCACCCGCAAATAAAAGGTTGGAATTAGAGTCAATAATCGTAATATTATCCGTGGAAGAATTGCCAATCTCAGTTGCTATATATCTTGCTAAAGATGCCGCCTGGTCTTCGGACATCTCTCCGTTCAGTTCCAGCTTAACGCTGGCATAGGACTCCTGATTTCTTGTAACTAAGGTTCCATCATCTTCCGGAATATTTAAGTTAACATCTGCCGACTTAATCAAATCCATATTTTCCAGTTCTTTTGCAAATTTATCTTCCAAAAAACCTGATACCGTTTACTCTTATCAGCTTCCGTTGTGCTGATACTGCCGCTTAATGCATCATCAATGGTAAATCCGTTGGTCGGAATACTGTTTGAACCAAGCAAAATATTTGCATCTGCCTGATTCTTTGCATTTACCGAAAAAGTCATTCCATCAGAAGAAACCTCATAATCTATGCTGTTTCCATCCAAAAGGTCTTTTACAGACGATGCCTGCGTTGCATCCTCACAGGTTATCAGCTGAACCATCGTAGGTTTCGTCATCACGACAGCCAGTATCACCAATGCAAGAATTACTACAGCCGTAATACTGATAAGAAGCGTCTTCTGCTTTGTTGTAAACTTCAGCCACCACTCTTTTATTTTTTTTTCTAATATTGCTTTCAATCTGTCTGGCATAATCTACTCATCCTACCTATACTAAATCTGCATGTTCATAATTTCTTTATAAGCATCTATTACTTTATCCCTTACTGCAACTGTATAGGATAATGCAATGTTTGCCTTTTCCTGCGCCACAAGCAATTCATGGGTATTGGTTGATTCTCCCAATGCAAATTTAATTTCCTCTTCCTCTGCATTGTTCTGATAATTATTTGTTTCCTTCACCCCCATGTTCATTGCCGTTGCAAGAATATTATCAAAGCTTTCCGCACTGTTTGACTGCTGTGTTGCAGCTGCATTCTGTGTATTAAAAACATCTGACGAAACTCCTGTTAATACATTAACATTCATCGTTTATCTCACCTTTCCAAATATCTTTTATAATTTACCAATCTGTAATCCTGCCTGTGCAATCTGTTTGCTTGCATCAAAAAGCTGTTACGTTCGCCTCATATGCTCTGCTGGCATCAATAAGATTCGTCATTTCTGTTACTATATTCACATTCGGATATGACACATAACCATTTTCATCCGCATCTGGATTGGATGGGTCATATTCCATAGTAAAATCAGTAGAATAATCTTCTGTCACTGAAGAAACCTTTACCCGTTTCCCACATAGCCTTCCCGGGAATCAGAAAGCACTTTGCTGAACGGAGTTACACCTTTTTCTCCGAAAAAGTTACAATTTTTCTGCGGTATGGTGTTCCATTCTCTGTACTGGTTGTATTTTACATTTGCTACGTTCTCAGAAATGGTATCCATACGAAAACGCTGCGCCGTCATACCGGACGCACTGATATCAAACGACTGAAATAATGCCATTCTTTATTCCTCCCACACAATTTTTATTTAATAACGGTTTTATACCGTGATATTTCCTGACTGATACTGTTGGTCAATCCCAGATAACGGATTGTTTCTGAGGCAAGCTCTACATTCTCCTGCTCCGGGTCAACATTGTTGCCGTCCAGACGGTAAGAATAAGAGGCATTGTCGATATATGTCTTTGCATTCAGATGGTCCATATGGATATTTGCCACCTTGTCATCCAGTGAAACATATTTGCTTTTGCCCAGTTCGATTCCAATGTACTTTCAAAATCCAAATCCCGGCGTTTATATCCAGGTGTATCAGCATCTGCAATATTATTTGATATTAACTGTTCTCTTTCCCAGCTCGCACTTGCGGCCTTATTCAGCACATTCATATAGTCAAACGCATTTGAACTTATCATACTGCACCTCCATAGTTATCCATATTGTTATCGCATCATATTTTATTATAAATAATCTTGTAAAAAACACAAGTATTTTTTTTTCTTATTTTTACATTATCTAGTGTTTTTTTCCAATTGGCCACACAATATAAAAAAGGGATTTACAGCTTTTTCCCACTATAAATCCCTTTATCCGATGCACCATCCGTGTGCTCTTCTTTATATCCTGTTTGTTTATATTTCTATGGTTAATCTGCCTTTCGTATTCTGGCAAGTTCATCAAACACCACATCATTTACAACTTTGATATAAGTTCCCTTCATTCCGGAAGAACGGGATTCGATGACTCCTGCACTTTCGAACTTACGCAATGCATTTACAATAACGGAACGTGTAATTCCCTACGATCTGCAATTTTGCTGGCTACAAGAATACCTTCTGTTCCGTTTAACTCATCAAAAATATGAGTAATTGCCTCTAACTCTGAAAAAGAAAGTGTGCTGATTGCTGAACGCACAATCTGTACTTTTCTGGTCTCTTCCGCATTTTCCTCATTGACAGAACGCATCATTTCCAGTCCGACAACCGTTGTTCCATATTCACTGAGAATAATATCATCAATGTCATACTGGTTATCATAACGATATACAAACAATGTTCCTAACCGCTCACCAGCAATATCAATCGGTGTAATAATTGCAGAATATTTCTTAATATCTGATTCAAATCCTAATGTTTCCAGATTGACGTTTTCCTTTGTGGAAAGAATTCCAAGCAGTCTTTCATTCAGCATAGAATCAATAAACCCGCCTACTTCATCAACAATCAGTTCATGAATCTCATCAATTCCACGGCACTGGCTGCTTCCGAGTACCTTTCCTTTTTTACTGATAACAAGGATATTGGAATCAATATCTCTGTCAAAACCTCACAGATATCATTGAACACAACCTTTGACGAATTATTATTGTGCAAAAGCTTATTTATTTTTCTTGTTTTATCCAACAGCTGAACGCTCATACTTATATCCTCCACGCTATATTCAGAATAACTAGACTGTTTAATATTTTATCATGTTTATTCTGATAATTCAAGGATTTGAATTGTACTTTTAATTCTTTTCATCCTTTTTTGGTTTTTCCTCTGAAAAGCCACACTGCTCATTGGCACAGGCAAAACTTATTGCCCTTTTTTCTACCATATAACTTCCGCACTTCGGACATTTCTCAGATGACGGCTTTGCCCATGACATGAAATCACATTCCGGATTATTCTCACATCCGTAATATCTTCTGCCTTTCTTGGTTTTACGTAGTACAATATCTTTGCCGCATTTCGGGCAGGCAACACCAATCTTCTCAAAATACGGTTTGGTATTACGGCACTCCGGAAAGCCCGGACAGGCAAGGAATTTACCATGCGGACCGTATTTAATCACCATCTGTCTGCCGCACTCTTCACAAATTACATCGGTCACTTCATCCGCTATCTGCACTTTTTCCAGATCTTTTTCTGCCTGCTTTACTGCCGCATCCAAATCCGGATAGAAATTGCTTACTACAGTCTTCCAGTTTACGGTTCCTTCTTCCACGCTATCCAGCAGCGACTCCATATTAGCGGTAAAATGTTCGTCCACGATACTGGAAAATGCTTCTGTCATAATGGAATTTACTGCTTCACCAAGCTCGGTTACATAAAGGTTCTTATTTTCCTTCACAACATATCTTCTGGCAAGAATGGTGGTTATGGTCGGAGAATAGGTACTTGGTCTTCCAATTCCACGTTCCTCCAATGCCTTTACCAAAGATGCCTCGGTATAATGAGCAGGCGGCTGTGTAAAATGCTGTTTTTCATCCCATGCATCAAAACTTAATTCTGTATCCTTATCAATGGACTTAAGCATTACATTCTGTGTGCCCTTTTCTTCATCTTCATTGGTGTATACAGACATAAATCCTTCAAATACAAGCTTGGATGCTGCTACGGTAAAACAGTATTTTCCAGCACCGATTTTTACGGATGTTGTCTCATATTTTGCATCATCACTCATACGGCTTGCGGTAAAACGGTTCCATATTAACTGGTACAGGCGGAACTGGTCTCTGGATAAAGATTCCTTTACCATTACCGGTGTTCTTGTAATATCAGACGGACGGATTGCTTCATGTGCATCCTGAATCTTGTTACTGCTCTTCTTTTCCTGTACATGGGAAGAAACATAATTCTCGCCATACTGCGCTGCGATAAAGCTGCGTGCCATAGCATCTGCTTCTTCTGAAATACGGACAGAATCTGTTCTCAGGTAAGTAATCAGACCAACCGTTCCGATTCCCTTTACATCCACACCTTCGTATAACTGCTGTGCCAAACGCATGGTTTTCTGTGTGGAGAAATTCAACACCTTGGATGCCTCCTGCTGTAAGGTACTGGTGATAAACGGCTGTGGAGCCTTTTTTATTACGTTCCCCCTTTTTTTCACATCTGTTACGGCAAATTTTTCTTTTTCAAGCTCTGCCATAATAGCATCTGCCTGTTCTCTTGAGGTGATATTCATTTTTTTCTTTTGCTGTTCCGTAAAACTTTGCAGTTAACGGTTTCTTCTCACCTTTTACTTTCAGGCTTGCATCTAAGGTCCAGTATTCTTCCGGAATGAATGCATTGATTTCACTTTCACGGTCGCAGATCAAACGCAATGCTACAGACTGAACTCGTCCTGCACTTAAACCTCTTTTTACCTTTGCCCATAATAACGGGCTGATCCGGTAACCCACCATGCGGTCCAGCATACGCCTTGCCTGCTGGGCATTCACTAAATTCATATCGATGTCTCTCGGTTTTTAAAGAAGTTTTTACTGCATTCTTGGTAATCTCATTGAAACTGATACGGTAAACCTTTTTATCAGAATTTGCCAGATTCAGTGCCTGATATAAATGCCATGAAATTGCTTCTCCTCACGGTCCGGGTCAGTTGCGAGATAAATGACATCTGCTTTTTTCACTTCTTTTCTTTAATTTTGCAAGTACATCACCTTTTCCCCGGATGGTAATATACTTTGGTTCAAATCCGTGTTCTGCATCAAAGCCTAATGTACTCTTCGGTAAATCTCTCACATGTCCATTGGATGCATCCACTTCATAATTCTTCCCCAGAAACTTTTTTAATTGTTTTAACTTTTTTGCCGGTGACTCAACAATAACAAGATATTTAGCCATAACCCTGCTCCTTTATTTTGTTCTCTCTATACGGTTATTCATGCATTTTTTTATATAATAATTCTTATATACTTCTTTTGATAAAACCTGCATTTTCCAGCGTCAGCAGTATCTCACACATCCGGTCTACCGGTAGCTTTGTTTCTTCCAAAATCTGCTGGGCACTTTTCGGTTGCAAATCGAGAACACTATACACCACCCTTCATCTTTTTTCAAGTACCTTTTTTGAAAAAGCATTGGAAACTACTATATTGGCAAGATCAATTTCAAGATCCTTAAACCATTCCTCCGGAGAGGACACTATGATGCCAGCCCCCTGCCGTATCAGGCGGTTACAGCCTCCACTTAACACATCTCCAACACGCCCCGGAAGTGCATAAATATTTTTCCCTGCTCTAAGGCAAAGTCTGCCGTAATCAATGAACCACTCCGCTCCTTTGCTTCTATTACAACTACCACATCTGAAAGCCCGCTGATTAACCGGTTCCGTTGCGGGAACAACTTTCCCAAAAGGTTTTGTCTGCGGCATATATTCAGATAGAATTCCGCCTTTTTGTGTCATGGTCTGATAAAGCCTCTGATTCTGTCTGGGATAACAGTAATCTGCCCGCATCCCATAACAGCATAGGTTTCTCCCTCTGCCGCCATGGCACCACTGTGGGCTGCTCCATCAATTCCTGCAGCCAGTCCACTGATTATAATGCAGCCTGCTTTTACTGCCAGTTCCGCCAGATGTTTTGCATAGTAACGACCGTATTCACTGCATCTTCTTGCTCCCACAATAGCAATACTTTTCTTATCTTCCGGTGGCAGACTGCCCTTATAAAGAATTCCATAAGGTGGCTTATTGATATATCAAAAGACGTTTCGGATAGTTTTCATCCTCTCTTGTTACAAGATACAGTCCGCTTCTTTTAAATTCTCCCATGCTTCTTCTAAGTTCCATGCTTTTTTATAGGTAAGAACAGACTTCACATCTGCTTCGGTAATGCCCGGAATCTGCATTAATTCCTTTTCTGACATGTCATATAAGACTCTTGCACTTCCGGCAAAGCGAAACAGTTTTTCCACTTTTCCGGTTCCAATGTTTTCTGCCATCTGTGCCATACACGCCAGCCAGTATTTATATTTCATTCCATTTATCCCTCCCAGAATTTCTTATCTACATTCCGATAACAGACCGCCTCACTTAAATGTCTGGTTAGGATTTCATCTGAACCGTCCATATCTGCAATGGTTCTCGCCACCCGCAAAATCCTATGATAAGATCTGGCTGTCAATTCCAGCTTCTGATAAATGCTTTCCATATACTGTTTTTGTTTTGTCGATAATCTGCAATATTTTGTCAGTAATGCCGCCGGAATTCTACTGTTATAACGAATATTAGTTCCAGCAAACCTTTGCTGCTGCCGCTCCATAGCTGCAACCACCCTTTTTCTGATTTCTGCCGAAGTCTCCTGATGCGGATTTTCTTTAATTAAATCCTGATATTCCACACGCTTTGTCTCTACACAGATATCAATTCTGTCCAATAAAGGCTGACTGATTTTCTTTAAATACTGTTCCACCATTCCTTTCGTGCAATGACAGCGGTTCAAATCCGGATAATATCCTGAATATTATCTTTCAAAGTAAAACTTTACGGTAGTATTCTTTCCTTTCTTTATAAGATGTAACGTATGCTGTTATAAGCTTCGTTATGCGATATTGATAACAATGTTAGTGGTAAACAAAATTTTGGTTTACCAATTATTATCACCGTCATAAATTAAAAACTAATCTAAACGTACGTAATC
>VOFJ01003098.1_pt1 | contig 11923 bp, 17 predicted proteins | sample 5384081 | NCBI WGS metagenome assembly VOFJ01 (sample SAMN12384729, study PRJNA508395) | human gut metagenome | isolation source: healthy gut I | host: Homo sapiens | reverse complement strand
ACACAGTAGACGAAAACGAATCGATTCCTAATAAGGGATAATCCTGGGGAAATAAAGATTGATGCAACTCGTTGTTGGAATGGTTATCCCGCTGGTTCACGCATTGAATTGGTCGCCAACGCGGCTTATAACCAATAGTGACAAAATGGATATGGCTTCGGCTTTGTACTCTTCCAATGTTGGGTAGACTATTGTCGGAACTTGGCAATCTCACTATTCATTTTGCAGCATGGGAAACTTATTTCTTGTTAGCAAACTTCATTGTATGGATTTGGAACACTGGAACAACAGCAAAAGAAGCCTATGAGGAACAGTATTAAAGCTAGTTTTGAATACTTTGTGTTAGCGAATATGTGAATGATTATCTGAATTCCACCAACTATAATCGTGTGTAGGTACTTCAGTCAAATTTGATCATACCACTGAACCGACTGCTGAACAAATGACTTATGTGGATGGATACAGCAAAAAGAACAAAAAATACATTATTATGAATATCCTACAGCTTCTAAAACTTTATATGGAAAAAGCATTGAATGACCACTTGACTAAAATTATCACTCAAAAATTCATTGCACAAACTCCGTATTTGGTATTGGAAATGTGGTCAGATTTCCGCCGTTTGGGATTACCATTCTTTGAGATTCCTGCAAACGAAAGTTCAATGACTGGTTCCGAAAACATGTTAATGCTTGGAATCCTAATTCTTGGAAAGACGGACAGAAGTGGGAATTTTATCCACAACGTATGCGATATCCTTCCAGTCTGGAGAATGCAGATCGAAGGCTATAAACAAGCTGTAGGGTTGTTAGGAGGCTCAGAATATCATCACTCCTTTTATGGTGGACCGGACGTTAATGTCTTAACCTAGGACATTCATAGAATAATATAAGTTAGCCAGCTAATTCATACTTAAAGTATTATGCGAATTAGTTGGCTAACTTATATTCTATGAGTGTCCCTTATTATGCCCAAAAATCATTTGATTTTCTGATCTTAAACAAAAGCATATTACACATGGATCATAGAGTCCTTTAACATTCATAACTACACAAAAAAGAAGGACTACCTTCTCACGAAGACAGCCCTTTCATTTGCTATTAATAATCTAGTAATTTTCTGGTAAATTTTGAACGCTCTCTTATCTAAGAAAAACAAGCATTAACGCTCTTTTGTTTATTCCTCCATTATAAAACTTTTCAGTATTTTTTTCGGCAATATTTTCATTTTCCTTGCTATAGATAATAGATATATAAAATCCACTACCTGCCGTCTTAGTCATCAAACAAGCATAAAGGCAATGATCTGTTTCGCAGCTCCCTCTTAAATAAGTACCGAAAAACTGTGGTAACTCAAACTCCTGCACTGCCGACTGGTCTTTCACCCCGTCATCATTGGCATAGTCTTTTAATACACTTTTTCAAGTCACTTTTTGTCATACCATCCGAATCCAAAGACTGAATGGTGATATAAAACTTGGAATTGTTCAGAAGAAAAGTCTCCTCTGTATCCTCCTCCACCAAAATCCCTTTTTGGAGCCTCAAAGTCAGACCATAGGCTGTCCATGTAATAGGAACCAAAGCTTGCGCACTTACTGATAGCCAAGCCAGACTTAAAAAACACAAGAAGTAAAACCTTTTTTCATTTTTAATTATTTTACCAATAAAACTCCGATCAGTCCACAACTGATTATTTATCCTTTTCACGGATTTCCACGCGACGAATCTTTCCACTGATGGTCTTTGGAAGTTCTTCTACAAACTCTATGACACGTGGGTACTTGTACGGAGCAGTCACACGCTTCACATGATCTTGTAACTCCTTTACCAACTCAGGTCCTTCCCCTTACCCTTAAAGTTTTAGAAAGGACAATCGTCGCCTTTACCACCTGACCACGGATTTCATCAGGCACACCGGTAATGGCACATTCCACAACAGCCGGATGAGTCATCAAAGCACTTTCCACCTCGAACGGGCCTATACGATAACCCAACGAACTCTTGATCACATCATCAGCACGACCTACAAACCAAAAATAACCATCCTCATCACGCCAAGCCACATCACCTGTATAATAAATACCATCATGCCAAGCATCTTCCGTTAATTCCGAAGCACGATAATATTCTTTGAACAATCCCAATGGTTTTACCCTTATCTGTACGAATAACAATCTGACCTTGTTCTCCATCTTCAGCAGAACGCCCGTCGTGAGTCAACAAATCTATATCATATTGAGGATTAGGTACCCCCCATACTTCCAGGTTTAGGCTCCATCCAGGGAAAAGTACCTAAAGTCAACGTGGTTTCCGTTTGTCCAAAACCTTCCATCAGACGAATACCTGTGATTTTCTTGAACGTTTCATATACAGAATAGTTCAAAGCCTCTCCGCCGTAGTACAGTATTCCAAAGAAGAAAAGATTCATATTTACTAATGTCCTCCTTAATTAAAAAACGATAAATAGTGGGAGGAGCACATAAAGAAGTGATATGATAATCCTGAATCTTTCAAAGAATATCTCTTAAATGTAAATTTCTCATGATCATACACAAAAATATTGGCTCCTGCTATCATCTGTCCATAAAGTTTTCCCCAAACAGCTTTCCCCCAACCTGTATCAGCAATGGTAAGATGAAGACTGTCACGATGCAAATTATGCCAGAAACTGGCAGTTACAATATGTCCCAAAGGATATGTAAAATCATGTGCCACCATCTTAGGTTTCTCCTGTAGTACCCGAAGTGAAATACATCAATGAAGTATCTTCATTCGTATTAGGATGTTCCGGTTTAACAAAAGGAGTAGCCTTCTCAATACCTTTATGAAAATCTTCAAAACCCTCCGGAATATCCGGTCCTACACTGACCAACTTTTTACTGAAGGACAATCGGGCATGGCATCTAATATGCTTTGTTATCACATCTTCTCCTGCAGCTACAATCATCTTGATATCAGCAGCATTACAACGATACACGATATCCTTTTTTCGTCAACAGATGAGTCGCAGGAATAACCACAGCTCTAATTTATGCAAGGCAATAATAGAGTACCAGAACTCATAACGACGCTTTAAAATAAGCATCACCATATCGCCATGACCAATACCAAGGCTCTGAAAATAAGAAGCAGTCATATCCGTATACTTTTTCAAGTCAGCATAAGTATATTGTATATGCTCTCCTTTATCATTAGTCCATAACAATGCTTTCTTATCGGGTTCTTCGGCAGCCCAAGCATCTACTATATCATAACCAAAATTAAAATTTTCAGGGATTTTAATCTTTAAATTCTTTATAAAGTCCTCTTGTGAGGTAAATGTGGTCTGTTCTAAGAATTTTTTCTACCATAATCTTATTCAATTAAAAATTGAGAACTAAAAATTAGAAATATTATGCGGTCAATGACAACACAGTCTTTTTTTAATCTCAATTTATTATAATATTACTGCCAAGAATTTCACAGTCTTATCGTCCAATGCCAGCATACCATGTGGAATAGAAGAATCAAAATAAAGACTGTCACCTGGATTCAAGATCAATTCTTTTCCATTTATATTAAGTAACATTCTTCCTTCAATAACCAAATTGAATTCTTGTCCCTCATGTGAGTTAAAATGAATCGGAGTATTTTCCGGTTTCGGTTCTACAGTTACAATAAAGGATCAGCCTTACGCCCACGAAAACCGGAAGCCAATGACTGATATTTATACGCCTTGGTACGCTCTACCGACACTCCTGAACCACAACGGGTCAGAAAATAAGAACTCATCTTAGGTTCTTCACCAAACATTAATACATCCAATGCAATACCGTATTTACGGGCTATTTTTCTGTAAAGCACTGACAGAAATATCTTTCTCCCCGCTTTCCATACCCAAATACTCTTCCACTGAAAGCTGGCAACTTTTAGCCACTTCATCAGGAGTCAGTTCCAGAACGTCTCTTAATCCCTGGAGACGCTCAGCTATTTTTTTATCTGGTCACTCATAATCTTATTGTTTTATGCCTCAAAGATAATGAAGATTTGAGAATTCCTAGCAAAAGTTTCATTAAGTTTCGAAGAAAAACTATCTAACAGACAATAAAACTGCACAAACACGCTTACAATGAGCACAAACAAACCTTTACAGAAAGTGATCATTCAAATACTTTCATTTGAAACTATAAAATAATCTTTGTCCCATAACCTTTCTTATAACCATATTTATACTTACTTTGCAGAAAAATGAAATAGAATAGAATTATACGAATGAACAAATCAGACGCCAAGAGACCGTCTGTTAGAAAAAAGAAAAAGCTATCAGCTTATTGAAAAACGGAGGGAAATACGGAGTTTGTCCATGCAAAGATGAAGAAAACGGCGCTTATGGGTTCCTATCAATTATAATGGAACAAAGAAAAATTCCATTTACATTCACTGTGCTCCCGAAGGACGAAAATTACATTGTATCAAACGCTGCAACACCGTTTCTTTCTGTATTATAGGAAGACTCATATCATATCCAATCAATTCACAACTGAATATGAGAGCATTATATTGAAATGTCGGGCATACATTGGCTTAAATGAAGAAGAACGAATAAACGCTTTACATTTATTAATGAAAAATACTCTCCAAACGACAAAGTAATTGGTAACCAATATGCCCAAAAATCTTTTCACAGAACAGAAATTATCCGACTAGATATAGAAGAGGCAAGCGGAAAATGCAAACATATACCTATGCAATAAGTATTAAAAAGTTCATTGAACTATTCCTCTAATATTCTCAACTATTATTCCCCCCGATAAAAAAGAGAGTTAAAAGGAGATAATTGAGAAAAGACGAAAAAAGAAACACGATACAACTTTTATAAAGGATCATTGAGAAAATTACATGCTATAAAAAACATTATTCCGGCAAAACAATATTACCGCGGAATAAATTTTTCTTTATGTTATCCTTTTTCAGATTAGGTATTTGGAAAAGCAACCATCTTAACAACCATAAAAGTTGTACACATTATAAATTATTTCTCATTCTTTCTACAAAATCATGAATAATGGAATACAAAATCTCCAAAAGAATTCTCCTCATAACAAAGAGTTTCCGAAGGACACCAACCTGTCCGGTCCCTATTCTGAATACGAGGAACTACCTGCATACAATCTAGCTTTATATTCGCACGCCGCAATAAAAACCAATGCAGGTTCACTGATAATATCTGTATAAACTTCCTGTACTCTACCTAATACCATCAAAACAGCAGCAGCTTTTTCCTATCACCTTGTCAGCAATCTGAGCCCCACGCAAAAAGCCGGATCCGTATTCAACAAATCATACAAATCAGTTATTCCACGCTGTGTCAAAGTGCTGATTTCCTTATTCTTTATTACACCAGACTAATTACCTTCATGCAACAGTTTGAGTAATTTATCCATTTTTTATTTCATTCAAATAACACGATGCATTTCGTGTCCTTCCACATAAATGGCACTGAACGGACGTGCCGGACAAAGATTTTCACAAGCGCCACAACCGATGCAACGTTCTGTATTCTGGCAACTGGTATTTTTAGGTGAACTTTCATCATTCTCATCTTTTAGGTATCATTTGAATAGCACCAGTAGGACAATGACGAGCACAATTTCCACAACTTACCTTATCCGTATTCACTATACAATTTTGAGCAATCCACACGGCATGCCCTATTTGAATAGCCGACTTTTCAGCCAAACTAGTCAAATGAATGGCATCAGTAGGACATACTTCTGCACATTTCGCACATTCGGGGCGACAATATCCACGTTCATAGGGACATCTCAGGCTGCATCAACCGCTTCAGATCACCCGATGGACGCAATATCTGATTAGGGGCACACCGACACACAAAGCTGACAAACCGTACAATGCTGTGCAAAATGACGAAGACCTCTCTGCTCCTGCAGGAACAATAGAAGTGGCACGTTTAGGATTCTTTTTTCAATAAGAGGCGCCAATCCTCCATCCACTTTCTTTTCCTGTGCTTTCATTACGGCACTTGTAGCAAGTAAAGCAGAAACCGTAAAAAAATTTCGCCGCGACGTATTCACCTTTTCTGAATTTGAAGACGATTGAGAAGCTGACTGACCTGTTTCTTCTCTTCTCAAAACCTGCTTTTTCTGAATTATTGCTCCAGATACATACTTTATCGCATCCTGACGACATTTACCTAAACAATCCATACAAGCAACACAACGGGAATAATCAATCTCATGTGCTTTGGGATTAATGCAGGAAAGACTTGCAATTACGAGCACAAAGTCCGCAACCATTACATTTAGACGTATCAATAAACCCTATTTAAAATAAGAATATCTAGATAAGAGTCCCAATACTGTACCCACCGGACAAATGGTATTGCAATAAGTTCTTCCTCCACGCCATGCCAAAATAAAAAGCACTATCACAGTACCCACTGCAACTACAAAAGTAGAAAGACCTTTCATCCAAACATCTACCGAATAAAAAGCATAACTGTCTACACGCTCCGCCCATAGGGCAAGTACATTGTTCCCCACTGATACAAAGGTGTCAGCAGGTTAGAAATGATACGGCCGTATGCACTGTAAGGAGCAATCAATTCCGTCAATGAAACTACCCCTGCTACCAAAGCGACGATAAACACCGCCAATACCCCATAGCGCAACCACGACAAAGCAGGCGAGTAGTGGAAACGATTCTTCTTTACCCTTCCCGAAACCCAGGCAATAATATCTTGAAACACACCTAACGGGCAGACAACCGAACAATAGACACGCCCCAAAAGCAACGTCAACAAAACAAGGGCTATCATCACCCCCACATTCAGTGCCAGCACGGCAGGAAGAAACTGTATTTTCGCCATCCAGCCAAACCAACTATGCACAGTTCCTGTAAAATCCAGAAACAGCAACGTGATCATTGTAAAGAACAAAAGGGCGGCGACGAGTCTTATTTTTTTACGTAACATAAGCATTCGTTATTTTATCATGTTTATCCATTCCATTATAAAGTCTCTTGTTTCAACTGCTCCACATATGCGTCTATACGATGCAGTTCTTTGGGAATATCAATACTTTGAGGGCAATGCGGGTTACACTGGTTACATCCGGTACAATGACTTGCCTGCCGCAGTTTGGGCACACTACGGTCATAACCTATCAGGAAAGCACGCCGTGCACGGCGGTAATTCTCATCCTGACTGCTTTTTAGGCACATTTCCTTCGTTGACACATTTATTATAATGCACCAGAATCGCCGGAATATCCAAGCCGTAAGGACAGGGCATACAATATTTGCAGTCATTGCAAGGAATCGTAGGGAACTTCAGCATCAATTGGGCTGTTTCTTCCAAGAACTCTTTTTCCTCCTCATTCAAAGGTTCTAAGGGAGAATAAGTCCGAAGGTTATCCTGCAAATGTTCCATATAAGTCATTCCACTCAGCACACACAACACATTGGGATACGTAAGAAAACGGAATGCCCACGATGCCACACTGTTCTCCGGACGACGCTGCTTCAAGCGCGCCACCAGATGGTCGTTCAGTTTAGACAAACGTCCTCCTAACAGAGGCTCCATAATCACAGCCGGAATTCCACGCTTGGCCAACTCTCCATACAAATATTCCGCATTAACATTTCGACCCGAAGCATGGCGCCAATCTACATAGTTCATCTGAATTTGCACAAAATCCCATTTCACATCCAGCGACAGCAAATAATCAAACACTTCCACCGATCCGTGAAATGACCATCCCAAATTACGAATACGGCCTTCTTCACGCTCTTTTTAGTAAAAAGTCAAGAACTCCATTGTCAATATAACGGTCATGGAAAGTTTTTGATCCCTTCCCCCTCCACCTACAGAATGAAGCAAATAATAATCCAGATAATCCGTCTGCAATTCTTTTCATCGACTGATGGTACATCTTGATGGAATTCTCACGAGTATAATTTTGAAAATTAGACATCTTTGTCGCAATCAACAGTCTTTCACGAGGATGACGTTTCAAAGCCACACCAGTGGCCCTTTCAGAAAATCCCTGGCAATAAACAGGAGATGTATCGAAATAATTCACTCCGTGAGCGATAGCATAATCCACCAGCTCATTCACCGCATCCTGGTCTATCACATTTCCATCACTGTCCGGCGCTGGTTTCAACGGCCAGCGCATACATCCATATCCTAAAAAGTGAAACATGTTCTCCCTTTGGAGAAGTACGATAAGTCATTTTATCAACAGGCACTTCGCCTAAAATAGAAGCCTCAGACGCATTCGACTTCTCGCCGGATGCACAACCATACATTGCCACCGTAGATGCAACTGTACTAACACCCACAATTTTTAGAAATTCTCTACGGTTCATTTCCTTTTTGTCTCTTTTGTCCATAGTCTTTTACTTAACCTTCCTTTATTTACTGTAAACCACCACTATAGCCTGATCATCAGTTAATGCAAAGTTAATTAGAATTCATGAAATTCCTTGCAACACAACCTTAATAATCAAAACAACTTTAATTACAGAAAGCAAATCACTTTTTTAATTCACATAGATCACTATTGAAAATAATTATTTAAACAACTGTATCATAGGGGCGGCCTATCCAAACCTGCGGTTGTTTCAAGCCAAAAAATAAAAGCAACTGTAGAAGTACAATCAAACTGCATCATACTTTCATCAAAAATTCCTCCTTTTTTTACATTCTTTCCAGCAATAATAAATGGAGTTTCCATTTCTTGCATCGTTTTTCCACCATGCCCCTTATTTATTCCTCCATGATCGGCTGTAACAATAATAATACTATTATCATAAATACCTGCCTCCTTGATAGCATCTACTATCCGACCTACATATCCGTCTAATTCTTTCAATTTTTGCATAATAAGCCGGAGTATCATGTCCATCCACATGCGACCTACATGGTCAGGATTATCAAAACAAATTGCAGTCAAGACCAAACTTCTTTTCTGTAATATACTTACATGCCATCTCACATAGAGCAGCGGGATATAGATTATAGTCAGGAGCCTGCACATGATAATTCAAAAGCCAAAGTATCTACTAGATATTTAATACCATCCCACTCATACAACACTCCTATTTCAGCATCAGGAACAGCTTTTTACGAAGTTCACTGAAAATAGTTGGAAATATATGATGCTCATTTACTACACGTGAAGGAAGTTCAGGTGTTTTGGACCCCCATTGTGTATATCCGTGCAATTCGGGACCGGCACCCATAAACATGGAAGCCCAGTTTACTGCACTTGAAGAAGGGAAGCACACTACGTTTTTTCAAAGTATAGCAACCTGCATCCATTAAAGTTTTAACATTTGGCATCTCCGCCTTTTCCACACTATAAGCACCCCAGCCGTCGAGGCCGATCAATACCACATGTTTGGCTTTCCAATTCTGAGCAAAGCAAGAAAAAGTAAAGAATGCTATCAATATAGCAAATAAACGATTTTTTTTCATAGCAACTTATATTTTTCAAGTTATACATATTATCTTAACAATTCTCCACACTATGAAATGATTGGATACTCTCCATCGGATAAACTTCCACTTACACACAATATTTCATCAAGAAAGGTGGAAACGATATCTAATCCCAATATTGGGAGATATCCCTATAATATGAAAAATTAAAAGATGAGCAAGCTGGTTTCCTTTTCCAAACGCCTGCTCAGTTCAAATAGAGACATAAAAGCTGATTTCCATCACAGCTCCATCATACCTATTATCTATTTCAGACAAGCCTTCATTGCTTTAATGATCGCTGAGTCAAACCCTTCGTGATCCAATTCATTAATACCCCTTGATAGTCATACCACCGGGCGTACACACCTTATCTATTTCCACACTGGGATGAGTATCATTATTCAATATCAAGGAAGCAGCCCCTTCACAGAGATTGAGCAACCATTTTCTGTGCATCTTTCGGATAAATTCTAATTCAATACCTGCCTGCATAGCTGCCTGAATATATTTCAAAACATATGCGATACCACATGAAGTCAAAGCCGTAGTAGCAGCCATCTGACTTTCAGGAATAAGAATAGCCAATCCTAATTCATTAAAGATATCCAGCATCAGTTGTTCTTGTTCCTTACTGGCGTTACGACTGGATATCAAGGTCATACTTTCCAGCTGAGATATAGCAGTATTGGGGAATCAGACGGAATATAGTCTGTTCCGGGCCTACACTTCACCAATTGCTCAAAGGTTACACCGCCTGCGATAGAAACTAATACTTGTTGAGGAGTCAAATGAATCACACTCAATACCTGATCTATCAACCACGGTTTTACAGCCAGAATAACGATATCGGCATCCTTTTATCGCTTTCGGGTTTTCCGTTGTTACATTAATCTCCGGATAATCCGCCTGTAGAGTTTCCAGACTTCCGCTGAAACGGATCGGCTACTGTTACATCACTCGCAGGAATGATAGTGCCTTGGGCAAGGCCGCGAGCAATAGCCCCCCTCCCATATTTCCCGCACCAATAATTGCTACTTTCATATTATTAAAGATTAAGTCTATAGCTACAAAGATAAGGGAAAAAAAGGAGAAGAACGTATTATGAAAAGCTAAAAAATAAAATTACTTTGAAGAAGATTAAATCAAAAAGCCTCGCCGGAACCGAAATGTTTCCTGACGAGACCTCATTTTCTTTCGTAGATTATTATCCCTTTGAATCTCCAGCTTATACCAACACTTTACGAAAGCGTTCAAGAAATTCATCAGCCTCTGCCATAGTAAGGCACAAAGGCGGAAGCAGACGAATCACATTAGTACCACTGACTCCGGTAAATATTTCTGTTCGAACAGCAAACGCTGACGCAATTCCTTAATCGGTTTCTTCAAATTCCATACCGATCATCAAACCTTCGCCACGCACCTCTTTAATCTGTGAGAATTGTTTCAATTCTTTCAGCAGATGAGCACCTACCTTGGGGCAGCATTCTCTACCAGATTCTCACCTTTCATAACATCAAGCACCGCGATAGCAGCAGCACAAACTGGTGGTTACCACCAAAAAGTGGTTCCCAATTGTCCACATACGCTTTTGAATTTCGACTGATCAGGACACCAGCCATCGGAAAGCCATTACCAATCCCCTTTGCTACCGTAATTATATCGGGACGGATACCCGCATGTTGGTGAGCAAAAATTTACCGCTACGCCCGTAGCCGGATTGTATTTCATCCAAAACAAGGGCTGCATCCACTTTTCGCAAGCCTACTAGTTCTTTCAAGAATTTTGTATTCCGAACCCGAATACCGCCTACTCGCTTGAATACCTTCAATAATCACCGCAGACATCTCCTTTTGCCAATTCCGCTTTTAGCGCTTCTATATCGTTCAAAGGCAAGATAAGTCACATGCCCATTGTCATTGATTGGGGCTATAATTTTTTCGGATTGTGGGTTACCCTCCACTGCCAGTGAAGTACGTCCGTGAAATGCTTTAGAAAGACACTTCCTGACAGTGTGTAAAATCAACGCTTCGTTAGGAAACTGTCAAATAATCATAGAAGGAGAACAATTATGCCCAAATTTCTGATCATCGACGGCTCCTCCATGCTGTCCACATCCTATTATGGAAATCTTCCCAAATCTATCCTTTTCGCAAAGACAGACGAGGAAAAAAGAGAGACACTATCCGGAAATCCTTCATACTTCCGATGGAAAATATACAAATGCCATGTTCACCATGCTTCGCTGCACCCTTCTGGCTGTTTATAAGAAGGTAAAGCCGGAATACGTGGCATTTACCTTTGATATGACAAGAGATACCTTTCCGCCGCACTCAGCTTGGCGCCGATTTTTACAAAGCCAATCGTAAGGAAACTGCCCAGCCATTAAAAAGAACAGTTTATCCAGATGGAAGAGCTTCTGAAAGCAATCGGCTGTCCG
>VOFJ01001828.1_pt1 | contig 11924 bp, 17 predicted proteins | sample 5384081 | NCBI WGS metagenome assembly VOFJ01 (sample SAMN12384729, study PRJNA508395) | human gut metagenome | isolation source: healthy gut I | host: Homo sapiens | reverse complement strand
GAAGGCAGCAGTTCTTTTAATATTCCGGCGTCATAACGACCAAAAATCAATCTCTGTAATTCAGAAAAACCGAACCCGGCCATCAAATCTTTTTCGACCAGTGCCGGAATGGAGGCGGTAGCCACCGCCGTGATGCGCCGTCGATCTTGACCACGACCCGTTTCCTGCGGGAATTCTTCACCCGCATGAGCTGGCCCTCGACCCTTCGCCGCCGATCCGCACCTTGTCCCTTTCGACAAGGCGACCTCTTCGCGACATGAAAAGCACCTGTTCGTCTTCATTGCCCGCAACGGCGATAAAAAGTTCCGCATCTGCTCTTCGGGCACGACCATAATCTGATTCTCACCGTTTTGAGGGTGCATCACATAGCGAAGATCGGCAGCTTATAGGTTTCAGCTCGTCGATGACCCCGCGTGTCGAACGGATGAAAAAATATAGTTGTGCACGGCGGCTTCGCAAGCCCGGAAAACTGACGCTTTGGAGTTCCGGCGGCGCACCACCCGTATCGGTACGAAATTCTCGATGTTCAGTTTGTCAAGATACTCCTTCGTCGAAAGTTCCCGCTGATAGGTAACCCGCAGCACATACCATTCGGCAGTTGTATCCGTACTGTTCGTCATGCTGTTCTTCAGACTAAAAAAGGTCGGAAAGAGAGGTATGGTTGTAAAAAAAGCGTTCCACGGGGACATTGAAAACCATTTATCATGATGATTTTCAATCAATTACGCGCCTCCCATAAGAACACTTTCACATTTTACAGTACAGTCTCTTGGTAAGAGACCTCAATGTCAGGGGCAAAAGTATTAAAAATAAAATATATGCACAAATCTTTTGTTCTTTATTTTCGTATGCGGCGAGTTTTTCTGCGTTAAAAAAGGTTGATTATCAACGCCTTTTTATTTTTAGTCCGAATACTGATACAATTAGTCCTGCGCATGCCGGTATGACACGACTGGCCGTGAATCGCCGAAGATTTCCAATGCAGATCTTTCGCCGATTTATAAAAACAAGGCGCAAACTACGCATTATGAAGTTGAATATCATTCGATTATAATTCACGCACATCTCTTACCAAGAGATATTACACATACAATGACGCTATTATGCTCCGGTTCGCCTGATCGATGACGGAGCTTTCGAGCGAAGCCAGATAGATCTGGGTCGTTTTCTCCGAAGCATGTCCCATTCCCGCACTGATGACCGACAACGGAACATTGTGATTCCGGGCCGTGGTCGCCCAAGTATGCCGCGAAGTATAGGACGACAGCGGCATCTCCAGCTCCAGCAGGTCGGCCAGCCGTTTCAGCCGGCGGTTGTAGTAGCCCAGAGCGGTCTGATACTGGGAGAACACCCGGACCGGGTCTTTCGCGTTCAGCAGCGGAAAGACATAGTCCGACGTGCGGGTAACCTGCGAATAACGTTCGATAATATCGCCCATGCAGGGTTCGATACGGATTGTCAGGTGCTGTCCCGTTTTGCGGCGGACATAGCGGATCGTCCCTCCGGCGATGTCCTGCTTGCGCAGGAAGGCGATATCGACGAACGCCATACCCCGCGCGCAATAGCTGAAAATAAAGATATCCCGTGCCAGCGCCAAGGAGGGGGAGTGTTCCAGATTCAAACGCCGGAGCCGTATGACGGTCTCTTCGCCGACGGCGCGCTTGCGGGTGCGGTCCACGCCGGTGTAGACATTCCGGAAAGGAGAGCTTTGCGGCACGATGCCCTCACGGACCGCCTTGTTGAAAACGGCACGCAGCACCCGCATATAAAAAGAGACGGTATTGCGTACAATCCGTCTCCGCTGCAGCCAGTCGTTATACCGGCCTACGAGTCGTTCGTCCAGCAGTGAGAACGGAATGTCGGCGCCGTTCAGAAAACCGGAGAAGCTGTTGAGCGTACGGCGGTAATTCCGCGCCGTTCCCAACTTCCCGTCCGCACGCAGGCAAGCGATTTGCTTTTCGACAAAGGCGAAAACGGTGAACCTTTCGGACGAACGAAACCGTCCGACGACATCCGGAAGGCCGTATTCACTCCCGGCGGGCCTCGAAATCCCCCGACAATCGCACGAAGCGGGCGACAAATCGCCGTCGATCTGCCGCGCTGACGACCGCCGTCGCGGCGTCACGCCCGCAAGGGAAAAACCATCACCCGCCCCCGCCGGGCGTCCCACTGGTCGGGGAAAAGCCGGATGCCGGTGGTTATCTGCCGGGATTGACGTTTATGGCAGAGTTGGTAATAGATTACACCTGCTTTCCCTTCGACTGTCGATTTCCGGAGTTTGACTTTTACTTTTTTACCATACATTCAGTTTTTAGTTGTTCATATTTTAGGCTCCGGAACCTTCTTCCGGCGCCGGAAACTTCAGGAGTCATCTCTATTCGCAGGATCGTCCGACAAAAGCCAATTATCAGATCGGATAAAAAAGGCTGAAAAAATATGCCACGGACAACAAAAGACGTTTCGCCCGAATGTGCACAATGCCGCAGTTCAGCTGCAAAAGTTCCATTCGGTCTTCATCCGTTTCAACGAACTGCTCTGCAAAAACCGGATCGGAGCATAACCGCAGCCGTTTTATCGTCAAAAGAAGCTTCTGCGAGGAATTCACAGCCACCAAACGCGATCCTTCGAAGACGCAGTTCGTCGGGCGACGAAACGACTTTTATTTCCAATTTCAGCAACTCGCCAACAACTACAGTCAGGTCGTGAAGATCGTCAATCCGCACTTTTCCAACGTCGCAATCCCGCATTGAACAGCGCACGAGGGAGTTGGAAACCCTCAGTATCGAGTTTCAGAACCTTGCAAAACGTGCTGTGGAACGGTTGCGAATACAAAGTCCAGGTCCCTCGCATGGAGGGGCGTTACGTTACAACAAGGAAAAAGGTCGATAAAAGATGAAGCCGAGGTGCTCTTCCGGCAGAAGATGCTCGAACCGTTCAACAAAACACGACGATTGGATGTAGACGCTTCAATAGGAGAGCTTTTATCTCGGTCGGAGAAAAATATAAAAATAGTTCCGACCTAGCAGGATTTACCGCAGATTTGTCCTTGAATAAAAACCTTTAAACTTTTTACTGACCCCGCTGACGAAGCATATCCCTCTTGAGTGCTGCGTCTATAGTTCCCTTGCTTGCAGGGAGTTGTGCGGAGATCCGGCGGTCTCCGGAAATCCGGGAAAGTACCCGTCGAATATCATCTTCATCTTCTCCGACGACCTCGGCATCGGCGACCTGAGCTGTTACGGAGCGACGCGGGTCGCTACGCCCATATCGACCGTCTTGCGGCTCAGGGGCAGCGTTTCACCAATGCCTATGCCACCTCCGCCACCAGTACGCCACCATCGCGTTTCGGCCTGCTGACGAGGGCATGTATCCATGGCGTCTCCCAATACGCAGATCGCGCTCCGGGAAATTCCGAAGACTCATCATCGACCCGGGTGCCACTACGCTCGCCGACGCCATGCACGATGCCGGAATTATGTCACGGGCGCCCGGTGGCAAATGGCATCTGGGGCTGGGTCCCGTCGGCGGCACGGATTTCCAACGTCGAGATCCGTCCCGATGCCCGCGATATAAGGTTTCGATTACGAATACCTCATCCCGGCCACGGTCGACCGCGTGCGTGCGTCTTCGTGGAAAACGGCCGTGTCGTGGGGGCTGCGGACCCCCTTCGATCCGATCACGGTGAATTATGACCACAAGGTCGGCGACTGGCCGACAGGGTCGAGAATCCCGAACTGCTGAAGCTGCGTCGAGCCACGGCCATGACAACACGATCGTCAACGGCATTTCGCGCATCGGATGGATGACCGGAGGCCGTTCGGCGCTGTGTGGTCGACAGAGGCATCGCCGACACGATCGCCCTGAAGGCCACGCAGTTCATCGCCCGGCACAAGGACGAGCCGTTTTTTTCCTCTATATGGGAACCAACGACGTGCATGTGCCGCGTGTTCATCCCCGCTTTGCGGGCAAAGAGGCGGCCTTGGGACCCGCGGCGACGTGATCCTGCAGCTCGACTGGACGATCGGCGAGGTGATGCGCACGTTGGACAGCCTCGGCATCGCCGACAATACGCTATTGGTTTTTCACCTCCGACAACGGTCCCGCGATCGACGACGGCTATCAGGACAGGCGGCCATGCGGCTTGGCGGGCATACGCCCCTCAGGCATCTACCGCGGCGCGGCACAGCCTTACGAAGCCGGAACGCGCGTTCCTTTCATCGTGCGGTGGCCTCTTGTGTGAAACCGGGCGAGCAGTCCGCCGTCTTCTCGCAGATCGACGTTTACCGCTCGCTCGCAACGCTGACCGGCGTCGCCCCTTCCCCAGCTGGAGCTGCCCCCGACAGCCGCAACCACCTGCCTGGTTGCTCGGAATGGGGCACTCAGACCGCGAATATGTCATTGAGCAGAACCGCCAGAATACGCTGGCAATCCGCTGCGGCGAATGGAAATACCTCGAACCGAGCGACAGGCAGAGCTACGAATACCGCAAGTCGGTCGAACTGGGCAATTCGCCCCGTCCGCAGCTTTTCTGCATCTCGAAAGATCCGTGCGAGCGGCACGACGTGGCGGAACAGTATCCCGAAATCGTCGAAGAACTCGCAACAAAAACTTAATGCCGTGAAAAGCGGACGAAAATAAGGGCCATTCCCGTTTTGCGAGGCGTTTCGCAGTGAGAGGGCGACTGACGAGGTTACCCTCTTCCCGACATCTCCGATCATTGATCCGGTTGCCGATAAATTTCATTTTTGACTGTTGTGACTACATCACACATACCTCAGGGCATCCTGTTTGTCGGTGCGGCGGCATTCGGGGATTTGGCGGGTGCCGAAGCGCAGGACGGCGTTTCGCGCCGTCCGAATATTCTGTTCTGCATCGCCGACGATGCCGCATGGCTTCATTTCGGGGCCTATGGCTGCAAATGGGTCTCGACACCGGTTTTCGACAGCGTGGTGGCCGCACGGGGTGTACTGTTCGAGAATTGCTACACTCCGAATGCCAAATCGGCCCCTTCGCGGGCGTCGCTGCTCACGGGACGCTACTCGTGGCAGCTGGGCGAGGCCGGAAATCACATCTGCCGTTTTCCGGAAAATATCAAGGTTTTCACCGAGGCGCTCAAAGAGGCCGGTTACGACGTGGCCTTTACCGGAAAGGGCTGGGCGCCGGGCGACCCGGAGTGAAGGACGGCCGCAGACGGCAGTTGACAGGTAAGCGTGGCAGAATCGAAACTGACGCCTCCGACTCCCGAGATACTCGCTACGGATTATGCGGCGAACTTCTCCGATTTCCTCTCCTCGCGTGAGGATGCGTCGCGGCCGTGGTTCTTCTGGTTCGGCTGCCGCGAGCCGCACCGTCGTTATGAATACGGAAGCGGAGCGGCCAAGGGCGGCCGGACAACCGGAATAGATCGTGTTCCGGCCTTCTGGCCCGACAACGAGACGGTGCGCAACGACATGCTGGACTATGGGTTTGAGCTCGAACACTACGACCGCCAACTGGGACTGATGCTGGCCCGGTTGGAGGAACTGGGGAACTGGACAACACGGTTGTCATCGTTACGTCGGACAACGGGATGCCTTTTTCCGCGCGCCAAAAAGGAACCCAGTACGAGTATGCGCATCACATGCCGTTGGCCGTGATGTGGCTGGGGGAGTGAGTGCGCCGGGACGCCGGGAAGCGCTTGGCTGTTTTCATTTGTCGACATCGCACCGACCATTCGAGATTGCCGGAACAGACCTTCGGCGGCCGGGATGGCGCCGCTTCCGGGCGGGAGCCTCGTGCCGCTGTTGCGGAATGAGCCGGACCCTTGTGCAGCGTTGCGCGAACGGGCGTTGCTGGGCCGCGAGCGGCACGACAACGGACGGCCCGGTGACCAGGGGTACCCGATCCGGGGTATTGTACGGAACGGCTGGCTCTACCTGTGCAACATCAAACCGTGGCTGCTGCCCGGCGGCAACCCGGAAACGGGCTATCGCGACATCGACAGTTCGCCGACCAAAACCGCGATTCTGCAACTGAAACGCAGCGGACAGGACGATCGTTACTACGAATTGTCGATGGGTCAGCGCCCGGCGGAAGAGCTGTATCATGTCGAAACGGACCGTGAATGCCTCACAAACCGCATCGGGGTGATTTTCATGCCGGGTTCTGGCAGATTCCCTGCGGGCCGAACTTTTCCGGACCCTCGCGCGAGCAGGGGGACCCGCGGATGACGGGCGACGGCGACCTGTTCGACCGCTATCCTTATGACAAGCCGGGAAAGGACCGGATTTACGAACAGACCGTCAGTGGGGAGATCATTCCGTGGGAACAGTCGAACTGGGTGCTTCCGACCGATTACGAACAACAAATTAAAAACCGAATATTATGAAACGATTTTTTGGATCATTGGGTGTTGATATGTATGCCGTTGGCAGCTTGCGACGACAACAATCCAGAAACCATTAGACAGCGCCGTCGTCTACACGGCCGAAGGGAAGCGTCAATGCGGGCGACGTCGAGAAGTCGATCACGCTCTACACGACCTGCGACTGGACTGCAGCGGGCGATGAGTGGATCACGGCCTCAGGCAAGCCCGGCGGATCGCGGGCATTTTTGCCGTCCGCCTGAGCTTCGGGGGCCAACGGCACGGCAGTCCAAGGACCGGCACGGTGACCTTTACCGCCGGCTCCTGCAAAGAAACCCATACATTCACCCAGAAAAGCCGAATAACGGCGACTGTTATGGACGAAAGAGAACGACAACGCCGAATCCTGAATTTCATCTATGCACAGCCCGATATTCCGACCTCCGTCAGGCATGCTTTCAGGCAATGGATGGCGGATCAGGAGCGGAATCCGGAGGTTGACAGGCTGATGGAAGCTTTGGGAGACCAACGATGGAAGCCGCCGGAAAAGATCCGAAGGGATTGATCGACTGCACGCGAAGATTCGCAGGAGCCGCTTTGCGGCGTGTGCTCCAGTATGCCCGCGGCGGCCGTCCTGATGCTTGTGGGGGGGGTTTCAAATTGCCCCTGAAAGCCTGTCGAGCGGATTACCGGTGACGGGCGAAAGGCCACATGGGGGAATTCATCCTGCCCGACGGTTCGCGCGTATGGTCGCCAACGCAGTTTTAAGCTCGCATACGATGCCGATTTTTCCTGGCAGGTCCGCGAGGTGATCGCTTCCTCAGGGAGGTTTTTTCGAAGTCGAAAAGGATTCGTTGCGGCCATTCCGCGTCGACATGGGAGGGCTGGAGATCGAGGTGCTGGGCACTTCGTTCGACGCGATCGGATATGCGGCCGACCCTGCCCGGTGGTCATTCCCAAAGCGGCTCCTGTCAGCAAGCGAAGGGCTGCGTCCTGTCCGGCTTTTGTCCCGACCAGAAATTCATTGCAATGTACTTCAGGGCGAATTCTCCATTGATAGGTCGATGCACGGAATTACTGTGGTTCGAGGAGCGTCTGGTATTCTACAATATGCCGCTGACGGACATCATGGTCAAACCTTTGAACACAAATAACATGTTTTCGAGATCGTGCTCGTCTCGCTTTCCCGCCAACAAGTTGTCTGTCGCTGGTCGTTCCCAGCACGAACCGTTGGAGAAAGACATCATGGAGGTTATTTCGAGACTGATGCCGGTCCGGCTGCTGATCGATGCCGCGAACAAGTGTTCGTCACGGTAAACCGGGGCAAATCCAGATAAACTTAAGGAAGCGAAACCCAATAACAAACCAAGGCATGAAAGAATGAACCTGAATTTCGCCCGAAAAACGATGTGGTGTGAGTGCTGCTGTCGTCCTGTGTGCCTGTTTCGCCATTCCGGCGCAGGCGGCCCCAGACGCCGGTCGTCATCACGCTTCGACGCCCGGAACGTCACCATCAAGGAATTCCCCGCAGCGGATCGAGGGTGAAAAAGCAGTCTCCAGCATCGTTCGCTTATGGGATCGCCGTGAGATCGATACGCCTCCTCATCGGAAGGTTACGGTGAACGCCGAAACTTGAGTATCGAATCCATTCTTGCGGAAGTCCTTCCCAATGCAGCTGCCGAGATCAAAGCGGCAAGATCATCCTCACCGCCAAGCCGAAAGACGCCGAAGGCCGCAGCCGACGCCGCCCGCACGGTGAAGGCCGCGTGACCGATGAAAACGGCGCGCCCGTGATCGGCGCCACCGTCATCCTGAAAGGTACCACGACGGGTACGGCGACGGGACGCCAGACGGGAATATGTGCTGCCGATCCTCGCCAGAAACGCGGTGCTCGAAATATCAAAGTTGATCGTTGCATGGGTATCCGTTTCGCACTTTCGGACATCTGCAGACGCAAGCCGACGTCACGCTGAAAAGCGGGTTGATCGCCATGGACAACGTGGTGGTCGTAAGCTACAGCACATTCAGAAACAAGCGCGACGTGACGACGTCGATCGCGTCAATCAAGGCCGAGGATTTCAAAGGGCTTGCGACAACCGGATTTCCGCGATGCCATGGCCCGCCAAGATGGGCATTGCAGGTGCTCCAGCTGGGCGGCCAGCCCAACGGCAACGTCTCAATCCACATCCGCGGCATCCAGTCCGCCACGTCGGGCAACGACCCGCTTTACGTCATCGACGGCGTTCCGTGCGACGCCCGTGCCTTCTCGAACCTCGACAGCAACGACATCGAGAGCACAGAAGTGCTCAAGGACGCTTCGGCGGCGGCCATCTACGGTTCGCGCGGTTCGTGCGGCGTTATCCTCATCACGACCAAGCGCGGCCAGAACGAACATCCCGCGTCCGTTACGACGGCCAGTTCAGCGTATCGGGCGTGTCGAAAACCTATGATATGCTCAATGCCTACGAGTTCGCGCAGCTCTGGCAAAGTCGCGCGACAACGCCTATCTGACGGAGGTGCCGTCGGGGTCGATCGACGATCCCTACAATGAACGCGGGGCAACGGGCTATTACAAGGTTCCGCCACATCATCACCGCTATCTCGAGGAACAAGAGCGGTACGCTGACCGACACCGATTGGCAGGACGCCATCTTCCGCACGGCTCTGGCGCACAAGCACAGTCTTTCGGTTTCGGGCCGCACCAAGACGCTGGAGCTATTACGTGAGGCGCCAACTACCTCTACCGCGAGGGAACGATCATCCGGATCGGATTTCGAGCGTTATGGAATGCGGGCCAATATCGACGGCAAGCGCAAGCGGCTGAAATACGGCGCCAGCTCGCCCTCCTACTCGAAATACAATTTCGTGGATGCGGACGCCCAGTACGGAAACGACGGTGTGATCGCCTCGGCGCTGATGGCGGCTCCGATCTTCCCGGTCTACAACGCCGACGGCTCCTACAACTGGGACAACAACGGCTATCTGCGCCTCGAAGAGAACGGCGTGGGCGACACGCAGTTCAACGAGACGCTGAACCCCGTGGCGCTGGCGCTCGAAATCGACGACGTGCGCGAACGGCTAATATGCAGGGCAGCGTCTACGCCTCCTACGAATTCATCGACGGGTTGAATAATACAAGATCACCGCCGGCGGAGACTACTACAACTATTCGCGCAACTACTACCGGCCGTCGTACTGCTGAAGAACAAGGCCAATTACAAGGACCCGTCGAATCCCACGGCGAAGAGCATCACCAACTCCTAGCTTCCATTGGACGCTCTCGAACCAGTTTCCTTTCTTTTTTCGCGCCGCTGCTTTCGGCGACCATCGCTCAACGCCGGCTGCCTGGGAGGCGGAAAAGCATGTCAAAATCTCGCAGATCGTCGGCACGGGAGAGTTGGCGGGCGACGACAAGATCCGCACCACGAAGGGGCAAGACCATCGACCCGGTGGAGACCACAACAATGCCTACACGTTCGCCTCGTGGCTCGTGCGTTGCCTGAGAGGCTGCTTTCCTACAGGGGGCCGTTATGGTTTCGGCGTCGGTACGACGATTTCTTCGTGCGCTTCGCCCCCAACACCCGGTAGGGTTATTTCCGGCGGCTTCCGTCGGCTTTGGCGCGTGGCGACGGTATTTCTGCGCGACGTGAAATGGATCGACGACCTCAAGCCAGTGCCCTCAGCGTCGGCGTGACGGGCAATGCCCAGATCGGCACCGGAATATCTGCAGCCTCTACGGTTCACAATCTGGAACACGACCTCGGCAACGGCCTCAGGCCGCAGGTCTATCCTCGCAGATCGCTAATCCCGATTTAGGCTGGGAGCGTAATACGCAATATGACGTGGGTCTGGACCTCAGCTTTTTGGAAAGGGACGCTGGGCCTGACCGCCGACTACTACTTCGAAGACTACCGATATGTTGTTCGACGTTCCGGTTTCGTCCGTGTCGGGACTCACGTCATCCAACATGAACATCGGTTCGATGGAGAATCAGGGCGTAGAGCTGGCGCTAACCTCGCGGCGACGCTTTACGGAGATTTTTCCTATTCGTTTCGGCCAACTGGTCGCTCAACCCGCAACAAGGTGCTGAGCCTCGGCGAAGGGAATGCCGACATCATCAGAGGCGTCGTTCAACGGGGCCTATTACATCACGCGCGTGGGCCAGCCGTGGGCTGCTACTAACTCGTGCAGGACGGCATTTTCCACAACAAAGGAGGGAGTTGAACTCCCTACCCCCATTTCAGCACACCACGCAGGCGGGTGATTTCCACTTCGTCGACGCCAGCGGCAACGGTATTCTCGAAGAGGATGCCGACCGTGTGATCTGGGCAACTACATGCCCGACTTTTACTACGGCTTCTCCGTTGATCTCATGGAAGGGGCTTCGACGCGGCGGCCAGATTCAGGGCGTCTATGGCAGCGAGATCCTGAACTGCCTCGAAACGCGCCACGAACGTTCACTGAGCCCAGAACGCACGGGACGCGTTGCGGCGCTTCCCCTGACGGCGAGATGAACCGTCGAACCGCAAGCGGAGGGCAATACCGCCGCCTGCAACTTTCCACGTCGAGGACGGCTCCTGCGCCTGCAGAACCTCTCGCTGGGCTACACCTTCCCCGACAAGTGGACCCGCAAGGCCGGCATCTCGAAGCTGCGCATCTGCGTTACTGCGGGGGTCGAACCTCTTCACGTGGACCGACTATTCGGGTTTACAATCCCAGTCCGCTTAACCACGCGAGCGACGCCCCTGCGTCCGGGCGAGACTACTGTTCTTATCCGCTGGCACGCACGTTCAGCGTCGGCATCAATTTCAACCTCTAATCGACCGGAATCATGAAATCAACATATTATCTTTTGGGCGTCGCGGCCCGCTGGGACGGTTTCCTGCAGTGACAGCTTCTTCCGAACAGTACCCAAGCAGCTTAGCGTCGAGGAGAACAATTACTACATTACCGACGACGACTTCGACCAAGGTGTGGCGGCCTGCTACAGCTCAAGACCCAGATGGGCTACCACCTCAGCTTGAACAGCTATCGCGGCGACAGGTGCTGCAAACGAGCCATGACCGTTTCGATGCATCGACCTACTATTTCGACCATTTTTGGGAGAACTCCAGCAACGCCATCATGAGCGACATCTGGAACGCATGTTTACAACGGCATCTACCACTGCAACATTAGTAACTCGATCCCTCGAAGGCCGTGAGGAACTGCCCAATTACGACAAATACCGCGGCGAAGTCCTGTTCATGCGGTCGTGGTGGTATTTCAACCTTTACAGGGCTTTCGGCGTGGTGATCACCCGCACCGTAGTGCATTCCCTGGCGGCCGCCAAACTCATCCCCCCGCTGTACGTGAGGAGATGTACACCTTGACCGAAGATCTTCGCGGAAGCGCCCGACTGTTGCCGTCGACGCCTGGCGTCGGGTAGCGTGTTCGCGTGGCGGAAATGTCATCGCGGCTAGCACGCTTGCTGGCGAAGGTCTACTTCTACGTTTGGAAAGCCCGCTAGTCAAAACGGTTCTTGGAAGAGGTTATGAAATTTGCTTATTGAACTGACGAAAAGCCTTGGACGGGCAACAAG
>VOFJ01001026.1_pt1 | contig 11924 bp, 14 predicted proteins | sample 5384081 | NCBI WGS metagenome assembly VOFJ01 (sample SAMN12384729, study PRJNA508395) | human gut metagenome | isolation source: healthy gut I | host: Homo sapiens | reverse complement strand
GGCGGACTATCATCAGCTCGAGACTGCGTTTTTGTCGGCCTGCGCCAAGCTTGGCCTGCTGACGGAAGGGGATGGCGGCGCATGAAGCGTCTGCTCATCGCCCTCGTGAAGTTTTACCGCCGGTACATTTCGCCGCTCAAGCCGCCCTGCTGCCGGTTCATTCCGACCTGCTCGGAGTATGCGCTCGAGGCTCTGCAGAAATACGGAGCGCTCAAGGGCTCGTGGCTCGCCGTCAAGCGCATATGCCGCTGCCATCCGTTCCATACGGGTGAGCACGAATTTTACGACCCGGTGCCATGACCGGGGAAATCCTAAGAATTTAAGAATTGGAGTCGTCTTATGTCCTGGATTACTGCACCCTTTGCCTGGCTGCTCAAAGCGCTCTACGATCTGACCGGCAGCTACGGTTGGGCGGTCGTCCTCTTCGGCGTCGTCGTGAACCTGATTTTGCTTCCGTTCATGGCCAAGAGCAAGAAGAGCATGATGCGCACCAGCCGCCTTCAGCCGCGGATCACGGAGCTTCAGCGCCGGCACGAGGGAAACCAGCAAAAGCTCAATGAGGAGATGGCCAAGCTCTACCGGGAGGAGAAGATCAACCCGATGTCCGGCTGCCTCTGGAGCTTGATCCCGTTCCCGATCCTGATCGCGCTCTACAGCGTCATCCGTCAGCCGCTGACGAAGATGATGGGCCTTGGCGCGGAAGCAGTCACGCAGCTGACCGACTGGGTCACGACCAATGCGGGCTATGTCGCACAGGCGAAATCCGCCTATCAGGAGATCCAGATCGCCGACCTGATCCATCAGAACTGGGACGCCGTGACCGGCGCCTTCGGCGATTTTTCCGGCAAGCTGCTGGATCTGGACTATTCCTTCATCGGCCTGAACATGGGCCAGCAGCCGTCGTTCAAGATCTGGACGTTTGACTGGAGCAACAAGGCCGTCTGGCTTCCGGCGCTCGGTCTGTTCCTGATCCCGATCATTTCGGCGCTGCTGTCTTGGCTGTCGATGAAGATCAGCACGTCGATGACCCCGCAGCCCGCCGGCAACCAGCAGGCCGCTGCGACCAACAAGACCATGATGCTCATGATGCCGCTCGTGTCGCTGTGGATCTGCTACACGATGCCGGCCGCTCTGGGTATTTACTGGATCGTCAACAGCATCCTCGGCATCCTGCGTGATGTCAGCCTGACGAAGGTCTTCAACAAGCAGCTCGACAAGCTCGACGCCGAGCGCATCGCGCGCGAAAAAGAGCGTGATGCCGAACTTGAGCGCAAGCGTCTCGAGACCGAGCGCCTGAAAGCTGCCGGTGAGACCGTCGTCAACCCCAACACCAGTAAGAAGAAGATCCAGGCCAGCCAGAAGCAGAAGGATGACGAGCGCAAGGCTGCGGCGATGCGTGAAGAGCGCGCTGCCCGCCGCGAGCGTCTCGGCGTCGAGCCGAATGCTGTGCCGGAGTCTCAGGTCGGCAACCGCCGCTATGCGCGTGGCCGTGCCTATGCGCGGGATCATTATCAGTCGGACGCGACTGCCGCTCCGCAGACGGAGCAGCCGGTGTCCGAGGGTTCCGAAGGAAAACAGGAGAGTACTGAATGATGTTAAAAACACTGGAAAAGTCCGGCAAGACGGAGGAGGCGGCCATTGCCGCCGCGCTCGAGGAGCTTGGCCTTGACCGGGATGATGTTTCCGTTGAGATCGTCGAGCGCGCCAAGTCCGGCTTCCTCGGCATCGGTGCCAGCCCCGCGGTGATCCGCGTGCAGTATGAGGCGCCGGATGAGGAAGCGGAGCAGGAGGCTGCGCCCACCGAGACGCAGGCGCCGGCCGCCGAGCCGGAGGCGAGCGTGGAGCCCGCCGCGCCGGCGGACGAGCCGGAGAGCTATGCGCGCATCCGTGCGTTTGTCAGTGGCCTGCTTGAGCATATGGGCATTCAGGCGCAGATCGACATCACCGCGCGTGACAACGGCGGTGTGAACGTGAATCTGTCCGGCAGCGGTATGGGCGCCGTCATCGGCCGCCGCGGCGAGACGCTCGACGCCATCCAGCACCTGACCAACTATGCGGTCAACCGCGGCAGCGATAAGCACATGCACATCAGCGTCGATGCCGAGAGCTATCGCGCCAAGCGCGAGGAGTCGCTCGTGCGTTTGGCCGAGAAGATGGCCGCCAAGGCCGTCAAGTATAAGCGCAGCATGGCGCTTGAGCCGATGAATTCTTATGAGCGTCACGTCATCCACACGGCGCTGCAGGACTACGAAGGCGTGACGACGAGTTCGACCGGTACCGAGCCGAACCGCCGCGTTGTGGTCTCCTATGAGAAGCCGCAGCGCCCCAGCAACAAACCGGTCAGCCGCGAGTGGAGCTGACGAGAGACTTAGGAGGAAACGGTATTATGTTCGAACAAGTGAGAAAACTGCTTGCCCACCAGTTTGAGGTGGACGAAAACACCATCACCATGGACACCAACATCGCGGACGATCTCGGCGCAGATTCGCTCGACGTTGTTGAGCTGGTCATGTCCATCGAGGATGCCTACGGCATCACGATCGAGGACGAGAAGGCGGCCGAGCTGACCACCGTTCGTCAGGTCGTGGATTACCTCGAGAAGAACGCCTGAGCACGTACATTTGAAAAAGCAGACAGCCGCCGTGCTGTCTGCTTTTTTGCGTCTGCGGGCGCGGGCTGGGCACGGGCTTTTTTGTTTTCACCCGCAAATGTGATTGACGAAACCGGCCGCAGCGGGTAAAATAAACAATGTATGCTGGAAAGGAGCGCGCGTATGCTGCAATTTCAACCGCAGGAGCATCTGCTGCATTCGTATATCGTCGTGTCGCAGTCTGAACAGGCGCGCGAGCGGCTGGCGCTCGATCTGACGGCGGCCATGCTCTGCCGCAGCGACGGCGTGCGCCCGTGCCGCGCGTGCAGGGACTGCCGCAAGGTCTATGACCATGTGCATCCGGACGTGATCTATGTCGAGCCGGATCGCAGCGGCAAGACCCTTGTGATCAAGGTCGATCAGATCCGCAGTGTTGCGGCCACGGCATACATTCTGCCGAGCGAGGCGGAAAAGAAGGTCTATGTTCTGCGTCAGGCAGAGCTGATGAATCTCAATGCGCAGAATGCGTTTTTGAAGCTGCTGGAGGAGCCGCCGCGCAGCGCGGCGTTTATTCTTGCGGCCGCAAGCCCGGATTCGCTGCTGACGACGGTGCGCTCGCGCTGTGCGCTGCTGCGCGACCCGACCGAGCAGCCGCTGGAATCGGAGGAGATGCGCACGTTGGCGGACGATTACCTGCACGCGGTCGCGTCGCAGGATCGCATGACGCTCCTGCGCTGGTGTCTCGCGCACGAGGGCATGGAGGCACAGACGCTTGCGGAGTTTTTGCCCGCGGTGCAGCACCGGCTCGTGGAGCTGCTGGCGCAGCCGGGGCAGACGCTTTTGCCGGAGACGCTGTGCGCGCAGCAGCTGCGCCTGATCGAGACCTGTGAGCAATACCGCCGCGCCAACGTCAGCGTGAAGCATATCTTTGGCCTGCTGTCCGTTTCCGGCGTGCAGGCGCGTGTTCAGAAGTGAGGATACCAAATTGACAGAAGTAATCAGTGTGAAATTCAAAAACCGCGGCAAGGTCTATTTCTTTGACCCGCACGGAATCGCCGTGCGCACGGGCGACAAGGTCGTCGTCGAGACCTCGCGCGGCTTGGAGTTGGCAGAGTGCGTTCTCGGAAACCACGTCGTGCCGGATGAGACGGTCGTGCAGCCGCTGCGCTCGCTTGCGCGCATCGCCACAAAGGACGACCTGCGCATCGAGGAGATCAACCGCCGCCGCGAAAAAGAGGCGTTTCAGATCTGCAAGCAGAAAATCGCCGAGCACGGTCTGGATATGAAGCTCGTGGACGTCGAGTGCAGCTTCGAGGGCAACAAGACCATGTTCTTCTTCACGTCCGACGGGCGTGTTGACTTCCGCGAGCTGGTCAAGGATCTCGCCTCCGTGTTCCGCAACCGCATCGAGCTGCGGCAGATCGGCGTGCGCGATGAGGCAAAGATGCTCGGCGGCATCGGCATCTGCGGCCGTCCGTACTGCTGCAGCCAGTTTCTGGACGACTTTCAGCCCGTCTCGACGAAGATGGCGAAGGTGCAGTCCATGTCGCTCAACCCGTCGAAGATCTCCGGCGCCTGCGGCCGCCTGATGTGCTGCCTGCGCTATGAGCAGGCGGCGTATGAGGATCTGGTCAAGGCTGTACCGAAGGTCGGCGCCTTTGTCGAGACGCCTGCGGGCTACGGCACAGTGTCGTCGGTCAACATCCTGCGCAGCAGCCTGAAGGTCAAGCTTGACGGCCAGGGTGAGGATGTGTTCAAAAGCTATCAGGCCGATGAGATCGCCGTGATCCCCGGCGGCCGCCCGAAGCCGGGCGAACCGCTGCCGTCGCTGCTCAAGGACCGGCCGAAGCCGGTGCGCGATGAGGAGCCGAAGGAAGATCCGTGGGCGCTGCCGCAGCTGTTTGCGGACGATGTCTACGGTGACAAGAAGCCCGACGGCGCGAACACCGAGCAGGGCGAGAAGAAAAAGCGCCCGCGCCGCCGCTCCCGCGGTCATGGCGGGAAGAAGCCTGCCGATGCGCAGACCGCCCCGAAGGCGGAGCACGCCGCAAAGGAGGGCGCGAAGGACGGTGCGAAGGAGGGCGCAAAGCCCAAGCAGCCGCAGCGCCAGAAGTCGCAGTCCAACCGCAAGCCCGGCGCACGCAAGCCCGGTGATAAACCGGCAGGTGAGCATCCGGAGCGCAGCCGTGCGCAAGCTCCGGCGGCCAAGCCTGCTGACGGCGCTGCGCAGAGCGGTGAAAAGCGCGCGGACAATCACCGCCGCCGGCATCGCGGCGGCCGCGGACGCAATAAGTCCGCAGCGTCCGGCAATGCCAAGCCCGGCAATACTGCGCCCGACACGCCGAAGGCAGAATGAAAACACAAACAGGTGCATACCGATCTGCGAGTGTCAAAAAGTGTTACTTTTTTACAAAGGGGGCTGCAGTCTGCTGCGCGCATAATTTGAGCGCCGGCGGCGCACAAATTCCACACTTGCAGCCTGAGCGGTATTTTCTTCGCCGCGCATGTCGCCGAAGAAAATGATTGGACTTTCTTTCGCCGCTGCGGCGGCGAAACTCTGCGAGGCTCTTTGATAAGCTGAAACAGGTGCATACCGGAACGGTATGCACCTGTTTTTTTGCGCCTGATTCAGATGAGCAGTCCGCCGTCCACGCCGAACACCTGCCCGGTCACGAAGCGGGCGCGCTCGCTCGCCAGCAGCGCGATCGCATCGCCGACTTCCTCCGCCGTGCCCATGCGCCCGAGGGACGTGCTCTCGGCGAGCTCCGCTTTATCCTCGGGGCTGAGGTTTGCGATCATGTCGGTGTCAATGCAGCCGGGGGCGACGCAGTTAACGCGGATACCGGACGGGCCAAGCTCCTTTGCCATCGCCTTCGTGAACGCGACGATCGCGCCCTTCGTGGCCGAATAGGCCGCCTCACACGAGGCGCCGTTCATGCCGAGGATGGAGGTGAGGTTGATGATGTGTCCGGCCTTTTCGTGCACCATCGGCGGGATGGCGAACCGGCAGCAATTGTAGGTGCCCGTGACGTTGACGTCAAAGAGCCGCTGCCATACGTCGGGTTCGAGATCCGTCAGCAGACCGTAGACCGCGATGCCGGCGTTATTCACCAGCAGATCGACCGGCCCCGTCTGCTCGAACATGGCGGCGACGGCCTGTGCATCGCTCACGTCGGCGCGGATGGCAAGCCCGCCGGTCTGCGCCGCGACTGCCTCGGCAGCCGCCTGCGACTGTATGTAGTTGACGTGTACCGTCCAGCCGTCGCGCGCCAGCGCCAATGCGGCGGCCTTGCCGATGCCGCGCGATGCGCCGGTCACGAGTGCGATTTTTTTCATGCAATGATCCTCCCAAAAACGAACATTTGTCAAAACGCTGCGTCTATGCTATTATATACTTGTTTCATCGAAATTTCTATCCATCCTGTTGATCCGGAGGAAAAAATATGAGTCAACCCAAAACCACACGCCGCCACCGCGTCCGGCGCATGAGCGAGCGCCGGCGCCTGACAGTCACCGCGATCACGGCGATGCTCGCGCTCGTCACGGTCGTGATCTGCGCACTGTCCGGCGTGTTCAACTTCCACAAGGGCAGCGAGCGCATCCTGCCCAACCTCGTCGGCCAGACCGAGGAGTCGGCCAAGGCGCAGCTTGCGGAGCTTGACGCGGAGCCGAGCATCACCTATGAAAACAGCAGTGAGACCAAGGGCATCGTCATCCGTCAGGATGTGAATGAGGGCACGCAGCTCAAGCACCGGCAGACAGTTGCATTCGTTGTCTCGCTCGGACCGAAGGAGGAGACCACCGCTCCGGAGGACACCCCGGTCGCGATCCCGAGCTTTGTCGGTCTCTCATTCGAGCAGGCGCAGGCGACGGCCAAGAGCCTCGGCGTCACTGTGGAGAAAAACGGCACGGCCTACGATGACAATGTGCAAAAGGGCTCCGTTGCGCGCCAGAGTCCGGTCGGCGGTACGATGGTCAAGCCCGGCACGACGATCTATGTCACCATCTCCAACGGGCCGGAGAAGAAGGAATTCACCGTCACGGTCACGTGCGGCGCCGGCGGCAGTGTCAGTCCGAGCGGTAATCAGAAGGTGGCCGAGGGCGGCAGTGTGTCGTTCACGATCACCCCGAAGGAGGGCTACGAGGTCGCAACGCTGGTCATCGACGGAATGACCGTCCTGCCGCTGACGAGCTACTCGTTTATGAACGTCGACAGCAACCATACGCTCTATGTGACGTTTCGCGAAAAGTAAACAAAGCAGCAAAATGCTCCCTCGCAAGGTCGAGGGAGCATTTTCATGCCTCGGGGGATGGCGTGGATGCCAGCGCTGCGGATCGCGCCGTCTCGCGTCTCGATGCAGGCGTAGGTGCACATCGCGCCGACGCCCGCCGTGCCGGGGTTGACGACATAGAGCCCCTGCATCGTCTCGCTGAGCGCGCGGTGCGTGTGGCCGAAGAGCACAATGTCCGCCCCGGCGAAGTAGGCCGCGTTGAGCAGCGCATCGAGCGTATACTTCACGCCGTAGCGGTCGCCGTGCGTGCAGAAACTTCACGCCGTCGAGCGTGCACTGCAGCACCTCGGGATTGACCGGCTCGCGGTCGCAGTTGCCGCACACGCGGTAGAGCGGCAGATCGGGAAACTCCTTTTCCAGCCGCTGCGTGTCGCGCTCGCAGTCGCCGAGGTGGAACACGGCGTCCGGCTGCTGCTGACGGACGGCGCGCACCATGCCGAGCGTCCGGCCGTGAGAATCGGAAAAAACAAGCACCTTCGTGGCAAGTCACCTCTGTATAGGTCATAGAATACAATAAAGCAGGATACCCGGTACTGCCGGGCTATCCGCATTATACGGGACGCGGCCTGCAAAGTCAAGCCGCCCCCGACTGGAGCGTGACCGATATGAAGGACTTGGATGCGCTGAAGCAGGAGCTCGCGCGCGACGGGCGCCTGCAGCGGCTGCAGGCGATCGCCGATTCGACCGATGGGCAGCGGTTTGCCGATGCGCTCGATGCGCAGAAGATCGAAAAGGCGGCGCGCACGGGCGACACCGAGCTGCTGCGGCAGATCCTCACGCAGGTGCTCAGCACGGACACGGGGCAGCGTCTGGCCGGAAAAGTGAAGGACGCGATGCAGGATGGATGAGCTCGGCGAAAAGCTCGACGCGCTGCTGCATGACCCGCAGCAGCTCGGCAGGATCGCGCAGCTGGCGTCCTCGCTCGTGGGCGACGGCGGTGAGACACAGCCGCCGTCCGCGCCGCAGCCGGAGCCCGGCTTCGACGCAGGACAGCTGCGCCGGATGCTCTCGGCCGTGCGCGGCAGCGGCCGTGACTCTGCCAGCCGCCATCTGCTCGAAGCCATGAAGCCGTATCTGGCCGAAAAGCGCCGCCGCAAGATCGACCGCGCCATGAAGCTCGCGCGGCTCGCATCGCTCGCAGAGCTTGCTGCCGGGGAGATGGGGGAGGACGACGATGTATAATCGCTATCAGGGCAACAGCGGACAGGTGGAGCGTATGCCGGACGCGCCGCATGCGGAGTTCCGCCCGCGGCCGAGCATGCCGCCGGCTGCAAAGCAAAAGCCGCCGCCGGGTACGACCGGCGGCGGCTTGCAGCAGCTGCTGCAGAAGTTTTCGCTTGCAGACCTCGAGTCGGAGGATCTGCTGCTGATTCTGGTGCTGTATCTCCTCTACCGCGAGAGCGGCGACAAAGGAGCTGCTGTTCATCCTCGGCGGGATGCTGTTTCTTTAGCGTGCGGGTGCAAACGGCTCGGGCGGCTGTACATCCGGAAGGAAGTGGCTCAGGATCGCCTGCGCGATGCGCGGGCAGGCCTGTCCGTCACCATAGGGGTTGACGGCCTTGGCCATGCGGTCATAGGCGGCCGGATCGTCGAGCAGCTCGGCGGCCAGACGGTAGATGTTCTCCGTGTCCGTTCCGGCGAGCTTCACGGTGCCGGCGGTGACGGCCTCCGGACGTTCCGTCTCGCGCCGGAGCACGAGCACGGGCTTGCCGAGCGCGGGGGCTTCCTCCTGAATGCCGCCGGAGTCGGTCATGACCATGTAGCTGCGCGCCATGAGCCGGTGCATATCCACGGCGTCGAGCGGCGCGATGAGCCGGATGTTCGGCACACCGCCGAGCAGCTCCCTGGCCGTGTCGCGCACGACGGGGCTCAGGTGCACGGGATAGACGATCTCCACATCCGGGTAGTCGAGCGCCAGACGGCGCACGGCGGTGAAGATGCTGCGCATGGGCTCACCGTAATTTTCCCGCCGGTGGCAGGTCATGGCGATGACCCGGTGCGAGAAATCGACCTGCTGCAGCTCGTCGGAGACAAACTGCTCGCCGCGCACGGTGTAGTTCATGGCGTCGATGACGGTGTTGCCGGTGACGAAAATGTCACCCTCCACGGCCTCGCGTTCAAGGTTGCGGGCATTGTTCGCGGTCGGCGCAAAGTGCAGCGTGGCGATGCGTCCGACAAGTGCGCGGTTCATCTCCTCCGGGAAGGGGGACCAGCGGTCATACGTGCGCAGACCGGCCTCCACATGGCCGACCGGGATCTTGGCGTAAAACGCGGCGAGCGCGCCGGCGAACGTTGTCGTGGTGTCGCCGTGGACAAGCACGATGTCCGGCTGCACCTCGCTGAGCACGTCGCGCATACGCTCAAGCACGCGCGTCGTGATCGCGGTCAGATCCTGACCCTGCTGCATGATGTTCAGATCATAGTCCGCCCGGATGCCGAAGCAGTCCATGACGGAGTCGAGCATCTCGCGGTGCTGCGCCGTGATGCACACGACGCTCTCAAGCGCCGGATGCTTTTGCAGCTCGAGCACGAGCGGCGCCATTTTGATCGCCTCCGGCCGTGTGCCGAAGACGGACATGACTTTAATGCGTTTGCTCATCATTGCCCTCCTGTACAGGCGCAGTGTTTTCGGCTGCTGCGGCAGTCTCCGCTTCCGCTGCGGCCTTGCCTCCTGCAGCTCCACGTCAAGGTGATGCTTGTGCACGCTCTTGCGGATAAAGGCGCACACGACAAAGCCGATCAGCAGCGCAAGGATCAGCAGCGCGATGCGGATCGTGCCCTTCGTTGTGAGCACGACGGCGGCGAGGCCGAGCGTGGCGCTGATAGCATACAGGATCGCGACGGCCTGCTTCTGGTTCAGACCGAGATCCATGAGCTTGTGGTGGAAGTGGCCGCGGTCGGCGTGAAACGGGCTCTGACCGTGCAGGATGCGGCGGCAGAACGCAAAGAGCGTGTCCGACAGCGGCACTGCCAGTGCGAGCACCGGCACGACGAATGTCACGATTGCATAGAACTTGAACAGACCGAGCACCGACACCGTTGCCAGCACATAGCCGAGCAGCAGCGAACCGGTGTCGCCCATGAAGATGCGGGCGGGGTTGAGGTTGTAGGGCATGAAGCCGATGCATGCGCCGGCGAGCGCCGCGACGATGAGCGCCACGTTCGGCTCGGACACGAGCAGCGCCACGACAAGGATCGTCACGCAGCTGATGGTCGACACGCCGACGGCCAGACCGTCGAGCCCGTCGATGAGGTTGACGGAGTTGGTGATGCCGACGATCCACAGCACGGTCAGCGGGATCGCGACCCAGCCGAGGACAATGGCCTCCTGATTGCTGAACACGTTCGGGTTCGACACGACGTTGATGACCACGCCGTGCAGCACGGCGATGACGGCGGCGAGGATCTGGATCAGAAACTTTGTCCACGCGCGCAGCGAGACGATGTCGTCGATCACACCGGTGATGACGATGATGATCGACCCGATGAGAATGCCGCGCACCTCCTGCGTGATGTCCGCAAACAGGAGCGTCGAGACGATGAAGCCCAGAAAAATGGCCAGACCGCCCATGCGGGGGATGGGATGGTCGTGCACGCGCCGCGCCTCGCCGGGCACGTCCACGGCGCCGACCTTCACGGCCAGCCGCTTGACAAACGGGGTCAGGGCAATGCTGACCACGAAGGCGACGAGGATCGCGAGCATGACTTTGATCCAGACAGCAGTGTTAAGAAACATGAGAATCGATCTCCAATAATGTAAAGATTATTTGGCGACGAAGCCGACCTTCTTGTAGACCTTGCGCAGCGTCTTGTTTGCGATGTAGGATGCCTTTTCCGCGCCGGCCTTGTACACGCTCTCAAGGTAGGCCTTGTCCTTGAGCAGACGTTCGGTCTCTTCGCGGATGGGGCGCAGCGTCTCGACGACGGCCTCACCGACTGCGGGCTTGAACGCGCCGTAGCCTTTGCCTTCAAACTCCGCCTCGATCTGCGCAAAGGTCTTGCCGGTGCAGGCAGAGTAGATGCTCATGAGGTTGGCCACGCCGGGCTTGCTCTCCACGTCGAAGCGCACGCAGCGCTCGGTGTCGGAGTCGGTGATGGCCTTTTTGAACTTGCGCATGATGTCCTCCGGACGGTCGAGCAGGTACACGGTGCCGTTGGGGTCTTTGTCGGACTTGGACATTTTGTTCTCCGGCGAGGAGAGGCTCATGACACGCGCGCCGACCATCGGGATATACGGCTCGGGGATCTTGAACACGTCGCCGTAGATGTTGTTGAAGCGGGTGGCCACATCGCGGCAGAGCTCGACGTGCTGCTTCTGGTCGTTGCCGACGGGGACGAAGTCCGCCTGATAGAGCAGGATATCCGCCGCCATCAGGGCGGGGTAGGTGAACAGGCCGCCGTTGATATTGTCGGCGTTCTTGGCGGACTTGTCCTTAAACTGCGTCATGCGCGAGAGCTCGCCGAACATCGTATAGCAGTTCAGGACCCAGCCGAGCTGCGTGTGCGCGGGGATATGGCTCTGGATAAAGAGCGTGTTCTTTTCCGGATCCAGGCCGCAGGCGATGTACTGCGCGAGCTGCTCGACCGTGCGGCGGCGCAGGTCGGCGGGGTTCTGGCGCACGGTGATCGAGTGCAGGTCGGCCATAAAATAATAGCAGTCAAAGATCTCGGCGCGTTCGCTCCAGTTTTTGATCGCGCCCAGATAAGACCCGAGCGTCAGGTCACCGGAGGGCTGAATGCCCGAGAGCATGACTTTCTTTGCAGTTTTTTCTTCCATAGTTGATTACTTCCTTAGCTATCTTGCTGAAAATTCGCATTTGTTTGAATATTGTACCACAACCTGTTGTGGAATACAACATCGAAAGTTCCCTTGACAATCCCTGTGATGTAAAATAAGATATAAATAATCTGAGCAAAGTGATCCGGAGGCTATCAAAATATGAAAGATCAAAAGTGGTTTGAAGACATGGAGCTGCGCATCCCGCACGGAGAGGTGCGCACGCGGTTCGCGCCGAGCCCGACAGAGATGAAATAATTTCAAT
>VOFJ01003115.1_pt1 | contig 11926 bp, 12 predicted proteins | sample 5384081 | NCBI WGS metagenome assembly VOFJ01 (sample SAMN12384729, study PRJNA508395) | human gut metagenome | isolation source: healthy gut I | host: Homo sapiens | reverse complement strand
GTGATGACGGCGTCGGTGACGGTCTCGCCCAGATACTTCTCGGCGTCGGCCTTCATCTTTGCGAGAGCGTCATGGCGCTCACCTGCTCGGCGGTGTAATCCTCTGCCCTCGATATCGACGACGGCACGGCCACCCTGGCCCTCCTTGACCTCATACGGCACGGTCTTGATCTCGGAGGTGCACTCGGAGTACTTGCGGCCCATGAAGCGCTTGATGGAGAACACGGTGTTCTTGGGGTTGGTGACCGCCTGGTTCTTAGCGGCCTTACCCACAACGCGGTCGCCGTCGGCACGGAAGCCCACGACGGACGGGGTGGTGCGGTCGCCCTCGGCGTTCACGATGATGGTCGGAGAACCGCCCTCGAGAACGGCAGCCATTGCGGAGTTAGTAGTACCAAGGTCGATACCAAAGAATCTTACTCATTAGAAATTCCCTCTCTCTTGTGCGTTTGCACCGACTCGGCGGTCTGCCGCGCGGTGTTTCGGCTTGTCTTTCAGGATGTAGTGTATCCCCTTATGGGCCGGAATATACAAAATCTAAGTCAATTCATATAAGATTTCTTATTGCTGAGAGTTTAGGTTCTTAAATGCGCAGGTAGATGCGCTGAATGAGTTCTCGTCAAATCTATTGAGATCTATGTAGAGATGGCTGAGGTTTGCGTCCGGGGGTGCCTGGGGGCCGTCTTGCGGAAAGCTCATCCCGGTTTGAGCGTGGATTCCGGGTCGCAGTTTCCGTCTGAAGGCTCAACCGGAAACTGCGACCCGGTTTTCGGCTAAATAACGGGATGCCCTTTCCGCAGGCGCGCGCAATAGCTCAATATTTCAAGTCACCTTTAGCTAACATTTGCGCAGCTCAACGGCCCCACCTGCGCGTTTTTTAGTAAACCTTGGCATACTCGGCGAACGGTATGAAGATGCCGGTCAGAGGGTATTGCAAACGGTCGCTCCCGTGGTATGTTTTTGCCCGAATCAAACCGGCGCGCATCGCCTGTAGCGTCGGTCAACAGAGAGGAAACTACCATGGCTCATCCCGTAATTGATGCCGACGAGTGCATCGCTTGTGGCGTTTGCGTCGACTCCTGCCCCGCTGGCGTTCTGGAGCTCCAGGACGTCGCTACCGTCGCTGACGAGGACTCCTGCGTCGCCTGTGGCGCTTGCCAGGACGCTTGCCCCGCTGGCGCGATCACCGAGATCGTCGAGGAGTAACCACTCCCCCACCTGCACACTCAAAAGTACACCGTGCACAAAAAAGAGGCCTCCGCATCGCCGCGGAGGCCTCTTTTTTGTGTGATAACTAATTTGGCACCGTCGCAGGTTGAGCTCACGTCAGCGAAAACGTCCCTAAGCGAGCAAGGTGACGTGAAAGAGGAGGGAAGCGTACTTTGTGGTACGCGACCGACGATTGAACGTCAGATTGCCGCTTAGAGGCGTTTGCAGCGTCGGCTACGATAGATCGTCCTCGTAAGGCATTAAATCGGCAAGGTAGCCTTTCTCCTTGAGTATGGCCTCGATCTCGTCGAGAGTCTGCTCGTCTTCCGCGGCGATGCGATGGAAGTGGTAGCCGCTGGTCACCGTCAGCAGTGGGAAGCTCTTGCCGCTCTCGATATCGTGCAGGTAGCGCTCAACATCGCGACGATTGCGGATGTCCAGGTCGGCCGTGATCTTACCGTACACGCGGTGATTGACGATCACGTTGAGCACGGCACCACCGGCGTCGACGATACTCGTAAGCTCATCGCCTGCCTGCTCCACGCCGTGGCGAACCTTGACCAAGCGCGTGGGCACAGCGGGGCTGCTGGGGGCCTCCTGCAGCACGTAGCCGCGGTTGGTCGCCACGATATCGTGCCCATCGGCGCGCAGCAGGGCGATGTCCTGCACCACGACCTGGCGGCTCACACCCACCTCGCGGGCAAGCGCGCTGCCCGATACGGGCCCCTTGGCTCCCTCGAGCACGGCCATGATGGCACGGCGACGCTCGCGGGCGTTCATTATTTACCGTCCAGCAGACGCAGGTGCTTAAGCGAGAGGTCGAGGATCGGCGCGGAGTGCGTCAGGGCGCCCGAGCTAATGTAGTCGACGCCCAGATCAGCCAGGGCGCGAATGTTGTCGGCGTCCACATTGCCCGAGCACTCGGTCTTGGCGCGACCGGCGATAAGCTCGATGGCGGCGGCCATGTCGTCATGGGTCATGTTGTCGAACATGATAATGTCGGCACCGGCCTCCACGGCCTCGCGCACCATATCCAGGTTCTCGCACTCAATCTCGACCGTCGTGGTAAACGACGCGTGGGCGCGCGCCATCTCAATCGCGCGCGCCACGCCACCGGCAGCGTCGATGTGGTTGTCCTTGAGCATGACAGCCGTCGACAGGTTATAACGGTGGTTGCTGCCGCCGCCGATCTCGACCGCGGCCTTCTCGAAGACGCGCATGCCCGGCGTGGTCTTGCGCGTGTCGACGAGCACCGTCTTGGTGCCCTCGAGCGCCGAGGCCATCCTGTGCGTATAGGTGGCGATACCGCTCATGCGCTGCAGGTAGTTGAGTGCCACGCGCTCGCCCGAAAGCAGCACGCGCGCGTCGCCGCGCACCTGGCCCACGTGATCGCCGGCGTGCACCTCGTCGCCATCCGCGACATCAAACAACACGGAGCTCTGCGAATCCAGCAGCTCAAAGGTACGGGCGAACACATCCAAGCCCGCGATGATGCCATCGGCCTTGGCGATAAGCTCCACCGTGGCGGGACGCGCCGTGGGACACACGCTCGCCGTGCTCACGTCCTCAAAGGTAATGTCCTCGCGCAGCGCCTGCAGAATCAGATCATCGACGACAAGCTTCATGGTAATGGGATTCATGGTCTACTCCTCCACGGCCTGCGTACCGGCGGCACGGGCCAAATCATCGATTGCCAGGGAGTCGGCGCTCAGGGCGCGATGACGGCCATCAAGCGCGGGCTCGCCCGCCTGCTCCACGGCAAGCGACTCGCCGGTGCGCATACGCCAAGCGGCGCGACGGCCCCAAACCAGGGACTCGAGCAGACTGTTGGAAGCCAGGCGGTTTTTGCCGTGAACGCCGTTGCAGGCCGTCTCGCCCGCGGCGTAGAGCTCGGGCATCGAGGTGCGGCCGTCCTTGTCGACCCATACGCCGCCCATAAAGTAGTGCTGCGTAGGCGTGACGGGAATGGGCTCGTCCAGGATGTCGCGGCCATCCTCCAGGCAGCGCGCGCGGATATTGGCAAAGTGTCCGGTCACCACGTCGCGATCGACGGGGGCAAAGCTCAGCCATTCGTGCTCGGTGCCGTCCTGCTTCATCTGCTCGCGGATGGCGGCGGCAACAACGTCGCGCGGCTGCAACTCGTCGGTAAAACGCTCGCCGGCGGCATTGAGCAGAATCGCGCCCTCGCCGCGGCAGCTTTCGCTGATCAGAAACGTGCGACCCGGCTGCGGCGAGAACAGGCCCGTGGGGTGAATCTGCACGTAGTCCAGGTGCTCCATCGTGATGCCGTGCTCCTGCGCGATATAGCAGGCGTCACCGGTGAGCTGCGGGTAGTTGGTCGAATGGTCGTACACGCCACCGATACCGCCCGTTGCCCACAGCGTATGGCGGGCATGGATCTTAAACGGCTTACCGGTATGCACGTCCTTAGCGGCATTTGCCAGCTCGTCGGCGGGGCGAGCTGAATCGTCCCTCGTCCACGGCGACGGCGACGACGCCGGTGCACACCGTGGCGCCATCGCGCTCGGCAGTCAGGATGTCGGTCATGGCAACGTGTTCGAGAATCTGCACGTTGTCCAGTTTGCGGACAGCCTGGAGCAGCTTGGTCGTAATCTCCTTGCCCGTAATATCGGCATGGAAGGCAATGCGCGGGCGGCTGTGCGCGCCCTCGCGGGTAAAGTCGAGGCTGCCGTCGGCCTTGCGCTCAAAGTCCACGCCCATGGCCAGCAGGTCGTTGATGACCGAACGGCTCGAGCGGATCATGATGTCTACACTCTCGCGGCGGTTCTCGTAATGGCCGGCGTGCATGGTGTCCTCAAAGAAGGCATCGTAGTCAGAACCCTCGGGCAGCACGCAGATGCCGCCCTGCGCGAGCATCGAATCGCACTCATCGACGGCGCCCTTGGAGAGCATGATTACGCGCGCGCTCGTCGGCAGATTGAGAGCCGCATACAGGCCCGCCACGCCGCAACCGGCAATGACGACGTCACACTCCATATCGGGGTATTGTTTGGTTTCCACAGGAATCCTCTCCCTTGTACTGTGGCATAAGGGATGGTCCCTCATGCCACATTGGCTTAGCGCGCCGCGTACTCGAGCATGCGGTCGAGCGTGAGCTTGGCCTGATCGGCGGCCTCGTCCGACACGCCAATCTGCACCTCGCCCTCGCCCGTCTCCAGGCAGTGCACGAGCTTTTCGAGCGTGATGAGATCCATGTTGACGCAGGTGGGCCGCACTGCAGGGAAGTAGAACTTCTTGCCGGTGCCCTGGCAGCGGCGCTCGAGCTCGTAGAGCACACCGCGGACCGTCACGATGATGAACTCGCTCGCGTCCGACTCCTCGGCGTACTTGATGATGCCGGCGGTGGAGCCGATGTAGTCGGCCTCGGCCAAGACGTCGGCCTTGCACTCAGGATGCGCCAGCACGAGCGCGTCGGGGTGGGCCTCCGTCGCGTCGACAATCTGCTCGACGGTGATGATGTGATGGCGCGGGCAGTAGCCGTTGTTGAGGATGACGTGCTTTTGCGGCACCTGCTCGGCTACGAAGCGGCCGAGGTTTTGGTCGGGAATGAACAGGATATGCTGCTGCGGCAGCTCGGACACGATCTTGACGGCGTTGGAGCTGGTGACGCACACGTCGCTCCAGCTCTTGATCTCGACCGTGGAGTTGACGTAGCAGACCACGGCCAGGTCGTCGCCGTACTCGGCGCGCGCCGCGTCGACCGTCTCGCGCTTGACCATATGAGCCATGGGGCAGTCCGCGCCCGGCTCGGGCAGCAGCACGGTCTTGGTGGGGTTGAGCAGCTTGGCGCTCTCGCCCATAAACTCCACGCCGCACAGCACGATGGTCTGCTGCGGCAGGCTCTTGGCGAGCTTAGCCAGGTAGAAGCTGTCGCCGACGTAATCGGCCACAGCCTGGACCTCGGGTGCCACGTAATAGTGTGCCAGGATCACCGCGTCGCGTTGGGTTTTAAGTTGCTGAATGGCCTCGACGAGCTCTGCGGGCACCAATGCCGCGCGCTCCGTTGCCGTCGTTGCCGATGCCAGGCCGGCCGCAATGTCGCGTGCAAGCTCCGATGCATCCATGTTCGCGCTCTGTGCCATCAAGGCCCCTCTCTTTTGGCGAATCTTGGGGCTTTAGTATGACACCTAGGTTTACAGCTGACAAGACAGCTGTAAACCTAGGTGTAAAGTTGAAATAAAGATTCAATCATGCGGCAGGTCCATTTTCGAACTGGCAAGCTGAGGATAGCCGAGCTCTCGATAGCGCAGGAGGCATCTTTCGCCACCGCAATACCGCTCGGCGCGAGTTGCGCACCATGAGGCACGAACGGGCGCTCCCCCGCGAGCGCATGAACGGCAACTGCCAGTTCCGCATTCACGGCGACCGATTTGAGCTGCGTGCCGTGATGTAGGGACGCGACAAGCTGCCGGCATGCTCGGCCCGCCGGGGCCACCTTGCCAGCGCCGGTCCGCTACAGCGGCGCGGCGGCCGGAGTCAGCTGTTTAATGTAGGCCCACATGCGCTGCTTGGCGGCCTTGTCGGTGAGCGCCGCCTCAAAGCCGTCGAGCGCGAGCACGCGGCGCCCTTGCACATGGGCGACCAGGCCGGGCTTGAGCATGGCGGTGTCGAAGTCGTCGATCGCCACGAGCATATCGGCATAGGTCTCGCGCATGGTATCGGCCGCACGATCATCCAGCAACAGCACCGCCTCGGGGTCCAGCGCCTCGAGCGCCTCGCGGAACAGCTCGCACGGCAGGGCATGGCCCACCGCCACCGTTCGGTCGCCCGCACCGGCGACGCTTGCCAGCACGCAAAAATCCTCGGGCGCATAACCGATGGCCCCGAGCGCCTTACGCAGCGCCGCGCCATCCGCGCCTGCGGCAAGCTCGCCGCCCGAGCGCTCGGCCTCATCCAAATCGCCTTTTACCAGCACAATCGGCGAGCACGCGTTGCCTGCGATGCGCACGCCACGACCCGCAAGCGATGCGAGCTCCTGCTCGGCCGCCTGGGCGATGGCTTCTTTTTTCTGGCTTTGTGACATAGGTATGCGCTCTCCAATCGTTTGCGTGCCCACCATTATTTGACACTCCCCATGGCTAAAGCCAGGGGATTCTTGCTTCACCGAGAATTGCCCAGACTGCGCATGCAGCCGTAGGTCTTACGCCCTCTCCACAAGCGTTTGCGGCGTCTGCCGCGGTTCCCGCATGCCCTGCGGTACCTTCCAGGATTCTCCTTCCCTCGCGGGCGATGTTGACGGCGGCGTTCAGGTCGCGGTCGTGACGCATGCCGCACGCGGGGCAGTCCCATACCCGTTCGGCCAGCGTCAGTCCCCTGTAGACGTAACCGCATGCGGAACACGTCTTGCTGGACGGATAGAACCTGCCCACCCTTACGAAGCCGCGCCCCGACCATGCGCATTTGTACTCGAGCTGGCGCGCCAGCTCCGACATGGCGGCATCGCCCACGGCCTTGGCGAGGCGGCGGTTCCTCTGCATGCCCCTGACGTTCAGGTCCTCGACCGCGATGTTTTGGCTTTCTCCCACCGCATGCGTCGTGAACTTGTGCAGGGCGTCCTTCCGCCGGTTGGCAACCTTCTCGTGCGCCCGCGCGACCCTGACACGCTGCCTGGCGCGATTTGCGGAGCCCTTCCGCTTGCGCGAGAGCCGCCGCTGCTCCCGCGCCAGCCTCCTCTCGCTCCTTTTTTTTTTTTTTTTTGCTGGGCAGGCGCTCCCCCGTGGAGCAGGTGGCTATGTCGTGTATTCCCGCATCGACTCCCAGGAACCCGACGGTCGGGGCCGGCGCGTCCGTGGCGGGGACGTCCGCGCAGCATATCGCCACGTAGTACTTGCCGCTCGGCACCTGCTTGACCGTCGCGGACAGGACGCGCCCCTCCACGGGACGGCTCACCCGCGCCCTGACGGTCCCCAGCTTTGGCAGCCTCACGTGCCTGGCGTCGATTATCCCGACGCCGTTCGTGCGGTAGCTCTTCCTCCCCGCGCGTTTGGACTTGAACTTCGGAAAGCCCACCTTGCCTGGTGCGCGGAAGAAGTTCTTAAATGCCTTGTCCAGGTCGCGCAGGGACTGCTGCAGTGCCATGGAGTCCACCTCGGAGAGCCACGGCGCGTCCGCCCTCTTCCAGGCGGGGATCTGGGTGATGTAGGAGCTGATGTGCCTCGATTTGCCCGTCCACGCGTACTCGTCCCGCCTCATCGCCAGCACCCTGTTGTAGACCCAGCGGCAGCAGCCGAAGGTCTTCTGCAGGAGGGCCTCCTGCTCGGCGCTCGGGTATATGCGGTACTCGAAGGTCTTGTCCATGGCCCTCACGCGTTCCTCTGGTCCTCGATATACTGCCTGACGGCCTCGGGCGTCGCCCCGCCGACGGTCGAGACGAAGTAGCTGTTCGTCCAGAGCGTCGGCAGCTTGCGCTTCAGCTGCGGGAACTCGGCGCGCAGGTCGTGGCTGGTCCTGCCCTTGATGCGCTTCACGGCCCGGTGGATGCCGAACTGGGGGTCGACTGAGACGAGCATGTGCACGCGGTCGGGCATGACCTTGATTTCCCTTATCTCGAAATCGAGTTCCTCCGCGACCTCGTGCGCGATCTCCTCGAAGCGGGAGCCGATGCCGTCCACGAGCACCTTCCTGCGGTATTTCGGGCAGAAGACCACATGGTAGTCGCAGTCCCAGACTATGTTGTCATTGCTCCTGTATCTATCCATGAAAACAGTAAATACCACTTGCAGCCGTATATGTATATCGGCTGACGCCGATGCGCCTTATATCCCCATATCTGAAGAAAGGGGTTTTGCGGCGCTTTTGATAAAAGAGCCGCCCGCGAGTGGTTGCTTTGCGGGCCGCTGGGTATAAGCACGGTCGTACTGAGTTTTACGCGGCCGAGCCGCGTCGCATTATGGAGGTCACCATGGCTGACATTAAGCAGATTACCCCCGAGAACTTCGACGCCACCGTCAACGGCAGCCTTCCCGTACTGGTCGATTTTTGGGCTCCCTGGTGTGGGCCCTGCCGTTCGCTGTCGCCCATCGTTGACGAGGTTGCCGATGAGCTGGCGGGCAAGCTTGCCGTTGCCAAATGCAACGTCGACGACAACCAGGACCTGGCCATGAAGTATGGCGTCATGAGCATCCCCACGCTGATTGTGTTTAAGAACGGCGAGGAGATTGACCGCTCGGTTGGCGCTCTGCCCAAGGCGAGGCTGCAGGCGCTGCTGGAGAAGCATCTGTAATACGCTTGTTACTTACCCGCCGTCCATGAGCGCTTTTGCACCGCTCGCCGGACTGCCGGGCGCGGCGCGGACGACCACGGATAGTATGGTAGTTACAAACAGCCCCCAGTGAACGGGTGCGAGTCACACAGACTCGCACCCGTTTTCTTATGCAGCTGCGCACAGAGCGGGCGTAGTAAAATCTGAACCACTGAACTGCCCCATACAAAAGGAGATTTTCCATGCATGATGTTGGAATGAACATGAGCCAGCTTGCCATGAGCGTCAAGCAGGTCGACGACACCATCGAGCTCGCTCACGAGTGGAGCCATCAGCTGCTGCATGCGACCGAGAACTTTGACATGGAGCGTATTGGCGCCAAGCTCGAGGCCGCCATGGCTGCGCTGCACGAGGCGCATGACGCGCTCGAGGGCTACGAGGACGCCATCGAGGCCGACCATAACTCCGTCGGCTCCGTGAAGCTGGTGTAGCGTGACCGAGCACGAGCACGAGCACGAGCACGGCTGCGACCACAAGCACGAGCATCCGCACGGTCCGGCCGACCAGGCGAGCTGCCGTTGCGCCGGCTCCAGCTCCGAGCTGGTCCGCTTTTCGGTGACCGCGCCCGACGATCTGCTGCGCCGCTTTGACGAGCAGATCGCACGCCGCGGTGACGTGGCCAACCGCTCCGAGGCCGTACGCGACCTGATTCGCGCCTCGATCGCGAAGGAGCAGATGCGCACGCCCGACGAGCAGGTCATCGGTTCACTCACCATGATCTATGACCACCATACCGGCGATCTGACGCGCCGCCTGGACGAGGTACAGCACGACTACACCGACGAGATCGTCTCAACCATGCATGTGCATCTGGATCACCACAACTGTTTGGAGATTCTGGCGCTCAAGGGTCGCGGCGAGCGCGTCTACGAGCTGGCCGACCGCCTGCTGGGGCTGCGCGGCGTTAAGCACGGCGAGCTCACGTGTGCCGCCACCGGACAAAGCCTAGGACTGTAGCGGGATTTCCCGCAGCGCACCTGCCAAAAAAGGGACAGGTTTGTTTTGGCAGGTTTAGATGTTTTACCTACCAAAATAAACCTGTCCCTTTTTGGTCGGTTTTGATGAGGGAGAGTCGCATGCGGCATGCGCATATTCACGTGACGGGCATTGTGCAGGGTGTTGGCATGCGACCGTTTGTGTATCGCGAGGCCACGGCGCACGGCATCTGCGGCTGGGTGCTCAACGCGGGCGACGGCGTGCATATCGAGGCGCACGCTTCGGGCGCGGCCGTCGGCAGCTTTGTCGCCGCGCTGTCGGAGCATGCGCCTGCGGCTGCCCGCGTGGAGCGCGTTGACGTTGCGGATTTGGAGCCCGGGGCCTGGGATGCCGCCGATGAGCAAGGCTTTTGCATCGTGGCATCGCAGGACCAGACCGCGCACACCACACTTGTCTCGCCCGACATCGCCACCTGCGCGATTCGCCTGCGCGCAGCTGTTCGACCGCCGACCGGCGCTATCCGCCCATCAACTGCACTAACTGCGGGCCGCGCTTTACCATCATCCGCTCGCCCCTATGATCGAGCGGCCACCTCGATGGATCGTTTTCCCATGTGTCCCACGTGCGCCGCGGAGTATGCCGACCCGCTTGACCGGCGCTTTCATGCGCAGCCCGACGCCTGCTTTGATTGCGGCCCGCATATTACGTGGCGCGAGACGGCGAGCGACATGGGGCTCGAGGGTTCGGGCGCGACGCCGGCTGTCGGCGACACGCGCGAGGCCAGCGATGCCATCATCGAGCGCTGTGCTGAGCTGCTGGCCAGCGGTGGCATTGTCGCCATCAAGGGCCTGGGCGGATTCCATCTTGCCTGCGATGCCGCCAACGAACAGGCGGTGACCGAGCTGCGCCGTCCGCAAAGCGCCGCAGCAACAAGCCGCTTGCCGTCGCCGATCCGCAACTGCCGCCGGCGCCGAGCGCCTGTGCCATGTCAGCGGCGCTTCGAGCGCCGACTTGCTGGCCAGCAGCATCCGCCCCATCGTACTGTTGCGCCGGCGTGATGCTGGCGCGGGAAGATTCACTCTGACGCCCTCGCGCTCACGTCCGTTGCACACGACTTGCCCGAACTCGGCGTCATGCTCCCCCTATACCCCTTCGGCATCTGTTGCTTGCCACAGCGGAAGCCCATGGCATCACCACGCGCTTGTCATGACCAGCGGAAACCTGAGCGAAGAGCCCATCGAGACCGGCGACGATCTTGCCTTGGGAACACCTCGCTGCCGCTGGCATCGCCGACGCATGCTCAGCCGGCAACGACCCCGCGCGATCCTCTCGCGCTATGACGACTCCGTGGTGCGTGTGGTCATGGAGCCGCTATGCCCGTGCGCCATTGCTCGCGGATATGCGCCGCAACCGTTGCGCTGCCGGCTGCCGCCGCGCCCCTCCGGCCCGGCCCGCAGCAAAGGCCACGATCCGCACTCACGCGCGAGGATGAGGACGGCAAGGCAGCCTGTTTTCGAAGTCGCAGCATATTGGAGACGTTGAGAACGGCGCGACCTTCGACGCTTTGGAAATGCGGCGCTCACACGCGTGACTGGAAGACCTTTTTGACCTGGCGCCCTGCCGCGCTGGCCTGTGACTTGCACCCCAGCTATCCTATCGAGCCAGTGGGCACGCGAGCAGTGCGGGAAGCGCAATCTGCACTTGTCGAAGTTCAACATCATCACGCACACATCGCGAGCGTGATGGCCGGGCGCCATCGCTGCGGGACCAGCTTGCGCCTGGCGCGCGCGCGTCCTGGGCGTACCTTTACTGACGGCTGGGCGCTGGCACCAGCAGGACCATTTGGGGCGGCGAGTTTCTTGTCACGCCGGCGCACCGGTACCGGGCACCTGCATCTGCACGTACCTGGGCACTTCCCGGTGGCGCCGCATCTGTGCGCGGCAGCCCGGCGCAACGCCTTTGCCCTGCTGAGCAGCTCGATCTACTCGAACATCCGGAGTGCCGCGGGACTCCTGGGCGGCCTCGATGAGCAGACGCGCGGTATCACGACCGGTGATCAGGCGGAATATCGGCACCAACCCACCGAACGACAGTAGCGGGCCGTCTGTTTTGACGCCGCGGCGGCAATCCTGGGCATCTGCGGCACTGCAACCTACGAGGCGAGCCGCCATCGAGCTCGAGGCCGCGTGCCGCTTGACAGCAGAACCATCCCCATCGGCGATCGGGCAGGCGCACTCGCACTATCGGCCAGCTCCCCCGTCTTAGTTCCCCAACCGCTTATCGAAGCTCTTCTGGATGGGGTCAGGGCTTCGGCGCGCCGGCTGACCGGCTTCCGCGCTCGACTTCCATATGCTTATGCGCAGTACATCGGCCCGCATCGCAAGCAGAGATCTGCGCCCGCGAGGTATCCTTTCATCGCGCTCTCGGGCGGCGTGTTCATGAACTTTCCGGATGTTGCTTCGACTCGCCGCACTGACTCAAAGACGCCGGTCTTGCCGTC
>VOFJ01002981.1_pt1 | contig 11928 bp, 21 predicted proteins | sample 5384081 | NCBI WGS metagenome assembly VOFJ01 (sample SAMN12384729, study PRJNA508395) | human gut metagenome | isolation source: healthy gut I | host: Homo sapiens | reverse complement strand
ATATCTGTACGCTTGCTTTCGGGCTTGAAATCAAGCAGTTCACGGATGATATAAAGAATATGTTTACGGCCTTTTTTGGGCGGAATGAATTTTTCAATCCGGTCCGAAAAGAAAATAACTCCGATTTTATCGTTATTTTGAATGGCCGAGAATGCCAATGTAGCGGCAATCTCGGTCACCATATCCTTCTTCAACTGCTTCACCGTACCGAAATCCAAGCTGTTTGAGACATCAATCAAGAGCATAACCGTCAGTTCGCGTTCTTCTTCAAACACCTTTACAAAGGGTTTGTTGTAGCGTGCGGTTACGTTCCAATCTATATCTCGTACATCGTCACCATATTGATACTCACGTACTTCCGAGAACGACATTCCTTTGCCCTTGAATGCAGAGTGATACTGTCCGGCAAAGATATTGTTCGAAAGTCCGCGTGTCTTGATTTCTCAATCTGGCGAACCCGTTTTAATAAATCACTTGTTTCCATACTGTTCGTACTATGTTGTTTATTTATCCGGCGCATCGGTTTCTGTTTTTCTCCTATCGAGAATGGTTTTTCAAACGGATGCATTTGGTGTTTCACCCAGGTGGGACGGCAGTCCCACAGCTAGATGAATAGGAGTTCCACATGGGTGGAATGGCGGTCCCCCCATGTGGAACTCTGTACTCAACCTTTGTTTCCAAGTCTTCTTCCTAACTGTCAAGCAATTAAGAACTGCCTCAGAACACAATCCTTAGGGTACTTCCACTTTATTCAGGATTTTGCTTACAATTTCATCAGAAGACATGTTCATGGCTTCTGCTTCGTAAGTCAAGCCGATACGGTGGCGGAGCACATCATGTGCAACGGCACGCACATCTTCGGGAATCACGTAACCACGGCGCTTGATGAATGCATAGCTGCGTGCAGCCAAAGCCAAGTTGATGGAAGCACGTGGTGAACCACCGAAACCAATCATGTCTTTCAGTTCCTTCAAGTCATATTTTTCAGGGATAGCGGGTTGCGAATACGATATCGGCGATGTATTGCTCAATCTTTTCGTCCAAGTATACTTTCCGAACGACTTTACGGGCTTCCATAATATCTGTTGACTTTCAGAATGGGGCGAACTTCGATTTTTCTCCGGTGATATTTTGGCGGATGATTTTCTTTTCTTCTTCCAGTTTCGGATAGTCGATAATGACTTTCAGCATAAAACGGTCTACCTGGGCTTCGGGAAGCGGATAGGTACCTTCTTGCTCAATCGGATTTTGGGTAGCCATTACTAAAAATGGTTCGGGCAGCAGAAATGTTTCTTTGCTCAGTGTAACCTGACGTTCCTGCATGGCTTCCAGCAAAGCACTCTGTACCTTGGCCGGAGCACGGTTGATTTCATCGGCTAATACGAAATTGGCAAAATCGGACCTTTCTTAGCTATGAATTGTTCGTCTTTCTGACTATAAATCATGGTACCGATAACGTCGGCTGGAAGTAAGTCTGGAGTAAACTGGATTCGGCTGTACTTGGCATCTATCAATGATGCAAGCGTCTTGATCGCTAAGTCTTTGCCAGATCCCGGAACACCTTCTAACAGAATGTGACCATCGGACAGTAAACCGATAAGTAATGATTCTACCAAATGTTTCTGACCTACAATGACCTGATCCATACCAGTCATTAAGTTGGTTACGAACGCACTTTGTCTTTCAATTCGTTCGTTTAGTTCGCGAATGTCAATTGCTTCAGCCATAATTTTGTTATTTAGTTATTTCTTTTTTAATCAGTATAACGGGCTTGTAACGAGCCTTGTTCATTTAACGCAGCCAAAATTACGCTAATTAATTAACAGCGGCAACTAATTTTTATTAAAAAAGTAAAGTGCATCTCTACTTTTTAAAGGTTATTGGGCTAAAGAATTTTAAAATGAAAATTAGCGGTGGTTTATTGCTTCTTCGGAGCTAGTTCCGGGATACGCAATGTTGTTCCAATGGGAACTCTGTCAGCATCTTTGATTACGTTTTTTTGTTATGCCTTACAATATATGGCCACAATTTCTTTGTTCCATAAAATTTCAATGCTAATTTTATGAGACTTTCTCCTTCTTGAAGAGTATAGTTGACCTTAGTGCCTACAATATCATATTCCACGGTATCGGCCAATGTTACTTTGGCTATCTCTTGATTGGCAGCTGACTGTACAGAGGGGCTTTTCGGTTTTGTCGGTTGCTTTTGCAAAGGAGTTTCCGCCGGTTGTGATTGAATTGGCTCTCTTGTCTGCAAATTACTTCCCGAAACGGTATCCTGTTGCTGTAGAGTAACAGAATCGTTTGGCATTTCTTTCACAGTGGAAGTTGCGGCTGGAATAGATTGTCTTATCGGTTGCTTACTCGACGATGATTGCATGAACCAATAAATACCACCGGCAATGCAAAGAACAAGAATAATTGCAATAATGATTCCCCATAGATTTTTTTTTTCTGTTCCTTTTGCAACAGTCCTTCGGGAACTGCCAATGGACTTTCAGAAGCTGTCATCGACTGTGGTTTCGAAGTACGACCTTCGATTGTTTCTGAAATAGTTTTTTCTTCTCGTACTGCTTTTTATTGCAGCTTCTGCAATGGTAGCAGGTCTTTCCTCCGAAGTATCTTCTGCTACTTTCGAAGCCTTTTCTGTCAAGTGGTCTTCTTTTATCGATTGTTGCTCTTCCACCGTTTCAATTATTTCATCAGCCGCTATTATTTTTTGGGGGTCGGAAATATTGGTTATCGGTTTAATGTCAGCTTCATAAGTGGGTGTGTTGGTGATAGTATTGGTGTCGTCTTCTTTTAGGATTTCAGGTGTGGAGGAGATTATTTCTTCCGTATTTTCTTCTTTATCGTCTTCTCCCTCCATTTCTATTTTCGTATCTTCTAATTGGGTATTCTCATTCAGGATAACCGTTTCGAAATGTGCGAACGGTTTATTAATCAAATCCTTCATGGTAGTATCGGGGAGTAAACGATATTTTCTTATGTCCCTGTATTTGAAAGCGTTCTCCTGTATTTACATTAACGCTTTCACGACTTTCTACTTCTGTTAGTTTAAAAGTTCCTAACCCCTTGACTTTTTTACATACTTTTCAGAAGCCAATGCTTCTTCGATAAGGTCAAAAATTCCTTTAACAAAGGCTTCGGCATCTTTTTTGTTCATGCCATGTTTCTCTGCCAAAAGTTCGATAATATCTTGTATGGTTATTTTGTCACTCATAGTATGTCAATTGTATGTCTTAAGGGGGGTATTTATTTAAACTTTTCTTTTTAATATCGCACTCGGTTTATATGTCAATACCAATTTAGGAGGTATCAACATACGTTGTTGCGTAGCAGGATTAATAGAAATGCGTTCTAACTTCTTTCTTACCTCGAAAGTACCAAATCCCTGAATTGCAACTGTATTTCCGTCTTGCAACTGTTGGGTCATGATGCTTATCACTGAGAGGATACCAATTGAGTTGTATCTTTGTTGGTATATACAAATCTACGCGAAAGTTCGATATAAATTCTTTATTATTCAAGGCTTTAAGCTTATTAAATTTGCTGCTATATTAGCAAAAAAACAAACATTTTCCAAATTTTTGGAAGAAATTACTTATAAAATACTACCATATAGGTCAAAATCATCAGCGTCTGTTATTTTCGGACGTTATAGAATTCGCCTGTATTCAAATGTTTTCCATCCATTTTAATTAAAACTTCAGGATCTACTTCGGGAGAGTCAAACTGGGTGCGACCTACGTAGTACTCTCCTTCCCGGCGGTCAATGATTACCTTAAACTCTTTTACCTATTTTTGCAGCACTCAGTTCGCCGGCAATTTCTTGTTGAATGCCATTAACTCGTCCAACCGTTGTTGCTTCACCTTATGGGGAATAGAATCCACATATTCTTTAGCGGCGTATGTGCCTTCTTCTTCCGAGTAAGCGAAGGCTCCCATACGGTCGAATCGTACTTTTCTGACGAATTCTTTCAATTCTTCAAAATCTTCTTCAGTCTCACCGGGATGTCCTACCATTAATGTTGTACGTAAGTGAATACCGGGTACTTCCCGACGGAATTTTTCGATTAATTCGTAGGTTTCCGCTTTACTTACATGCCGGCGCATTTTATTCAGCATATTGTCACTAATGTGTTGCAGGGCAATATCCATATATTTGCATACATTATCGTGTTCACGCATCACCTTAAACAGCTCTTCGGGAAAGTGTGCCGGATATGCATAGTGTAAACGTATCCATTCTACACCGGGAACATTAGCAATTCTTTCGATGAGTTCGGGCAATTTCTGACTTTTATATAAATCTACGCCATAGTAAGTCAATTCTTGGGCTATAATCTGAAATTCCTTCACGCCTTCAGAAACAAGTAATTTTACTTCATCGATGATTTCTTCCATTGGGCGTGAGATATGTCGACCTGTAATAATGGGAATAGCGCAATAAGAACATTTCCTATCACAACCTTCCGATATCTTCAAATAAGCATAATGATGCGGAGTGGTCAACGTGCGCTCAATGGCAAACTCCGATTTATAGGCTTTGCCTAAGTCAGCCAGTAGCTCATTCCAATTGAACTTACCATAAAACTTGTCTACTTGAGGAATTTCCAATGCCAGCTCTTTCAAATATCTTTCTGAAAGGCATCCCATTACATATAGTTTTTTTTTCAACCTCTTTTCCTCTTTAGCCTGGCAGAATTCCAATATCATATTGATCGATTCCTCTTTGGCATCACCGATGAAACCACATGTATTAATAACTGCGATTTCTCCTTGTGGATTTGTCGGAATCGTGAGTTACTTTATAACCGTTTGCTTCCAGCTGACGCATCAGCTTTTCTGAGTCTACTAAGTTTTTAGAACACCCTAAGGTGATGATATCTATTGTGTTACGTTTCATTTATTATTCAGTCTCTCCAAATAGTGAGTCTACAAATTCTTTTTTGCGGAATACTTGCATATCTTCGATACCCTCTCCCAATCCGATATATTTTACGGGAATCTTAAATTGATCTGAAATGCCGATGACTACGCCACCTTTTGCCGTTCCGTCAAGTTTAGTGATAGCCATAGAGGTAACTTCGGTTGCAAGGGTAAACTGTTTGGCTTGTTCAAAAGCATTTTGTCCTGTAGAACCATCCAATACCAGCAATACCTCATGGGGAGCATCAGGAATCACCTTTTTCATTACATTCTTGATTTTAGTTAACTCATTCATTAAATTAACTTTATTATGTAGACGACCGGCAGTATCAATGATGACAACATCTGCATTATTGGCAACAGCCGAACTCAGTGTATCAAAAAGCAACAGAAGCAGGGTCTGACCCCATTTTCTGTTTGATGACGGGCACTCCAACACGTGTACCCCAAATATCTAACTGCTCTACGGCAGCAGCGCGGAATGTATCAGCAGCTCCAAGATAAACAGATTTTATTTGCTTTCTTAAATTGGTAGGCTAATTTTTCCAATAGTAGTCGTTTTACCGACTCCATTTACACCTACTACCATTATGACATAAGGTTTTTTACCTGCCGGAACCGTAAATTCTTCTGAATCAACTGTGTTATTTTCAGTCAACAGGGCTGCGATTTCTTCACGAAGGATGTTGTTCAATTCTTGCGTATTGACATATTTATCTTTGGCAACTCTTTCTTCAATACGTTTGATGATATTCAGAGTAGTTTCCACACCTACATCGGAAGTAATGAGTACTTCTTCCAGATTATCCAATACTTCATCGTCTACTTTTGATTTACCGGCTACGGCGCGGGCTATCTTACTAAATACACTTTCTTTGGTTTTGGACAATCCTTTGTCTAAAGTTTCCTTCTTTTCTTTCGAGAAAAAATTAAAAAATCCCATATTGGAGTTTGATTTATCTGTTTATGCTACAAAGATATAACTAATCTCTTACACGGACAAAAAAAAGTGTCACAATGATTGGTTATAATGTATGATAATGATAACGTTTATGCATAAAAAAAGTTCCTTTCATGTTATATGAAAGGAACTTTCCACCAGTCGGGATGACTGAATTATTTTTTGAAAAAGTCTTGAACTTTTTCGTTAGGTACCATTTGCTCATCGAAGATGTAAGCTCCTGTTTTCGGAGATTTAACCATCTTGATAACCTTAGTGTAAGAACGTCCTTCTTTACCTGTCTGAAGGGTTGCGACTGTTTTCTTTGCCATGGGTTATAATTATTTAATTTCTTTGTGAACTGTTACTCTTTTCAAAATAGGATTGTACTTCTTAAGTTCCAATCTTTCAGTGGTATTTTTTCTGTTTTTTGTTGTAATGTAACGAGAAGTTCCCGGCATACCACTATCCTTCATTTCTGTGCATTCAAGGATTACCTGTACTCTATTACCTTTAGCCTTCTTTGCCATAGTCTATCTCTCCTTTTTAATTAACCAATAATTTTGATGCTTTTCCAATCACAATAGCCTTTGGTTACCGCTTCATTCAGCGCCGCATCCAGGCCTTTTTTATTAATCACACGTAAGCCGTTAGCGCAGATGTTCAGGCTAATCCAGCAATCTTGTTCTACATAGTAGAATTTCTTAGTAAACAAGTTCACATCAAAAGTTCTTTTGGTTCTTCTCTTAGAGTGTGAAACATTGTTGCCAATCATGGCTTTCTTTCCGGTAATTTGACAAATCTTCGACATTGCTATCTTATTTTTATAGTTTTTTTCAATACTTATTTCAAACGGAGTGCAAAATAAGCACTTTTATTTGTATAAAACAAGAGTTTTTGCAAATAATTCTGCAATTACTGCTCATTTTCTTCGTTTTGGAACAACTTTCGAAGCAGTTGCAGTGCATTTTGGGTTGCATTTGCAATGTTTTTGGTTCTTCCTTCGTCTCCTTCCAATTTCAGTGTAATCACTTTGTCTTTACATCCGGCAGCAATCCAAATGGTACCTACCGGCTTGTCGGGAGTACCTCCTGTGGGCCCTGCGATACCTGAAGTTGCTACAGCACAATCAGAATTCATCGATTTCATCGCTCCTTTTACCATTTCGATAACGGTTTCTTCACTTACAGCTCCGTGAGTTTCTAAAGTTTCGTGGTTTACCCCTAATAAATTCTCTTTTACTTCGTTGGAATAGGCGATAATTCCACCTTTAAAGAATTGTGAACTTCCGGCAACGGCTGTAATAGCGGCCGCCACACTTCCTGCCGTGCAGCTCTCGGCGGTAGCAAGTGTCAGGTTCTCTTTCCAAAACAACTCGCTGATCTCTTTGCTTAAAAATTTACCTTCTACTGACATTTCGATTTCTTTTAAAATAAATACTAAATTGTTACCCGGGAATATGCGGGTTTGTCAATGGTGCAAAAAATCATTGTCCAGATACTTGTAATAACCGGTAATGGCAATCATTGCTGCATTGTCGGTTGTGTAACTGAATTTCGGAATATATATGTTCCATCCATATTTGGCGGCATGTTCATGGAATGAATTGCGCAAACCGTTGTTGGCTGATACTCCTCCGGCTACAGCTACTTCGTTTATCTTGAGATTTTTGGCTGCTTTTCTCAGCTTGTCCATCAGAATATCTACAATAGTCGCTTCCAGTGAAGCAGCCAAGTCATTTTTATGATGCTCAATAAAGTTAGGATCTTCTTTCAGCCAGTCACGCAAAGAGTATAGGAAAGAGGTCTTCAGTCCGCTGAAACTATAGTTGTAATCAGGAATATGTGGCTTACTGAAAGTAAATGCCTTCGGATTTCCTTGGCGGGCCAGTTTATCAATGATAGGACCTCCCGGGATAGCCTAAGCCCATTACTTAGAACATTTGTCAATGGCTTCTCCGGCAGCATCGTCAATGGTTTGACCCAAAACTTCCATGTCATTATAGGCTTTTACCAAAATAATTTGTGAATTGCCACCCGATACCAGAAGACATAAAAATAGGGGAAACTTTAGGTTGATTTGTATCTTCTTCCGATTCTTTAATGAAATGAGCTAACACATGAGCTTGCAGATGATTAACGTCAATCATGGGAATATTTAAAGAGCGAGCAAACCCTTTGGCAAAAGAGACACCTACCAATAAAGATCCCATTAATCCAGGCCCGCGCGTAAAAGCTACTGCACTCAATTCTTCTTTAGTAACTCCTGCCCTTTTCAAGGCTTCATGTACTACAGGTACAATATTTTGCTGATGTGCTCTTGATGCCAATTCCGGAACCACCCCTCCGTAAGCTTCGTGAACAGCCTGGCTGGACACTACGTTCGACAACAAGACGCCATTCTTGATTACAGCAGCAGATGTGTCGTCGCAGGAAGATTCTATACCTAATATAATTGTATCCATAATCTATACCTTATTATATATATATTAATGTGTAAGGATTTCAAGTCCGTTTTCCGTCATAAGAAATGTATGTTCCCATTGTGCAGAAGGAAGTTCGTCTTCCGTAACTACTGTCCATCCATCTTCTTCATCTATAAATACTTCCCAAGTCCCGGCATTAATCATAGGTTCGATAGTAAAGACCATGCCCGGTACTAATAACATGCCTGTCCCCTTTTTCCCCAAAGTGCTCTACGTCAGGCTCTTCGTGGAATTCCACTCCTACACCATGTCCGCAGAGGTCACGCTCAACAGAAAAAGCCATTTTTTTTTGGCATGTTTCTCTATCGCATGACCTATATCGCCTATAAATCAAAAGGTTTGGCTGCTTCCATGCCGATTTCCAAGCACTCTCTGGCCACTTGCACTAATTTTTCTTTTTTAGGAGTAGTCTTTCCAATAATAAACATACGTGAGGCATCGGCATAATAACCATCCAAAATAGTGGTGCAGTCCACATTTATAATATCTCCTTCTTCCAAAATATCAAATTCATTAGGAATGCCATGACATACCACTTCATTAATAGAGGTACAACAACTTTTGGGAAAACCTTCATAACCTAATGTAGCGGGAATACCACCGTGTGATATGGTGTAATCATACACCAACTTATCAATTTCGAGAGTGCTCATACCGGCATGAATTTCTTTTTCTACTAAATCTAGAACTCCGGTATTAATGATTCCGCTTCGGCGTATGCCTTCTATTTGCTCAGGCGTTTTGATCAGTTCTCTTGTGGGAACCAAATGTCCTCTATCCTGATAATAAAGAACCTTTCTATCTAAATCTGTGATTTCCATTCCTTTAGGAACTCTCCAGTTTATTTTATTCCTTTTCATTTATTTTGTTTATAATCTGGTAAACGCTTGTTATTGACTGACAAAGATAATATTTATTTGTTTATTATATAACAGTCTATGAGATAAAAGTTTAATTCGCTTTGAAAAGATATGTGGAAATGGGGCCATCTGAATAAGAAGAAAGGCGTATGTCTAGCATTCCACCACCCGATACACATTCCCCTTGGCGGTATGCACCCGCTCGCCCCAACTGGGGTAGAATGCGGCTCAGGCTGTATGCTGTCATACCCCTCATGGCCGAGGGATGGGCGGACTTCATCCGCTCGAACAACTGGGTGGCGGAAAGGGTCAGTACCTCCTGCGGATGGTCCTCTTCCGTGGCAAAGCGGAAGCAGAGGCGGAACACCTCCTCTTCGGGTACATGCTTGTAGAACAGGGCGTTATGACGCTGTATGGTTTGTTCCTCTTCCTTGTTAAACCAGCTTCGTTCGCCGGACAGAAGCTCCGCCTTGAGTTGGGCGTACAGTTGCTCATGCTCTACGGAGGTGGTGCAGTCTATGGCGTGCTCCAGACTGACGCAAAGAAAGCGGCGCGAACCGGTACGGTCCACCAACAAATCTTCCCGGTTGCTGGTGCCGATGAACGAGGCGATACGGGGAAGTGTCGAAGCACTGCGTTTGTAGGCCTTGCGGATATTCAGTGCGGAAGCCTGCATCAAGTTCTTTAGAAGGGGCATTTTGGATGCACCCAACTTGTCGAATTCATCCAGGTTGATCAGGCCGTAGGCGGCTAACCTGGCTTCGGCGGATGCCGGGGAGCAGAGGTCGTAACTCTCTGTATAGTAGGCTTTCAGCGCATCGGGCATCAACAGGCGGCAGAACGTGCTTTTCCCCAGTCCCTGGCGACTGCTCACCAGCAGGGGAGCCACGCTGTTGGCGCGGTTGGTATCCGACCGGAACTGCATCCATTGGGCGGAGAGCCCCAGCATCCAGCGGTGGAAACCGTTCACCCATACCGGGTCGTCGGACACCCGGCGGGCGAGTGCCGACACCCGGTCCGTGCCGTCCCATTCGGGGAGCTGCTCAAAGTAAGCGGTAAAGGGATGGTATTCGCTGATGCGGCGCGAGCGCACAAAGCGTTGAATGTCCCTGTCCCAACAGTCTATGCCCGTTTCAATAGCCTCCAGACTTAGTGAGTTCATCCATCGTTCGTCCACTTTGGCGTAGCGCAAGTGGTCATCGGAAATTCCCGTTTTCCACGCCCGCCACCTCGGTCTCCTCAGTCAGCACGTTGAATCGGAAGCGGTAGCGGGAGGTGAGAAAAGTGGTCACTTCCTGCATCAAGGAACGTGATTTCGCCTTTCCAACAGTTTCTTCCGGAGATATTGGCGCGGCTTCCTTTTCAGTATCTTTCAAGGATTTCAGTCCGACTTCCTTTCGGGAGTCTTCCAAAGATATCGGTTGGGCTTCCTTTTTAATGTCTTTCGAGTGTATGGGATTCATAACCTCCCGAACATTTTCCAATTGTACAGACTCCTCCTCTGTTTCTTCCGTTAAGGCAACCAGACATCCGGAAAAACCGTCTCTGCTTTCCAACAAATTTCCCTCGCCGTTTTCAGCAAGAAGAACCTGTGACTTGTCCACTTCTTTCACTCCATCTTCATCGGAAACGATGTAGTGGTAACTGCCCGTGGGAGCATTCCCGTCGGTGCGCGGAGTCCAGTCCAGCACCAGAGCCACCCGGCCTTCGCGGATATCTACAGCCAGATGTACACCGGGCATGGTCCGACAAAGCGGCATCAGTCCGTTGAGGGCGGATACGAGGTCACGGCGTGGTGTTCCGTCGGAGGGAACAGGAGCTGACAGGAATTTGCTTCCGAAGAAGACTGTTTTGAGAGTGGCGAATACATTCATGAGCACTTTTTTTAGATTTGACGAACTACAAATATACAACATAAAAAAGCCTTTGTCAAGAGAGAAGACAAACTAATCCAATCCCGGCACAGAATATGACGGAGCCTGACACAATGACATATATACGTGCAGGCTCATGCGTACGTACGTGTAGGCCGATGCGTACGTACGTGTGGGCTTATGCCACCGTATGTATTGACCAATGCGTGCCTACGTACACATTTAAAAATATACAGCTCACGCTGAGTGCTGCAAAAAGACCTTGATGTTTTTAAAAAAGGTCGTTGTGTTTTCAAAAAACTTCAGCACCTTTTTAAAAAAGCTCGGTATCTTTTTTTTTCATGTAGGGGTAGATAGAATCATCCCCTCACTAAGCCGGTCATCCCTTCTTTTCCGACCATCTTTGTTCCCGTTCATCCTTACATTTTAATTAAAGCGTCCAGATAATCAATCGGTTAAGAATGACAGAACATCCCCTCATCCTCGTTTCAGCGGCGTTTGCCAAGTTTCTCCAAATCAGCCTTCAGCATTTGCGCTATCAAAAAAAGTCTTACAGATGAAAGGAGGCTGAAAAGACAACACGGGATGTCCATTCATTATCGGAATCCCCACCAACATGATGTTTCAGCAGCTAATGAAAGGAAGAACGGAATTTTCGGACAGCTCCCTGATTAGGGATTAATCCGAAAATCCTGTGGGTGATCCGTGTAGATTATCCAAACAACATTATTTTTGCATTTAAATTAAACAAACCAATCCAATGAATCCCAATCGTAGTCTGCATAAGTTACTTCGGATAATCTTCTCTGAAGTTTTAATGGAATATTTCGGCTCAGCG
>VOFJ01001324.1_pt1 | contig 11928 bp, 20 predicted proteins | sample 5384081 | NCBI WGS metagenome assembly VOFJ01 (sample SAMN12384729, study PRJNA508395) | human gut metagenome | isolation source: healthy gut I | host: Homo sapiens | reverse complement strand
TTGCGATTGTACAGCAGATTGCGGAACTGCATCACGGACAGGTGCGGGTAAAAAGTGATCTGCAAGGAGGAACAAATCTTTGAGGTGGAACTGCCGGTCAGATAAGGAAGAAGGACAAAAACGATGAACAAGGAAAAGAAACAAAATCTGCTGTCTGTCGGTATTTGCTGCTGATTCTGCTTCTGGCGGGAGTTCAGAGGGTGTCTGCGATGACAACGCGGACAGAACTTTATCAGAACATCGCCGTCGGATGGCGGAAGAAGCGGCGGGAAAGAAAAAGCAGCTTTGCCAACAGCTACGCAGGGAATTAGATTGATTTTTTCTTTAAGTGGATTCGAAGGGAAATCATCGTGATGGGGAATCACGTACCGATTCGTGTGACAATCACAAATGAAAGCGCTGTTGAATTTGAAGGATACTTTGTTTTTCAGATAAAAACGCCGCGGAATCGATTTACTGCAGAAAACAGTGGAGAAGGCATTCTCTCAAAACTGTTTTTGGGGGTCAAGGGTCGGGCGATGGAAGAAACAGCCTTTTTACGTACCGTTTTCCCAATCTATATTCCGGCGAACGGAACCGTTACAAAGACTTTTTCGGCAGGGCTTCTGGTGGAAAATGTCTTTTGTGTCCTGTGCCTGGAGAACAGCCAGAGGGACACGGTGTACAGTCGGGAAGAAAACGATTTTCGAGTGAAGGCTTCTTCCAGTCCAAGGTGGAAGTCTGGTGTTGTGGAAGAAGAAACCACTACGGCAGCAGCTGAATGGAGTTACGCTGAACGACGGATTTATGAGGTGGAAGCTGCATCTGTCCGGGCAGAGGAGCTTGTCGGGCTTGCGGAGTCGTATCCCGCCGGATGTGCTGATCCTTCTGAGCAGTCAAAAAGAAGAACTGGATGAGACACTCCAGAAAGAAATTGATCTCTGGCAGGCAGGAAGCGAACATTTGGAAAACCAACACGGTGCGTTTAAAAACTTGAATTTTCTGAAAAATGACTACGGACGAAGAAAGTTACCAACCCATAACTACAGCAAAACGAAATACGAATTATCAGAAATACCTTACGATTTCCGATCTTCTGGAAACACCACTAGGATCCGGAACAAATGATACGGTGCTGTACGGCAGCTGATTCTGGTCTATCTGTGGTTCTGGCGGGAGCCGGGATTGTATTTCTTTGAAAAAACAGGAAAACAATCAGTATCTCTGGGGGGAGGCGATCTTGTGCCTGCTCGGCCGTCTTTATGCTGATCAGTCTGTTTGGCCAGGACGCTACCGAGGCTCAAGGCGGTGCTGACAATGTAAGAAATCTGGCGGTACGATACATACCAGAAAGATTACATTAATTTCTGTGCACGGGCGCCGTACAATGCTTCCTATGAGCTGTATCTGGATCCGTCCTACGATCTGGTGACGTACAACCGTAGCGGACTATATGTCCAACAACACAGCACAACCAGGAAACGGAGGGATTACGGAATGAAAGACGGAGATCGGTTTCAGGAGAACAGAAACAGGGCAGAAATTTCCAATCAGGCTGCATTTGCCCCTGAATGAGTTCGGCATGCGGATGGAAACGCTGGACGAAGGCGAAGGACTGAAAGGCACGTTTCATTTCTGGGATCAGAAGATCAAAGGGAACCGTGGAAAATAAGACAGGCTATGATCTGGAGAGCTGTGTGATCGCCGTTCCAGGTTACTGTGCCCTCATTGGAGACATCAAAAACGGGGGGAGACGATCACGCTGGATGGAATAGAAGCGACAGCGTGCGGGAGTTCGGAATTGGAGTGCGGCAGAAGATCTGCCGGAGATAGAGAAAATTATCTGGACGGCGTCATCTATAATCACATGCCAAACCGGAGTGACAACTGCCTTTTCTTTGAAAGCTGGCAGGCAATGACGATACGTTCCAAAGCTTCGACAGCGGATACGAAGCGTATGAATCTCGTATTACTATCAGGAAGTGTCTGTGGACATGAAAGAGGCCGGCGTTGTGTACTGTCCGTATGCGCAGGGAGTACAGATGGATGGGACGGTGGAAACACGGTAAGCTTTGAAATGGGACCGAATTTGGGCGGAATCTCGGAAGAGGAAACAGAAGTATTATCTGAACGGTGCTCCTTTGAAAACAACAACATCTGGTGTCTGTAACAGAATGTATGCCCAAAGGGCGTGATGCAGGCCGGATTCCGAGGGAATCTATGATCTGCACATTCTGGCCGTAAGGTGATGACGGCGTTAGAAGATAAGAGATCCAGGCGGCAGAAACCGGCGGGGAGGAAAACGCTTCACGCCTCTTTCGCTTGCTTTCGAGAAAGCCCGCACGGAGGATGGGACCAAGATCCGAATTTCAATGGAATCATTGAGCTGTACAATTCTTTTCAGACGGAACGCATGATGAAATTTCCGACCGGTGATCGATTTGCGAGCGGATCCGGCGCTGGAGGCGCAGTATGTGAATGCGGACAACCAGATCCGTGTGCGGTACCGTCTTTCCGAAGAGGAAAAGGGAGAAGAGTATCATGAAAAAATTATGGATACTGTGAGGCACCGAATCTGATCGTAAAGGCGAAAAAAGAGATCCCACCGGAGCAATATCTGGAGAACCTGTTAGCGGAGGGAAAGCCAAATGCCGACACTGAAAATTGAGAAACTGAATTTCAAAAAATACGGAAAACATATGCCCTGAACGGTCTTGATAGCAAAAAGGCGATATTACGGCTTTGTCGGACCGAACGGTGCGGGAAACAACGACGCTGCGCATTATTTCAGGGCTTTTAAAGAGCGACTTCGCGGCGATCTGTATGGACGGCGTGTGGACGACAAAAAATATTCTGAAGCAGAAAAGCCTGATCGGCTTTGTGCCTGATTTTTTGGCGTTATGAAAACTTAAACGTGATAGATTCTGGAATTTTTGCCGCATCGCTGGAATTTACGGGCGGCAGAAACCGCCGTGCGCGGAAGTGCTGGAGATGTCGAAGCTATCGGGAAAAAAAGAGGAGCGGGAGATGGTGGATTCGCCTCGCGGGCACATGCCAGCGGCTCTGTCTGGCGCGCGATGATCCATAAACCAGAAGCTTTCTGGTGCTGACGAACCGAATTTGATCTGGATCCGCGTTCGAGAAAGGGATTTTCAGCTTCTCCCGCAGCGATTAGCGCCGCGGGAGGTCTGATTCTGATCAGCTCCATATTCTTTCGGAATTAGCAGATCTGTGCACCAGCATCGGTAATATCAACGGAGGTGTCATGGTACAGCGGGGAAAGCTAGAGAAAACATTATGCTTGCGATCGACAGCTCCAATCGCTGCGCATCACTGTGCTGAACCAGGTGCCAAGGCGCGCTGGAACTATTGCGGCAGGATCCGCGCAGGTCAGCCGCCTTTCTGTGGATGAAAACAAGATTGCGGCCTGGTTTTCGGGAAGCCGGGAGGAGAGGCGTATCTGCTGCAGAAACTGGTGGATGCCGGAATCCTTGTGGTTTCGTTTGCACGGGAACACAACAGCCTGAGTCCCTGTTCTTCCATCTGACCGGGAAACGGAACAGAAGAGCCGAAACACAGAAACGTTCGGAAACACGATCGGATAAGGAGGAACGAAACGTGCGGTTAAATCCTGTATTTGAAAAAGAAATGAAGCGGAACTCGCGGTCATCGCGGATTTCCTGGATTATTTTTGTCTGCAATCTGCTGCTTGCCGTGGTTGCGTTTGTCTGCTATTTCGGGGAGAGCAGCCAGCTTGGCTATCTGGCACCGGTCAGCTACAGCGTTCCGATGAACTGCTATATTCTGATGACGTATCTTCTGTTTATTCTCGTTGTCCTTTCGGTTCCGGCGGTTGCGGGAGGAAGCATTTCGCTGGAGCGTGAGAAAAAACGCTGGATGTGCTGCTGACGACGAACCTGAACCCGTGGAGAATCATTACGGGAAAGCTGGAGGCATCGCTTGGCGTTGTTCTGATACTGACGGTTTCGGCACTGCCGGTGCTGTCCCTTGTTGTGGTGTTCGGCGGTATCGGCCTTGGCGGACTGCTTCTGATGGCGGGAGGCCTTCTTCTGACCGGGATTTTTGTCGGCAGTATCGGCATTTTTCTGTTCGGTTGTTTTTAAGCGGACCACACTGGCGACCGTTCTTTCCTATGTCATTGTCGTTTTTCTGGTCGTAGGAATATGCGCCTGCACGGGCTTGCCTACTACGCAGGACTGCTGCAGCAGGAGATGACGGCAGCTTATCAGCAGATCGATGTAGGAGGTGTAATTTACCTTCTTCTTTTCAATCCGTTTACCTCGTTTGCGGGGATCATCAGCCGCCAGCTTGGGAATGGAAGAGAGATGGAACAGCTCTGCTATCTGCTTGAAATTACGGACAGAATCCGCTGATCCATTATCTGCCGGAGGCAGGTGCCGTTCTGCAGCTTCTGATATCAGCCGTTCTTCTTGTGACGACGGCGGGAAGAAAGCTGAATCCATTAAATAAATAACAGGAGTAAAAGAGAAGATGAAACCATTTTGTTTTAGCCTTTCCGGAATTTATGAGTCCGAAGGATATGCCTGGGAGCAGGCGGGAAAAGATCTGGGATCTGAGAGAGCTCCGGGGAACTGACGGTTATCTCGATCCGGAGACGGAGCAGTTTCTGGAAGCGGAACTTGGCCGAAAAAAAGAAACGAAAGAGCTGCCGCGGATCCGCCTTCTGGATTCCGGCAATTATCACTATATGAGCAAATTGCTGCTGGGACTTGAAAAAGAAGATTTGTTTTTAGCCGTATTCGACCACCATACCGATATGCAGCCGCCGGCGCTTCTTCCGGTGCTCTCCTGCGGTTCCTGGATCCGGGATGCTGCCGGGGCGTATCAAAACATCAAAGGAATCTGTGTGTAATCGGCCCGCCGGAGGCGTCGGTGCGGGAAACAGAAGCGATGGAGCATGTCTGGTTTGTGACACAGGAAGAGCTCGACGACGGAAGCGGAGCGGCGAAGATCAAAGAGATTTTTGCATCCCATGCGGGAACATTTCCGGTATATCTGTCGGTCGATAAGGACATTCTGTCAAAGGAGGAGCTTGATACGAACTGGGATCAGGGAAATGTGCGTGTGGATGAGCTGCTGTCCCTTGCAAAGGACTGTCTTGCGGGGAGAAAGGTGCTCGCGGTCGATCTCTGCGGAGAGCCGTCGGCGAACGCGCCGGAGGCGGAGTGCAGCGCGGCAAGTCTGGTAAACCAGAAGCTGTACGGCGCGCTTGCGGCAAAAATCGAAGATTGACAAAGCCTGGGCAAAAGAGTATCATAAATTCATACCCAGACAGGGGTATATAGAGTGACGGAACACAAGGAGGAAAACCTCATGGGGTGAATGTTGTACACTGCAGTGAATGCGACCGGAAAAAAAGTGCGGGACGAAAAAATACAAAGATCTGATCCACCGTCTTTCGAGAATTGAAGGCCAGGTGCGCGGAATACGGGAAATGGTGGAGAGCGACCGCTACTGCGTCGATATCCTGACCCAGGTATCCGCGATCCAGTCTGCATTAAACAGCTTCAACAAGGTACTGCTTTCCAGCCACATCAAATCCTGCGTTGTGGAGGATATCCGGCAGGGAAAAGAAGGCGCCGTGGATGAGCTCTGCAAAACCATCCAGAAGCTGATGAAATAAGAAGGAGAAGAAGAAAAATGAAAGCATATGAAAGATTACTGAATTATGTTAAAGTGCCGACACCGAGCAATGAGAAGAGCGGAACCCATCCGTCTTTCCGAGTGTCAGAGAGTCCTGGCAGACCAGCTTGCAGAAGAAATGAAAGCGCTCGGCGTATCGGATGTCCGTGTAGAGGATAAATGCTACGTCTATGGAAAAATTCCGGCAACAAAAGGATACGAAGGAAAAGACAAAACTGGGATTTATCGCACACATGGATACGGTATCTGATTTTGCAGATCATGCGGTAGGAAATCCGATCGTACATGAAAATTATGACGGAAAGGATCTAAAAGCTGGCTGACAGCGGAAGAACACTGGAGGTTTCGGTATTCCCGCATCTTCCATCCCTGGCCGGCAGAACGCTGATCACAAGCGATGGAACAACGGTGCTCGGTGCGAGACGACAAGGCGGGCGTGGCAGAGATTATGACACTGGCAGAAGCCCTTCTTGCCGGAGAAATCCCGCACGGTCCGATTTCCATCGGATTTACACCGGATGAGGAGATCGGTGAAGGCCCTGACTTTTTGATGTTCAGGCTTTGACGCAGAGTTTGCCTATACCGTGGACGGCGGCACAGAGGGGAGAAATCGAATTCGAAAACTTCAATGCAGCCGGGCGAAATTCACGGTGACCGGATTTAACATCCACAGGCGGAGCAAAAGACACGATGATCAATGCAATCGCTGTTGCAAGCGGGATCCAGTCTCTTTCTGCCGGAAGCAGAGTCCCCGAAAATACCGAAGAAAGGATATGAAGGCTTCTATCATCTGACCAGTATGTCCGGCGATGTGGCACATGCCGAGTCCGAGTACATCATCCGTGATCACGATGCAGAGAATTTGCAGCAAAAGAAGAGAAATCTGCGCCGGATTGAAAAAGCAATGAATGAAAAAAAATACGGCGAGGGAACGGTAAAACTGGAGATCAAAGAGCAGTACCGCAACATGGCTGAGAAGATCCGTCCTTGCTACCATCTGATTGAGAATGCCGAAGAGGCAGCCAGAAGAACCGGCATGGAGCCGATCGTTCTTCCGATCCGCGGCGGCACAGACGGCGCACGCTTAAGCTTCATGGGTCTGCCGTGCCCGAACATCGGAACCGGCGGATATGCATGCCATGGACCGTATGAGCACATTACTGTTGAGGGATGGAAAAGACGATGGCAATGCTGAAAGAACTGGTTAAGATCTACGCAGAATAAAAGAGTTGTCAGAAAAAAGGAAAAGTCCGGCAGAAAACTGCCGGGCTTTTTTTGCTGGCGTTTATGATAGGAAGAAAAAAATCAGCACAGCAAAAAAAACGGAGCCATGCAGGCTCCGATTAAAAGCAGTTCGTAGGGGAATCGAACCCCTGTTTTCGCCGTGAGAGGGCGACGTCTTAGCCTCTTGACCAACGAACCATATGATATAGAACAGAATTTTTAAAAGAGAAGGAACTCTGTGAAACCTTCAACAGTTCGTAGGGGAATCGAACCCCTGTTTTCGCCGTGAGAGGGCGACGTCTTAGCCTCTTGACCAACGAACCGTATGATATAGAACAGAATTTTTAAAGAGAAGGGATTCTGCGAAACCTTCAACAGTTCGTAGGGGAATCGAACCCCTGTTTTCGCCGTGAGAGGGCGACGTCTTAGCCTCTTGACCAACGAACCATGTCGCTTAAAACAGGATTTTTTAAGAGAGAAGGCATCCTGCGAACCTTCAGCAGTTCGTAGGGGAATCGAACCCCTGTTTTCGCCGTGAGAGGGCGACGTCTTAGCCTCTTGACCAACGAACCGTACTCGCTTATAATACACGATGTCTGGAGAAAATGCAAGTGTTTTTTGAAAAAAATTTAAAAATTTCAAAAAGTAGCGAAATTCGCATTTTACTTGCATTTTTGCCAGTTATGGTATGATGAAACAAACAAATGTTCTAAGAAAAAAACAGAAATACGTTCTAAAAAGAAAGAAAAAAAAGATTAGAATAGAGAAGGAGAAAGACAAATGAAACAGTACAAAGGAGCCATTTTTGATCTGGACGGAACACTGCTCGACTCGATGCGGGTCTGGGATGACATCGATGTTGCATTTTTAAAGAAGAGAGGACTTGAGGTTCCGCCGGATTATCAGGAGGCGATTACACCGCTCGGCTTTCTGGAGGCTGCCCGCTACACGATCAGACGGTTCGGCTTTCCGGAAACGCCGGAAGAGCTGATTCAGGAGTGGCATCAGATGGCGGTCGACGCCTATACGTATGAAGTGGAGTTAAAAAGACGGGGCAGCAGAATATCTCCGCTATTTAAAAAAGAAAAAAGGAATCCGCATGGCGGTTGCTACCTCATCGAGCCCGGAGCTGTATGAGCCGGCCTTAAAGAGAAATGGGATTTATGAGTATTTTAAAGCATTTGTCACCGTCTCGGAAGTAAAGCGCGGCAAGGGCTTTCCGGATATCTACGAGAAAGCGGCTGAAAAGCTGTCTCTTCCGCCGGAAACGTGTGTGGTATATGAAGATATCCTAACGGGAATCCGTGGCGCCAAAATGGGCGGATTTGCGGCTGTGGGCGTGTATGACAGAAGCGGGGGAAGGAAACCGCGCAAAGATGGAGCAGGAAGCAGACCGCTACGTGACTTCTTTTTAAGGAGCTGATGAACGGAGGAGATTCTTTCTTTCTAAAAGAAAATCTTGCTATTCCTGGAAGAAAAAATGATATAATAAAATACTGTGCCCCCAAAATGGGACAGACAGAAGTATTTTTAAGAGAAAAAGACAGTAACACATAAGTGAGGATAGAACAGTTATGCCAAAAAAGAAACGTATGATGCCAGCAGTATTTCCGTGCTGGAAGGTCTCGAAGCAGTGCGTAAGCGCCCTGGTATGTATATCGGAAGTACCTCGCGGAAAGGCCTGAATCATCTGATTTATGAAATTGTAGACAATGCGGTGGACGAGCATCTTGCGGGCTACTGCGACACCATTCACGTAACACTTGAAGCAGACGGCTCGGCGACCGTGACCGACAACGGCCGCGGAATCCCGGTCGGCATGCATGAAAAAAAGGCGTTCCGGCGGAGCGTCTCGTTTTTACAACCCCCTGCGCGCTGGCGGAAAATTTGACAACAATGCGTACAAGACCAGCGGCGGTCTGCACGGCGTCGGCTCCTCCGTCGTCAATGCGCTTTCCAAGCTATCTTGACGTGCAGGTCAGCCTCGGCGGCTGGGTTTGTCCATGACCGCTACGAACGAGGTGTTGCCGTACAGGAACTCGTGAGGATGGGCTGCTGCCGAAGATCGGAAAAACGAAGAACAGCGGAACCCGCATCAACTTCCTGCCGGATCCGGAAATTTTGAGAAAACACGTTTTTCCGCAACAGAGGTCAAAAAGCCGTCTCCATGAGACTGGCATATCTGAACCCGGCGCTTACCATTTATTTTTCCGATCTGCGCGATGGAAAAGACGGAGCACCTTGACGTATCACGAGCCGGACGGCATTGTTGGTTTTTGCGCGATCTGAATAAGAACAAAGAGGCAATCCACGATCCGATTTATTTCAAAGGGGAATCTGAGGGCATTACCGTAGAATGTGCGTTCCAGTATATCAACGAGTTCCACGAAAATGTGCTGGGATTCTGCAATAACATCTACAATGCGGAGGGCGGTACCCATATTTCCGGTTTCAAATCGACCTTTACGACGATCATCAACAGCTACGCCGGGAGCTCAATATTTTAAAGGAGAAAAGACCAGAACTTCACCGGTCGGATACGTGCGAAACGGCATGACGGCGGTCATTTCGATCAAGCATCCCGATCCGCGGTTTGAAGGACAAACAAAGACTAAGCTGGACAATCAGGATGCGGCGAAGGTTGTGGCAAAGGTCGTGGGCGAAGAGCTGACCAGATTTTTTGACAGAAACTTAGAGACGTTAAAAGCTGTCATCGGCTGCGCGGAAAAGGCGGCCAAAATCCGCAAAACAGAGGAGCGCGCCAAGACGAATATGCTGACGAAGCAGAAGTTTTCGTTTGATTCCAACGGAAAGCTGGCAAACTGCGAGTCGAAGGACGCATCGAAATGTGAAATTTTTATCGTAGAAGGAGATTCTGCGGGCGGCTCCGCCAAGATGGCGAGAAACCGGATGTATCAGGCGATTCTGCCGATTCGCGGTAAGATTCTGAATGTAGAAAAGGCGAGCATCGACAAGGTGCTGGCAAACGCTGAGATCAAGACGATGATCAATGCGTTCGGATGCGGTTTTTCAGAAGGCTACGGCAACGATTTCGATATCACGAAGCTGCGTTATGACAAGATCATCATCATGGCGGATGCCGATGTGGACGGCGCGCACATTTCCACTCTGCTTCTGACGCTGTTTTACCGGTTCATGCCGGAGCTGATTTTCGAAGGACACGTTTATATTGCAATGCCGCCGCTGTATAAGGCGATGCCGTCCAGGGGTGCAGAGGAATATCTTTACGACGACAAGGCACTGGAGCGCTACCGCAAACGTCACAAGGGACCGTTCCATCTGCAGCGCTACAAAGGTCTGGGCGAAATGGATGCCCAGCAGCTGTGGGAGACGACGCTGGATCCGGAGACGAGAATGTTGAAGCTTGTGGAGATCGAGGACGCCAGAATGGCATCTGAAGTGACGGAAATGCTGATGGGAACCGAGGTTCCGCCGCGCCGCGCGTTTATTTACCGCAATGCGACAGATGCAGAACTGGATATCTGACCGGGCAGATAGCTGATATAAGGAAGAAAAATTGAAAAATGAAATTTTTCAATCGCGAGATTTGTGTCTGCGTGCACTTGACACAAACTCGACATGCGCAAAAGGCGTGCGCAGAAATGAGCAGAAAAAATGGAAGATAACAACAGAATTATAAAAACGGAATATTCCGAGCTGATGCAGAAATCTTATATCGATTATGCGATGAGCGTTATCGTGGCGCGTGCCCTGCCGGACGTGCGGGACGGCTTAAAGCCGGTACAGCGCCGCGTGCTTTACGATATGTACGAGCTTGGAATCCGCTATGACAGACCATACCGAAAGAGCGCGCGTATCGTCGGTGATACGATGGGTAAATATCATCCGCACGGCGACAGCTCGATCTACGAAGCACTGGTCGTTATGGCGCAGGAATTTAAAAAGGGACAGCCGTTAATCGATGGACACGGCAATTTCGGCAATATTGAGGGTGACGGTGCGGCTGCGATGCGATATACGGAGGCGCGCCTGGAAAAGCTGACGCAGGACGCCTTTTTGGAAGATCTGGATAAGGATGTCGTGGACTTTATCCCGAACTTTGATGAGACGGAAAAGGAGCCGTCCGTTTTGCCCTGCCGCATCCCGAACCTTCTGGTCAACGGCTCTGAGGGTATCGCCGTCGGCATGGCGACGAGCATTCCGCCGCACAACCTCAGCGAGGTCATCGATGCGGTAAAGGCATATATGCTGGATGAAAACATCACGACCGCAGAGCTGATGCGCTACATGCAGGGACCGGACTTCCCGACCGGCGGTATCGTGACGAACAAAGACGAGCTGCTTTCCATCTATGAAACCGGCGCAGGCAAAATCAAGCTGCGCGGCAAGGTGGAGACGGAAAAAGGCAAAAACGGCAGGACAAACGTTGTCATCACGGAGATTCCCTATACGATGATCGGCGCGAACATCGGTAAGTTCCTGTCGGACGTCGCAGCGCTTGCGGAGAGCAAAAAGACGACGGATATCGTGGATATTTCAAACCAGTCGTCCAAAGAGGGCATCCGGATTGTGATCGAACTCAAAAAAGATGCGGACGTCGATCATTTTATCAGTATGCTGTATAAAAAAGACACGTCTGGAAGATACCTTTGGCGTGAACATGCTCGCCGTGGCAGATGGAAGACCGGAGACGTTAAGCCTTAAACAGGTGATCGAGTATCACGTTGATTTCCAGTTTGAAGTGGCAACCCGCAAATACCAGAACCTTCTCCGCAAAGAGATGGAGCGCCGCGAGGTGCAGGAAGGTCTGATCAAGGCATGCGATGTGATCGATCTGATCATTGAGATCCTGCGCGGAAGCAAGACACAGAAGCAGGTCAAAGAGTGTCTGATTATGGGTGTGACCGATGGTATCCGCTTCAAATCAAAGTCAAGTGAGCGTATGGCAGCACAGCTCTGCTTTTACGGAACGCCAGGCAACGGCGATTCTGGAGATGCGTCTGCAGAAACCGATCGGACTGGAAGTGGAAGCACTCTTAAAAGATCATGAGGCGACTG
>VOFJ01000488.1_pt1 | contig 11928 bp, 21 predicted proteins | sample 5384081 | NCBI WGS metagenome assembly VOFJ01 (sample SAMN12384729, study PRJNA508395) | human gut metagenome | isolation source: healthy gut I | host: Homo sapiens | reverse complement strand
TATAAGGATGCGCCATTTGTGATTTTTAGACGAGCCGACAGCGGCGCTTGATCCAGAAAGCGAATATGAAATCTTTTTCCACATTTGACCGTTTGGTGCAGGGCAAAGGCAGTATTTTTATTTCTCATCGTATGGGAAGTTGTAGATTTTGTCAAGAGATTTTTTGTGCTGGATCAAGGAAAGGTGGTACAGAATGGAAGTCATGAAGACTTAATCAAAAAAAAAAGAGGGCATTTATCAGAGCTATTTTTTTGGCTCAGGCAGATTGCTATATGGAATGACTTAGCTTTTTGACAATATATGTTTAAAACAGGCCCATTCAATTTTGGCAGAATGGGCCTGTTTTCTACATCGTTAGTTCAGTATCTGCAAACTTGCGCTCTGATCTGCGAAAGAGAATTACCGCAAAGCGATATTTTCGAACAGGATTCCCAGGGGTTGGCACCCCAATTCCCCCAGGCACTCCTGCAATGGTTGCCACCGGGGTTCTGCCCTGGGTGTCCGTCTTGGCGGCGGGGATGACCAGGAACCAGTTGGCCATGTCCATGGTGACGATTTCCGGGGTGGTAACGGTGATTTTAACCGACAGGATCTGGTCCTCCGTGGCGAGCTCCACAGTGTGGCGGGCGGAGCCGGTGGTGGTGACGCGGGGGACGATGATGAGGTCGTTGTCCTGGAAGAAGGATTCGTCGTAGCCTTCGCAGGCGTCCTTCAGGGTTTGGGAACCGGCTTCCTTCAGAAAATCATCCAGAGCTGCCCGGTCTGTCAGGTGGACAAGGGGCAGGGAACCAGAGATCAGACTGGAGCCGGGGTGGCGGGCCATCAGATTTTCCAGGGCGGACTGGGAGATATCGTGGGCCCGGATGACCTGGGCCTCGGTGGGGGAGGCGGGGGGTGGTCACTTCCGGCTCCGTTTCGGTAGGCATGGGGGGTCAGCAGATCGCCGGGGTCAATGGTGGTCTCCACCGGCTTCCAGGTCACCTCCGGCTCCGTGGTAGGTGGGGCTTCGGTGTCCTGCGGCGTGGTGTTCCGGGGCGTTGTGTCCTGAGGCGTGGTGTCCGGCTGTCCGGAGGTCCGGGAGGCTTGGCAGCCGGGGAAGGTCAGCATCAAGGCCGCTGTCAGGCTGAGGGCGGCAAGGCTGGTCAATGTTTTGGTGATGTTCTGCTTTTTCATAGGATTCCCTCCCATTTCTGGTGTTGGACCGGAGCTGCAGAACCGGCCTTTGTCAATCCAGACGGATTTTTCCGGCCGGGGTTGCGGGCGGGGTCCAAAATTTCTCCTCTTTCATATGCTGAATGAGAGGAGGTATGCGATATGCTTGATCTAAACCGTATCTTTTCCCATCGGCCCGAGGCAGCAGCTACCATTTCCGGCGCTCCCGGCTACGAGCGCCTTCAGGGGCAGGTGCTCTTTTTATCCCGCCTCTGGCGGGACTGTGGTGGTGGCCCAGCTTCAGGGACTGCCGGGGGACGGATTCTTTGGCCTGCACCTGCACCAGGGCGGCGCTTGCCGCACGGTCCGGGAACCATTTGATGGCGCAGGCGACCACTGGGGTCTCCCAGGTCAGCGGCATCCCGGGCATTTGGGGGATCTTCCCGTTCTGCTGTCTGAGAATGGGAGGGCCTGGAGCGCCGTTTGGACCGGTCGGTTTCTCCCCAGTCAGGCCCGGGGTCACACCGTCATCGTCCACCGTATGGCAGACGACTACCGCTCCCAACCGGCAGGGGGACGCCGGAGCGCGGATCGGTTGTGGCGTCATCTGGTAGTTATTTCTCCCTGTCCCGCCGCTGCCGGTAGAGGGCGCGAAGGTGTTCCAGGCGGCGGTGGGCTTCCGTCTGTTGCAGGTGAGGGAAGGCCTTCAGCAGCCGGGCGTAACCACGGCTGGGCTTTTCCAGAAAAGCGTGGTATTTTTCCAGCATCTCGTCCCGCTGAGCTAAAAAATTCCTGTTTCCGGCTGCCCAAGGTGCCTAAAAAGCTCATCCCATTTCTGTGTAGAGAATTTCTCCTGCCCCTTTTCCCAGAGCTCCAGGGTGCGTCCGGAGAGTCCCGCGCCAATGCCGTCGGAAATCCGACGCAGGCCCCGCCCATCTCCTCCAGCGCCTGCAAGCGCTTAGGGATTTTGGCAGCTTCAATGGCCGTCAGGATCAAATCTGCAAGGGCAGTTGCCCCAAAGAGAGCCAGCAGCACCCAACCCACAGGCACCGGAAGTGGAGCCAGCAGCTTCAGAATCAGGGGCTGCACCAGGTACACCACAGCCAAACAGCCCACTCCCCACACCAGGGAAAACAGGAGGCACACAAGGCCCCCCAACTTTGAGTGGCATCCGTGAGTAATCCCAGAGCCGGGTGTGGAGCAGCTTCATAGCCGCCCATCCCACAAAATACTCAATGACGGTGGGGGACCAGCACAGCCACCAGGTAGGCCTGGAGCCAGTGCTCCCCGGATGGGCTCAATGAGCAGCAGGGCAGCTACTACGCCAAAGCCATAAATGGGACAGAGCGGCCCAAAGAGGAAGCCCCGATTCACAAACTGACCGGTTTTGCAGGCGGCAAAGGCTACTTCGCAGCACCAGCCTACGAAGCTGTAGATGAAAAAGGTCCATAAAATTTGGTAGAATGTCATATCTGACCCGCTCCGTTCCATTTTTCTGTATGATAGCATGGCATGCTCCGCCTGTCAAATCATATGACGCCGCTTTTGGCGGCATGCAAAAAAGCCAAAGCGCCCCAGGACGGTCAAACCGCCTGGGGCGTGATTGATACTCAGAGAATTTCCTCCGGGACCGGTTCCTCCGGCTCCGGCTCTTCCATGGGGAGGCCGGACTGCATCTCCTGCCACTGCTCCTTGGTAATGAGAATATTCCGGGGCTTGGAGCCCATAAAGGGACCTACAATCCCCTTTTCCTCCATCTCGTCCACGATCCGGGCGGCCCGGGCATAGCCCAGCTTCAGCCGGCGCTGGAGCATGGAAACTGAGGCCTGGCCTGTCTCCAAAATGACCTCCACGGCGGCGGGGAGCATTTCGTCTCCGTCGCTGACCTCCATTTCAAAATCCATAGAGTCGGCGGATTTGGCGCCCTTGCCGCTTTGTTCGGCTTTTCTCTCAATCTCCTACAGGACCTCCTGGCTGTAGTCTGGTACATAGTGTTCCTTGACGAATTCCGTCACCGATTCCACCTCGGAGTCGCTGACGAAGCAGCCTTGGATGCGCTTGGGTTTGCCCTTGCCCAGGGGGCATAGAGCATGTCGCCCCGGCCCACCAGCTTTTCCGCGCCGGTGGTATCCAGAATGATGCGGGACTCCAGAGAGCTCGCCACGGCGAAGGCGATGCGGCTGGGAATATTGGCCTTCATCAGGCCGGTGATGACGTCGGCGGAGGGCCGCTGGGTGGCCACCACCAGATGCATGCCGGCGGCACGGCCCATCTGGGCCACGCGGCAGATGGATTCCTCCACCTCCTTGGCAGCCACCAGCATCAGGTCCGCCAACTCATCAATGACCACCACAATCTGGGGCAGGGGATCCCCCTCCCCGGCGCTCTCCACAATGCGATTGAAGGACTCCAGGTCCCGAACCCCGGCATCGGACATGGTCTTATAGCGGCGCATCATCTCGAACACCGCCCACTGGAGGGCACCGGCGGCCTTTTTGGGGTCCGTGACCACAGGGATCAGCAGGTGGGGGATGCCGTTGTAAGGCGCCAGCTCCACCATCTTGGGATCCACCATGATGAAGCGCACCTCGTCGGGGGTAGCTTGGCCTTGTACAGCAGAGAAATGATGATGCTGTTCATACACACGGACTTACCCGAGCCGGTGGTACCGGCGATGAGCACATGGGGCAGCTTGGCAATGTCCCCACCATGCAGGTGCCGCCGATGTCCTTGCCCACGGCAAAGGAGGACTTGGACTTGGCCTTGGAAAACTGAGGCGAGTCAATGACACTCCCGCAGGCCACGGTAGTTACCTGCTTGTTGGGCACCTCGATGCCCACCACGGCGATCTTCTCCGGAATAGCCGAAATGCGAACGCCCACCGCACCCAGGGCCAGGGCGATGTCGTCCTGGAGGGCCGTCACCTTGGCCAGGCGGACCCCTGGGCCAGCTCCACCTCGTACCGGGTGACTGAAGGTCCCCGGGTGACGTTGCAGATGCGGGCTTCAATTTTGAAGCTCTGCAGAGCCTCGTTCAGGCGGCGGGTATTTTTCCCGCATTTCCGCCGTGCCGTCTGTGGCGCCGCCGGGGGCGGTTTTCAGTAGGTTGATGGGAGGAAAGTGATACTCCGGCTTGGGCGCCTGGGCGTTTTCCGCAATCTCCTGGGCCACCATTTGCGCAGAGGCCCGGGCGTCTTTGGCGCTGACTTTTTCCAGAGCCGGTTCCTCCGGTATGGGAGCCACGGCTTGCATAACCGCTTGGGCAATGTCTGCGTCCGCCTCTGGAGTAAAACTCCAAGAGCTCTTCTTCCGAAACCGCTCTTGCCCCAAACTCCTCCTGGTGGGCAGAGGGAATGACGGTATTGCCAGAGATGGGTTCTTCGTCAAAAGGAACCGAAGGCTCTTGCTGTATCCGGGCAGCCTTCCGCTGAGACTCCAGGAATGCATCGGGGGAGGGACCTGGGACTTGGATTTCTCCTTTTGGCAGATCTGCCTACGGGCAAATCATCCACCGGAACGTCAAACTCTGCCGCCTGGCGCTTTCGCCCAGGTGCGCAATGTGTTTATTGGCGATGTGGTTGACCACCACAGCAGCCGGGTCCCTCCCGGGGCTGCTCCTGGGGGGACGCTCCGGCCGGGGCCGGTTTTGAATGGCACGGCAAATGCTCCCCAAGGTGATGCCCCAGGTCCACAGAAGGGACAGCAGAGCCAGGGTGGCCAGAACGATGACGGCCAGCACCTTGCTCAGGGCCAGCTCAAACAGAATTCCCGTGAGTCCCCCCCAGGACGCGCCGCCACTGGTTCCGCTCAGCCGGTGCGGAACAGCTGACCCACCATGGCAAAGCCACCGGGTAGAGCCTCCCGCTTCCCACACAAATGGGCAATCGCAGAGACTGCAACCACAAACAGGCAAGCTGCCAGACTGCGCAACCCCACCGGGCGATGGCTGCCAGACAGCAGCAGAACCAGCAGATATCCGAACAAAACCGGAGACAGGTAAAAGCCCACAGGCCCCACCAGTCCGCCCAGCAGGCTTTTTACGCCGGCAAGGATGAAGCCCTGAAAGCCCAGACAGGCAAAAAGGGCCAGCACCGTCAGAAGGAAGCAAGCCCCTGCCAATATTTGCCGGACGGGGATTTTGGCCGGCTCCCGCTCCACAGCCCGCTTGGCGGCGGTGTCGGGCTTTTTTCTTCTTCGCCCCGGAGCGGGACGCAGGTTTCTTTTGTGCCATGTAGATTCTCTCCTCAACAGATCAGATATAATATAAAAGTCAAAAGGGCTGTGCCCCAGGGGAAGCATAAGCAAAGCTACCGAAGACCTCCCGGCGAACCGCAAACCGCAAAAGCCGCAGGGACAGGTAGGCGCACAACCCGGCCAAGGCCATTCCAGCCAGATAGGGCGCACAAAATGAAGCGCCGCTTCTCAGTGCGCCCAAGAGCGCCACCACCGATTGAAGCAGCATGGCAGGAGCCGCCATCAGAAAGGAAAATTTCCAGGAAAATTCCAGGCTCAGGCCCTGCAAAAATCCCTGCGGCCATGGTGAGTCCCGTGCGGGACAGGCCGGGTACGACCGAAAGTGCCTGGGCCAGTCCCATGCACAGCGAATCGGCTACTGTCGCAGACCGGACGTCCCGCTTTCCATGGCCCACCCGGTCTGTGAGGAAGAGCAGAAGGCCGTTCAGCGCCAAAAACACCGCCACACCGGGGAGCGTCCCCAGCCGGGCGGCCCGGGTCTGAAGCAGAAGGGCAGGAATCATGGGCAGGGTTCCCAAAAGAAGCAGAAGGGCCAGAACGACGGTGTAGCCGCGCCTCCTCCTGTATCCCTGCGCCTCGCCGCCGGGGCGGCGAGGAAAGGACCGCAGGCAGGCCCACAGCTCCCGCCGGAGCACCAGGCAGACCGCCAGCCAGACGGCCATGCGGAGCAGGGCGCTGCTACATCCGGTCCCCGCTGCCATCCAGAGGAAGCCCCAGCAGCTGCCGCACCGGTGCGCTCACGCCTGGGCCAGAAAGGGGAAAAATCTCCCCCGAAGCCCACTGCCACACCCAGAATCAAAATCTGCAGCCAGCTCATTGCCCTGTCCCTCCCCATACGTCTCCAGTCTTGTTTTGATATTCTATCATAAAACACCTGTGGTTTCCAGACCTTTCTTTTCAAACACTAGGGCGACCGCATTTTTCAGGGCTATCCCATGTACGTTCCCCGGTTGACAAATTTCGTAGGTATTGCGGGAGCTTTTGAAAATTTATAGAATTTCTGCAGTTTTTTTTTTGCAAATATGTTGTGCAAGAATCGCCAAATATTATGGGCAGCGGATTTCTTGCTTGACATTCGATGGTTCGGGTGCTAGTATTTGCCACAAGCACAGAACGGAACTGGAAAGGAGCAAATCCAATGCACGCTGCGACTCGTCGAATGCTGAACTGCATGTACATGGACATGGCCAATGCCAATGCCCACGACTTCGCGCGCTCATTTGCGATTGCCCGATACATGCAGGAACCGATATGTACCACGTGACGTGACGCTGTGCGCCATCTCGAAGTGCAGACGATCCTGAGCGGGGAGCGATGAGCTCCCGCTCTTTTGTATCCAAAGGGGGATGAAGCGATTGCTGCAATGTCGTTCATGTTAATAAAAATATAGCATCATTTGCTTCTACGGAAGCGATCAGGGGAGGAACAACATGACTGAAATATTATGGCACGGAAGAGGCGGTCAGGGCGCTTTTACAGCGGCAAGATTACTGGGAGCGGCCTTTACGCTTCGGGATGATCACAGTTATGCGCTGGCATTTCCGTCTTTCGGTCCGGAACGCAGGGGCGCGCCGATCAGAGCATTTACCAAACTGGATACAAAACCCATCGGCAATCGCAGTGAGGTGGAACGAGCGGATTTTAGCATTTTTCTTGACGACACCCTGTTTTTCCGAAAACGCCTGGGAAGAATTGAAGCCGGGCGGGAAGATTTTGCTGAATACGAAGCATCCTTGGTTGGATGATCGGGTCGTTGCGCTGGATGGAGATCAGCTGGCGGCGGAAATTTTGAAACTGCCGATCACAAACACCATCATGCTTGGCGCACTTGCCGGAATATACAGCGGAATCTCCCTTGAAAGTATTGAGGAAGCCATTCGCCAAACTATGCCGGAAAAGCTACACAGGAAGAACATTGCGTCGGTGAGGGCCGCTGCCGAGGAAGCAGGAAAGGAGATCCTCAGATGAAACCGTATTTAAGGGATCACGTGCCACAGAAGCTGTCAGAGATCCCCGACACAACCGCTTTTGAAGCTGGATATCTGGTCACAAAGAACGCCGGTTGGCGGAACAGGCGTCCAGTCATCAACCGAGAAAGGTGTGTGGGCTGTCTGCAATGCTATTTGTACTGCCCGGATGGCGTGATATACAAAGATGGCGGAAAGGTAGCCATTGATTATGATTTCTGTAAAGGCTGCGGCATCTGCAGGAAACTCTGTGCGCCCGGAGCGATTACAATGGAGGCGGAGAAATAATGGCAAAACAATTTTTATCCGGCAACGAAGCCTTTGCCGAAGGAATCCGCCTGGCAAAGCCTCAGGTAATTTCAGCGTATCCCATTACACCGCAGACCATCGTTGTGGAGAAGCTTTCTGAAATGGTGGAGGACGGCAGCCTGCACTCGGAGTTTATCCACGTGGAATCGGAGCACTCGGCGCTGTCCTGCGCGATGGGTGCGTCGGCAGTGGGTGGCGAGAGCCTTTACCGCCACCTCCTCTCAAGGTTTGCTATATATGGCGGAATGCCTGCCCTATGCGTCCGGGGGACGGTTTCCCATTGTGATGATGAATGCGAACCGCTCTACCGCGCTCCCCTTGGAACATATATGGCGACCAACGGGTTCCATCTCACAGCTTGACTGTGGCTGGATCAAGCGTATGCGGTTGACGCGCAGGAAGCGCTTGATCTTGGGCTGATGAGTTATTACATAGCGGAAAAAAAGGATGTGTCCACGCCGTTTATGGCAAATCTGGACGGCTTTGTACTGACGCATACCTACGAGGTAGTCGATGTCCCGACAGCGGAACAGGCAGACGCGTTTCTCCCCAGATTTGAGACAGAAAACAAACTTGATCTGGAGCATCCCCGTAATCTTGGATTTTCCGCAGGACCGGCACACAATACCGCGTTCAAATACAAGGAACACATCGGACTGTTGAACGCAGCCAAAGCAATTGAAGAGGCGGAAGAGCGCTTCGCCGAGATTTTCGGAAGACGATATACGGGGCTGACCGAACGCTATTGGACGGAGGACGCCGACTATATTTTGATCACCCTAGGTAGCATCGCAGGCCTGGTCAAGGAAATTGTAGATCGGCTGAGAGAACAGGGGGAAAAAGGTTGGCCTGCTCCGCATTCGCTATCTTCGCCCCTTCCCGAACCGAGAAATAGCAGCTGCTGTGCGAAATGCAAAGTCCATTGCAGTTCTGGAAAAGGACATTTCTTTTTGGCAACGAAGGTACCGTATATACCAATGTCAATTCCGCGCTGCAAAAAGCGGGGCTGACGATTCCGGCATCCAACTACATCGGAGGTCTCGGTGGCCGAAAACATCTCCGTTGGGGAAATCGAAGGGATATTTGCGGACTTAAAAAAAGCAAACGTGTGGCAGTGAAATTGATTGACGTCGGAGGTGACGAAACATGAGCATCCCTGCAAAGACAATTCACGAGGATGAATTTTTTCTATGGGCACAAGGCATGCGCCGGATGTGGCGGTAGCCTTGCAGTGAGAATTGCACTGAAGGTATTAGGAGAGCGTTCGGTGGCCGTTCTTCCCGCAGGCTGTATGTCGGCGGTTGGCTTCAATTTTCCCCAGCTATGCTTCGGCAACAACGCCATCATCTCCACATTTGCCGGGACGGCATCCATGCTGACCGGGATTGAAGCGGGACTGAGGGCCCAGGGGATCACCGATTTTCATGCGGTCGGTTTTGCCGGAGACGGCGGTACAGCCGATATTGGAATACAGGCGCTTTCCGGAGCAATTGACCGCAATGATAATATATTATATATCTGCTACGACAACGAAGCCTACATGAACACTGGCATTCAGAAAAAGCTCTTTGACGCCTTTCGGGGCAAGGACTACCACCACACCAGCCGGCAAACATATTCGCGGAAATCTCAGGCCAAAGAAAAATATGTTTGAAATTGTGGCCGCTCATGGCATTCCTTACGCCGCCACCGCAAGCATCGGATATTTGCCAGACTTTATACGAAAGGTTGAAAAGGCATCGAAGATCAGAGGGGACAAAATACATCCACATCATCGCGCCCTGCCCCCACAGGCTGGGGGATTGCCACCGAGGACACCGTGGAGATTGCGAAAGAAGTGGTAGACTGTGGGCTTTGGTATCTTGCCGAATATGAAAATGGCGAGTTTACCCTGAACCATCAGCCCAAAAGAGTTTGCGGATGTGAAAGCCTATTTGAAAAAAGCAAAGCCGATTTCAGCATCTCACCGACGAGGATGTGGAAACGATTAGACGTTCCCGGGATGCAAAATGGAGATCCATACGAAAAAAATTTTAACATTGGTTCATTAAAAAGGAGGAGATCAATGTAGGCGTTCAAGGATTGGGTAGTGACAGCTTTATTCTGGGCATCCAATAGTTCAAGCTCTACTGTACCTTTACCCTTCATGGTCAGGTTGACTGCCAACGAGCCATTTTGGTATTGAGCGTCCAGATCCGGAGTCACACGTATATCGGCGATCTGTTGCTTTGGGTTACGGGCGTATAAATAACAATCACGTCCGACACCGCTGTAACGGAAGAAATCTTGGTCTTCCAGATAAGTGCCATCACACCAGCGGAATACTTGGAAAGCAATCAGGTTTTTTTGTCCGGGTTTCAAGTAAGGAGTTAAGTTAAACTCCGCTTCCAGCTTGCTGTCTTCGCTATAGCCTACGTACTTCCCGTTTACCCACAAATACATATTGGAAGTCACGGAACCGAAATGGGCGATGATCTCTTTTCCGTTCCAGCTGGCAGGAACCATGATCTCACGACGGTAGGAACCCACATGGTTATTAACGGTAGGGACCTCGGGCGGGTTGTTCTTGAATTGCTCACGCCAAGCGTAACCAACGTTTACGTAGAGAGGATCTCCATATCCGTTCAGTTCCCATACACCGGGCACAGGCATATTGTTCCATCCTTTGTCGTTGTAATCGGTCCGCCAGAAATCGGTAGGACGAGCGTCAGCGTTCTTTACCCAAAAGAATTTCCAAGGACCGTTCAAGGTCATGAAGTTCTGGGATTGTTCCTTGGCGTCCTTCGCTGCCACCTCGGCGGTCTCGTAGGCGAAGAAATTGGCGTGCATCGGGGCACGGTTTACGGCGTTGACCTCGGGGTCTCGCCACTCATTCGACTGGGCTACCGCTGTGAAAGCCAAAGCGGCAAACAGTCCGGTCATAAGTTGTCTTTTCATGCTATTATATTTTTAATCTGCTTTACGGAATTGCAAAACTAAGAATAAAATTCCGGGTATGGCAATAATTCCGGCGGAAACTAACAGGGCGACACGTAAAGAATAGAAATCATTTAGCCAACCTATAAATGGGGCGATGGCAGCGAATATCAAGCGGATCACAAAGTTACGGATCGACAAGACCGTAGCCCGCATCTCCGAGAAGGTCATTTGATTAATGTAACCTTTCAAAATCGGTGTGGCGAAGCCCCGGACTATATAGAAAATGAACAAGATCGCTAATCCCCAATAAGTAAGGTTATAAGCGAGCGATATATATCCACCTACGATTATAAGTAGTATAAACGTGTTTGATTTACGCATCCCGAAATACCGCTCTACCTGATCAGAATAGAGGGCGGACAATCCCACAGTCAGATTGAGCACGGTCCAAATGACACCGTAATAGGAGGTCGGGGTTTCCAACTTCATCAATACGGGCTGCACGAACCATGCCATCGTTAATGTAGCGGCTCCGATGATACCGGAGAACATGATGTTATAGCATAGCTTACGGTTCGTGACCAAGGAATATTTCAAGATGCGGAGAATCTCGGAAACCGGGTTCTGCACCTTGCTCTTAGTATTGAATTCCTGCAAGGCGAACGCCGCTGGAATGCCGATAAAGGCGACAAACGCTTGGGCGTAAAACGGCAATCGCAAGGAATAGGCGGCCAGCAATCCACCGAATATCCCGGCGATGGCCTCGGCGAAATTACCGATCATCGTGATACGTCCCTCATACCGCAAATAAAGTTCTTCTTTTTTATATCCGTACGGTTGTATCGTAGAGCAGCGCCGAATCCGCTCCGTTTACCAAGGTTTGCCCGGTTCCCAACAAAATCTCGGCGAAGAGAAATGCCGTGAAAGTGGAGGTGAAAGAATAACATAGGTACCCTCCAAAGAAAAGTATACAACCTAGAATCAAGCATTTCTTACGCCCCCATACGTCCGCCAGATAGCCCGAGGGAATCTCCAAAGTGACAGCGGCGACCGAGTAGACACTCTTCAAAATAAACACGTCTTGTAGTCCTAAACCATGATCCTCGTAGAATAGGACAATGATAGGCATTACGAGCGAGAACCATTTGGATAACTTGATCAGATAGAGAGCGAGTATATTTTGTTTCATATTTTTCAACGGGATTGCCCTGTCGTTTTTATTTAGACACGCGAATGTATGAATTCTTTGCCAATAGCCTGAACTTTTATATACCTCCCAGAGTACCTTTTATATCGTGTAGAAAATGGACATTGGATTTGAGCTTATG
>VOFJ01003732.1_pt1 | contig 11932 bp, 20 predicted proteins | sample 5384081 | NCBI WGS metagenome assembly VOFJ01 (sample SAMN12384729, study PRJNA508395) | human gut metagenome | isolation source: healthy gut I | host: Homo sapiens | reverse complement strand
CATAAGCTGCTGGATTTCCATTTTGACCGCAGAGCGACACGTTATAATCTGCCGCCAAATCGCTTGAAGATGATCGAAAAAGAGGTACAGCGCAGAGCAAGAGTGCTTTTAGGGTAAAAAGTGGGGCGTTGGCATCGACCACAATGGCTACGCTAACCGGTATAAAATCGAATGCGACGGTTTGACCATTCTGGATTTGAACGCTCCCGGTTACACGATGCTGCATTGGCTGACGATTCTTTTGGAGAACCGCGAATTCGATACTTCTGCCCCGCTGGCCGCAGAAGCCAAAGAATACCTGATGAACACTTTTCACCTCGACTATCTAAAACCTATTATTCAAAATGATAAAACGGGGCTATTGCACACGCCCCAACAAAAAGACCAGAGTTATTTAGCCAAAAGGCTGAACCGGTCCGTAAAAAGTAGACAATAGACAAAAGATCTCCCCCATTCCCAGTGTAGGATAATAGAACTACACGAGGAGGTTTTGTTATGTCCAGAAAATATACCAAAATCAAAGAATTAGAACCACAGATACTCGCAATGCGAGCAGAAGGAAAAACATTTCCCTCGTGCAATTTCATGATTGCAGTGTCCATTATCCGGGCACTTGGAAAATGTGTAAAAAAAGTGTTCTGCATATAGCAGCAATATGAAAGCAGTATTTCACAGCTGGGCATTATGAATCTATAATAGGTAGCTGGAAATAAACAGAAAGAGGGTCTTTTTTTTGATGGCAACGATATTTTCAAGAGAAGAAAAGGCAGAGGCACTGTTCGGGGAGATACTGAAAAATCCAGAAGCCTGCCGACGCCTGATGGATACCTTCAACGACTCGCTGGACATGGCAGACGTACTGGATGCGCCGGCCGTGAGTGCACAGCAGTTTGCCGCAGCGCTGTTCAATGCCTACGAGAACAAGGATCTGTCTGCCTTTCTGATGGCAATCTGCCAGCACAGTATGTTTGACCTGCTACGGAACGCTGCCCTGATCCCGTTCAAATTCAACGCCGATGGTCAGCCGAACCCGGTGATCCTGACGGATGATGCCGGCGTTCTTTTGCCGAACAACAAAGTTGCCGTGAGCAGCAAAGTATACGACCGGTTCATCCGGGTGTTCCAGAAGCAGGAAAAGGTAAAAATGTACCTTGCCAGCGGCTACTGCAAGTATCACAGCTACGACGAAGGCTCGATGGATGTGGTGGAGTACCACTACAACCAGCATTTGGGGCTGCTGCTGATCTACGAACTGCCGGACACCGTGAAGCAAAAGGTGACGGAAGCGGAGGCCTACTCCACCGTCTGGGATATCCAGATGAAGCTGCAGCACGCACTGCCCCGTTCCGTGGTCTACTATGGACAGGATACGCTCAAGGACGGCGGAACCCGCTACGATGAACTTGGCGTTTTTCTGCCGCTGGAACATTTTGCAGACCGGCTGGAACGCCATGTGGAAACTGCTACCAAGATCGTTTACGGCGAGTAAACGCCCTGTAAACGAACTCCCTTTATAAGTGCATCACAGCAAAACAAAACGCAGCGATCCGTTAAAAGATTCGCTGCGTTTTGCCTTATATGGGAGAATGGAAATGCTGCACATCAGGTGCAATAACGGAAAGTCTTGTCAGTGACAATACGGGCGAAGATCAGCCCTAACGGCAGTGCTACGATGATGAGAATGGCATCTGCAAACCATGTGGCAGAGTCCATCAGAGACAGGATGCCCAGATTATAGATGGCACGGTAGAAATACAGTCCCGGCACCATGATAACGATGGACGGCACAGTGACGGAGATGCGGGGATAACCGGCGGCGCTCTTCAGGCAGGAGGCCAGCAGTCCGGCCAGCAGTGCGCCCAGAAACGCTGCAACAGCGGGCGGAAAGCCCGCAAGGCTCACCAGCTCCAGCCGGAACGTGTTCGTTACCGCACCGATAAGGGCGGCGCAGACTGTCCAGGTTCCGGGGACTGTTGAACATGAGCGAAAAGCCGAACACACCGCCAAAACTTGCCAGCAGCCGGAACACGATCTCTTCCGGGAGTGTCAGGCTCAGGGCAGGGAACTGCACCGGCTGCAAATGCAGCAGCAGTGCCATGATCCAAGCCGTCATGGTTGCCACCAGAATGATGAGGACGGCGTAGGCCAGACGTTCCAGCCCGGCGCATATCCAGCTTGGCAAGGTCGATGCCGCTGGTAATGAACGGAAAGCCCGGAATGATGAAGAGCATGGAGCAGATATACCCCCCCGCCTCGTGCTGCGCCGATACGGCAAACAGCACCTCTGCCAGCTTCAGCAGGATGGCATACACGAGGCTTGCTGAACAGACCGACGCCGTAATGCCCAGAAACAGGGTGAAATGGTGCTTTGTCAGCTTGCACCGTACAAAGTTGCCGATGCCTGCACCGCAAAGGCACACAGCATTTCCACAATGCCGCCGCCAAGCAGAAAGGTGAAGCAGCCGCAGGCCAGTGCAGCTGCAAAGCCCAGTGCGATGGGCGAATACAAGCCGTGGATGCGCTCGATCTCATCGAGGTGGCTGTGCAGTTCTTCGCCGGTCATAAATTTTCCTTCCCGGTCGAAGTCGTTGACGAAATGCTCCAGTCGGTTCAGTCGGGAGGTATTCACGCCCGTATTTGTCAGACAGAGTGACTGGGTATAACACTGGTCACCGTCAAAGCAGGTGAACTCAATGGACAACAGGCCGATGTCCGCTGTTGTTGTGACTCCCAGCTCCCGCGAAAGGGTGTTCATGGAGCTTCGGACACGCCATGCGCCGGTGCCGCATTCCAGCAGCATCAGCCCGGTGCGTCCAATGACGGAGGCTTTTTCCACAAGCCCCGCCTCGGTAATGGGGACGCCCTTGCTGGCCGACGCATAGTCGTGCCAGTAGACTTCCATGTGATTTTTGATGATCTCACTTTGCCGTTGTCCCATACCGGAAAGCCTCCTTTTTGTGATATGGGAATGTTGCAGCCGTTTCAAGACTGCGGTGCTATTATAAGGGAAATTGCAGGACGGGTATAACGTATCTTGGATATGCCGGCAATGTTCGTTTGGTATTTCAAAGAAGAAAATACGTTGCGTTTTTGGCGGCTCTGCGGTAGGATAGAAAAAACACACCGAAAGGAAACTGCCGTGACCCTTCAATAACTCCGCTATGTCACGGCTGTTGCCGGTGCCGACACCATCGAGCAGCTGGCCGAGTACATCGGTGTGGAGCCTGCAGCCCTTTCCGCTACTGTGGAGCAGTACAATAAGGTTTGCGCCGAGGGCTACGACAGCGACTTTTGCCAAGGACCCGCACTTCCTGAATGCAGTTGCAAAGGCTCCCTTCTACGCCCATGTCACCACCCCGAGTCTGGGCTTTGCACTGGTGACCACCGGCGGCTTTGTGACCACCAATGACCAGCAGGTGCTGAACGAGGATTATCAGCCCATCGAGGGCCTGTACCGCTTCCGGCAACACCTGCGGTATGCGCTTTGTCCCGAGTATATCACCCCGATCCCCGGTGTGAGCATTGGCATGTGCCTGACGCTGGGCCGTGAGCTGGGCAAATACCTGGCTGCAAAGTAAGCAGCTGCCTTCGTCAAAGCCTGATCGGCTGCAGTAAAGCCCCCCATAAGCAATAAAAGATCCCGTCCACTTCTGGGTGAACGGGATCTTTTTTGCGTATCAGACAGGGAAAAGCGGCTCAGAGGTCATTTTTCTCCTGCCCCAGATTATCGGATTCCAGGACGACACAAACTATGTTGCCATTGGCGGCGTAACGCCGGAGAACATCCCGGAGTTCCGCAAGGCGGGATGCCTTGGCGTGGGCCTTGCCAGCAGCCTGATGCCGAAGGACAAGGCCGCCGCCCGCGACTGGGATGCCTGCGCGGAATACGTGCACATGCTGCTTACAAAAGCCAAAGGCGAATAAACCGCAGAAACAGCAAGACCGCTCACCCGAAAAAAGATGAGCGGTCTTTTTTGTGTGATGATGGGATGGCATTGCCGCCTACCATCCAGCGTGAGACCATGGCTTCCCGCAGTCATCCTTTTAGCCGGAGACCATGTCGGTCATCCTCGGATGCCGTTTCTGCTTTGTCTGCTGCATGAACCACTTTCACTCCTGAAATGAACTGCATGAAAAATCAGAAGGCCCCATTCTATTGACTTTGCCTTTGCAGGGGAGTATACTCCATGTCACCAAGAATATTACGGCTATGACGAGAAAAAGTACCCGGAAGGAATGCTGCAGAGAGCTGCCGGTTGGTGCAAGGCAGTGCAGGGCATCCGTGGGAAGATCCTCTCCGAGCTTTTCGGCTGAATGGGCGGTGTGCGCCCCAGTAAGCAGGAACGGCAGGCCCCCGTTATCACGGGCCGCGCGTTGTTGGACGTGTACTGAGTGGTCAGCGTTGTGCTGGCAATAAGAGTGGTACCGCAGAGGATATTTATACGCCTTTGTCTCTTACAGACCGTAGGGGACAAGGGCGTTTTATTTTGCGGATGCTTTTGTCCCAAAGCATGTCAGAAGGAAAAGGAGAAACAACTATGAAAGCACTGGAAAAAGTAAGTGACTTTGTGGGCAAGTACATGGCCGCCATCGTTATTGTGGTGGCCGCGGGTGCCCTGTTCTTCCCCGGCCCGTTCAGCGTGGTAAAGACGGCGTGGGTCAATAACCTGCTGGGCATCGTGATGTTCGGCATGGGCCTGACGCTGAAGCCCAATGACTTCAAGGTGGTGTTCAGCCGCCCGAAGGACGTCATCGTAGGCTGCGTGGCACAGTTCACCCTCATGCCCTTCCTGGCATGGGTGCTGACCATGGTGTTCCACCTGCCCACCGAGCTGGCCATCGGCGTCATCCTGGTTGGCACCTGCCCCGGCGGCACCTCTTCCAACGTGATGACCTACCTTTCCAAGGGCGACGTTGCACTGTCCGTTGGCATGACCGCCGTTTCCACCGTGCTGGCTCCTGTGCTCACCCCGCTGCTCACCCTGCTGTACGCCGGTCAGCGCGTGGATGTGAACCCCGTGAACATGTTCCTCTCCATCGTCAAGGTGGTGCTGGTGCCCATCGCACTGGGCTTTGTGGTCAACCACTTCTTCCATGAGTTCACCCAGCAGGCCGTGCGCGTGCTGCCGCTGGTGTCCACCACCGCCATCGTGCTGATCATCTGCGCCGTGGTCTCCGCCAACAGTGCCAAGATCATGACCAGCGGTCTGCTGATCCTTGTGGTGGTCATCCTGCACAATGTGCTGGGCTACCTCACCGGCTTTGGCGTGGGCAAGCTGCTCAAGCTGGACTCCACCAAGTGCCGCGCGATCTCCATCGAGGTGGGCATGCAGAACTCCGGCCTTGCAACCAGTCTGGCCGCCGCACACTTTGCACAGTATCCGCTGGCTACCATCCCCGGCGCTGTGTTCTCCGTGTGGCATAACATTTCCGGTGCGATCCTCGCCAACTTCTTTTGCCCGCACAGCAGAGAAGAAGGATTGATCTTTCATAACATAGTAAAGCCCCCGGCAGACGAAACCTGCCGGGGGGCTTTGCTGTGCCTGCGGGCCGGGCATCTGCAACAGAAACCGGCACAAATCGTGCTTTTCACGCTGTTTTTAGGGCGATTCGTGCAGGTTTGCTTCCAAAATGCGGTAAAGTGTGGGATAATCAAAATACTGTAATATATACCCCCCCGTAAAAATGCGAGGGGAAAAAAGGAGGTTATACCATGAAACAAGGCAAACTTATCCGGCGTGCAGTATCGGCGGCGCTGGCCGGATGCATGATGTTCACCTTTTCCGCTCCGGCGCTGGCCGAAAGCACCGATGCGCTGATGCAGTTGAGCATGACTCGCCGCAGCGCCGTGAGCGTGCTGGACGCGGAGAACAGCGGAACGGATGCTAATGCGTCTGTTGCTACGAAGTATGGCATTACCATTGAAATCTATGGCAGAGGTAAGGTGGAAGTTTGACAGCGATAATTGCAACAACATTCTTGGCTTCCTGAAGTATGATCCTGATAAGCAAAAGTTGACCCTGCTGAATTCGAGTGCCAGCACAGTCCATTATCTGACCATCGATGCACCGAACACGGACGTGGTGCTGGAATCCACAGAGATGATTGTGAATGAAAATCTGATCATCGAAAACGCTCGTTCCGTGAAAGTTTCCAGCACTGGTAATTGGGCACCGGTTTATGGAAAAGTGTACATCTACTGTCTTTGCCCTGTTACCCTTGAGCACACGGAAGCAGGCGCGAATTCGGGAGTTGCAATTAAAGGAATTGAGTTTGCCGCTCCGGTAAGTGCGAACGATTTTGTCTACTATACCAGCAATGCGCCTGACGCAACGCCGACGGATGCGGGCACTGGGACGATTCCGGCAAGAACTAAAAACTATCTGCGCATTGTGCCGAAAGTTTCCTATACGATTACGGCAGACGGTGCCACCATCACCGTGGATGGTAAGGCAGTGAACTCGGCCTTTGCGGGCGAAAAAAGGTCACCGTGACCGCAGCAGGCAGAGAAAATGCTGAGTTTACCGACTGGACTGACCCGAACGGCGTGCTGAAGTCTGACCAGCTGACAGCAAAAGAAGTCAACTTTACCATGCCGGACGAGGACGTGACTCTGATCCCGAATTACAATGTTGTACAGGATTATGGCATTGCGGTGGGCAGCGAGAACACTACACCAACCCGCGTTACCAGCAAAAACTCTAAAGACATTTTAGGAAATGGTGTGCTGAGTTACGACCCGACCACCCAAACGTTGAAGTCGGATGGCAGAATAAAGCGCTCGTCTCTGAAAATCAACGCACCCGGCAAGGATATAAATCTGGATGGTAAAGATCAGATTGCTGTGGCTGCAAAGTTGATTGTAGTGGATGCACATAATGTAACGATCAGCAGCAATAAGTTTGCTGCGATTTTCGCCAGAGATGATACCAGCACAATCGACTGCACCGGTAAGGTGGATATCCGCAGCGGCGGAGAAATATGGTTGTGAATGGAAATCTGAAACATTAACAATCTCGGTGATGTTGATCTTTTTGCAAACGGCAATAGTATTTCGAATAAGGCTCTTACCATTACCAGCGGTGGTAACGTGACCATTGAGAGTACCGACGGTAGAGCGGCGCAAAAACCTGACGATCAACAAGGCCGAGGATGTCACCATTACCATCAGTGATGACGAAAGAGCAGTCTCCGAAAATACCGACATCACCGCTTCCGGTACTGTGACCCTGAAAAACAACGCACCGGGCGGCCATGTGGGCACTGTTGACTTTACACAGGCAGACGGCAAAAAATACGTCTACTATACCAGCGAAGCCGAGGATGCAAAGCTGATCGACCCGCGCATTCATCCGCTTGCAGAAGCGGCAGGAAGCAGCTACCTGCGCATTGAGCCGAGGGAGACTTACTACAGCATTACCGTGAAAAACGGCACCGCGCAGGTGGGGCGACGACACCACCGGCCTGAATACCGCCTTTGAGGGCGAAACGGTCACCGTCAAGGCCAACGCACCCACCGATGAGGATGCCGCCAAGGGCGTGAAGTTCCATCACTGGAAGGTGGAAAAGGGAAGCACCAGCTTTGCCCCGACTGCGGGCAGTCTGGGTTCTGCGACTGAAGCAGGCACCGCAGAGATCAGCTTTGATATGCCCAATGGCAATGTGGAGCTGACCGCCGTTTACAGCATCCCCGCTTCCGTGCTGAGGAGTACCGTTACTGTTACGGGCGGCACGGCAAAGTCCACTCTGGGCGAGGGCAGCGATATCCCCGCAGAGATCGGCACCGAGGTGGAGATCACAGCTACCCCCGTATGATGCCGAGAAATACCCCGGCATGGAGTTCGTGGAATGGGAGATCGTGTACCCCGAGAACTTCCCGGAGAATGTGCCGGAAAATCTGCAGCTCAAGCTGGACAATGCCAAGAGCGCGACCACTACGTTTAAGATGCCCGTTTACCCGGTCAAACTGATCGCCCACTGGTCGGCAAGCCCGGTGGCCAAGCCTGACCCGGACGAACCTATTGATGAAGACTTCGGCGTAGAACCTGCACCCATGGATACCACGGGCGGTGCAATTGCCGCCGTGGCCGTGGGCGGTGCAGCCATCTGGGGCGGCTACGAGATCGCCACCCGCGTGATCCTGCACAGCCTCCTGCCCGAGGACGCAGCCATCCCGGCAAACCGCGGCCAGCTGGCACCTCATCTGGACTGGAACACCGGGCAAGCCCGAACCCGCCGCACAGCCCGCCTTTGCAGACATCACCGATGCCGAGCAGGCTAAGGCCGCACAGTGGTGCACCGAGCAGGGCACCATGGATGTCAAGGGCGACTGCTTTGAACCCGAAGGCTGGACCCCGAAGTTCAAGGTGATCGAAGTGTGGAACAAGGCGTTCCCCAAGCAGTAAAACAGCAAACAGCCCCCGGCAGGCGCAAACCTGCCGGGGGCTTTGCTGTGCCTTGCGGGCCGGGCAACTGCAACAGAACCGGCACAAATCGTGCTTTTCACGCTGTTTTAAGGGCGATTCACGCAGGTTTGCTTCCAAAATCCGGTAAAGTGAGATAATCAAAAACACCGTAATGCATACCCCCCCGTAATAATTTTCGCAAAGGAGGAACCCCTATGAAACGAAATATTTTGGCCCGGCGGGCGGCTTCGCTGCGCTGGCAGCATGCATGATGTTCAGCCTTTCCGCCCCGGCTCTGGCCGCAAGCACCGATGCCCTGCTCCAGCAGAGCACCGCCGCCAAAAGCGCGGTGAGCGTGCTGGACGAAGAGAACGGTATGATGGAAGAAGAACCTGCGTATCAGATGAATCTCAAGGACGGCAGCATCAGAGTCTATATTGGGGCTGATGGCAAACAGTATGTCCAGCAGGGCGAAAATGCTCCCCAGCAAAGTGGTAATCTGTATATCACAACGGACGGCAGCACGACGGCCAACACCCTGACCATCGAAGGCGGCACCACTGGTGCAAAAGTCACACTGTCTAATGTCAATATCAATGCTTCCGGCGCGGCTGTTTCGGTCAGCGGCAATGTGGAGCTGATCATCAGCGGCACGAATAACCTGCACAGCGGCACGGACCACGCCGGTGTAGAAAAGGCCGACGACAACGGAACCCTGACCATCAGCGGCACCGGTACGCTGAATGCCTACGGCGGCGAGAGGGTGCGGGCATTGGCAGTGGTTCCCAGAAAGGCTGCAGCAATATTGAGATCGAAACCATCATCGCCCATGGCGGTCAATGGGGTGCAGGCATCGGCAGCGGCAATGTGGGCAACCGTCCGGGTGTACTCGGCGGCAGCTATATTACGATCAATGGCGGTGATGTAACGGCTTATGGCGGCAGCGAAGCAGCAGGCATTGGCGGCGGCTTCAAGGGCAACGGCAAAGACATCACCATCAATGGCGGCACGGTACATGCAGAGTCCGGCGGCGGAAACGGCCCTGTTGCGGCTATTGGCGGCGGACGAGTGAGTGGCAAAGGCGAAAACATCCAGATCACCGGCGGCAATGTTACCGTAAAATCCGGTACTGGTGTCTGGATTGGCGGCACGAATGGCGAAATCAGCAAAGACACCAGCATCCTGACCGGTGCCGTTACCTATGTGAACCAAAACGGCAATGTGGAGAATACCGCAAACTGGGATATTATGGTCAATGGGACAGCTGTTAACGGTGTAAACTATAAAGATATCTTAAGTGACGGTGCCCCATCTGCTATGACATTGAGAAAAAGACCCTGACGGCAAAAAGAGAGGATCAATTATGTGCTGAAGGTCAGAGCGCCGGAGACGGATGTCATTTTGAACGGCGGCATCGGCGCAAGAAGTAGTTTGACGATTGGACAGCAAGGCGATTCGAGTGCTGTAGGTGCACACGATGTGACCGTTACCAGTGACCGGTATGATGCAATTCAGGGCGAGGCTGACATCAACTGCACCGGTAAGGTGAATATCCGCAGCGACAAAAGTATGGCTGTGAACGGAAGCCTGAACATTTATGATTCCAGCGAAGTGACGCTTTCTGCAGGCAGCAACGTTGTGAATGGCAGCGCAAATATCACCAGCAATGGTAACGTGGCCATTTACAGCACCGTTGGCAGAGCGGCGGAAAAACTGACCATCAACAACGCCGAGAATGTCACCATTTCCATCAGAGATGCCGCAGGATCAGTCGCCGGAGATACCAAGATCACCGCTTCCGGTACTGTGACCCTGAAAAACAACGCACAGGGCGGCCGTGTGGGCACTGTTGCCTTTACACAGGCAGGCGGCAAAAACTACGTCTACTATACCAGCGAAGAGCCGGATGCAAAGCTGATCGACCCGCGCATTCATCCGCTTGCAGAAGCGGCAGGAAGCAGCTACCTGCGCATTGAGCCGAGGGAGACTTACAGCATTACCGTGAAAAAACGGCACCGCGCAGGTCGTTGGTGACACGGATGGAAAACTGACTACCGCCTTTGCAGGCGAAAAAGGTCACAGTGAGCGGTGAGAACAAAAACCCGAGTGTTACAAAGTTCGGCGGCTGGAAAGTGATCAGCCCGGAAGGCTTTGAACTGACCGAAGCGCAGAAAAAATACCGAAAAAAACATGACCTTCACCATGCCGGCCAGCCCGGTGGAGCTGAAAAGCTTCTTATAGCTTCCCGGCACCTGTAGTAGATATGCCGGTCATCGTGACGGGCGGTACGATCCGCGTCGGAGGGGGCGAAAGACAGACGGGCACGGTGCTCGTACAGCCGGGCCAGACCGTCACGATCGAAGCCAATGAGCCTGTCAAGGAGAATGAGTCGTTCCATCACTGGAAGGTGGAAAAAAGATTCCAGCAAGAATATTGGCATAATTGAGGGTAGTCTGGGCTCCGAAACGGAAAAAGGGCACGGAAAAGATCGTCTTTACCATGCCGCAGGACGGCGTGAAGCTGACCGCCGCCTTTACAGCATCCCCGCTTCCGTGCTGAGGAGTACCGTTACTGTTACGGGCGGCACGGCAAAGTCCACTCTGGACGAGGGCAGCGATATCCCCGCAGAGATCGGCACCACGGTGGAGATCACAGCTACCCCCGTATGATGCCGAGAAATACCCCCGGCATGGAGTTCGTGGAATGGGAGATCAAGTACCCCGATAGCTTCTACGAGAAATTCCCCGGTGGCATTCCGGAAAATCTGCAGCTCAAGCTGGACAATGCCAAGAGCGCGGCCACGACGTTTGAGATGCCCGTTTACCCGGTCAAACTGATCGCCCACTGGTCGGCCAGCGCGGTGACCGACCCGGACGAACCTATTGATGAAGACTTCGGCGTAGAACCTGCACCCATGGATACCACAGGTGGCACCATTGCCGCCGTGGCCGTTGGCGGTGCAGCCATCTGGGGCGGCTACGAGATCGCCACCCGGGTGATCCTGCACAATCTCCTGCCCGAGGGCGCAGCCATCCCGGCAAACCGCGGCCAGCTGGCACTGCTGGTGTGGACTGACAATGGCAGGCCCGAACCCGCCGCACAGCCCGCGTTTGCGGATGTGGCCGACGCTGACATGGCAAAGGCCGCACAGTGGTGCGTGGAACAGGGTCTGCTGGATGCACGGGAAGGCAAGTTTGAATCGGACGGCTGGATGCCCAAGTTCAAGACCATTGAGGTCTGGAACAAGGCGTTCCCCAAAAAGTAACCTCTGAGCGCTTCCTCCGTAAAGCCTCAGAATGACAGACCGGATACCCGGTATCGGGGGGAATTTTTTTGCGCAGGCACGCGTGGCATTGGCGGTGGCAATCATCTCCGACATTTCAATGATCCAGTGACCTTGCAGTTTGCGCGAAACAAAATACTCCGGCAACTTTCCAACCAAGAGAAAGTTACCGGAGTATTCCGCTTTACTTATTTGTTTTTACCAGCAATGCCTGATACGGCTCCAGTTCCACATCCGCCAGCCA
>VOFJ01002720.1_pt1 | contig 11932 bp, 17 predicted proteins | sample 5384081 | NCBI WGS metagenome assembly VOFJ01 (sample SAMN12384729, study PRJNA508395) | human gut metagenome | isolation source: healthy gut I | host: Homo sapiens | reverse complement strand
AGTCATGGAGTTCGTCGGCCCCCGGCATTGCCGGCTCTGCCCATCGAGTATCGCAATGCCATCGACGTCATGACCACCGAGACCACCTGCTGGTCCTCCATCTGGGTCACCGATGAGGAGACCCAGCGTTACTTCACCATCCACGGCCGTCCGCAGGATTTAAGAAGCTGCAACCTGCGGAGGGCCTACTACGACGGCTGCGTCTACATCGACCTCGACACCGTCGAGTCCACCATCGCAATGCCCATGCACCCCTCCAACACCTACACCATCCACGAGCTGCAGGCTAACGCTGCCGACATCCTCCACGCTGTGCAGGAAGAGGCCAACAAGCAGATCAAGGGCTGCGAAGATGGACCTGACAGCAAGTTCCACGACGGTGCCATCTGGGTCGATCAGGGCGAGATCGCAGGCTGCGCCGGCGGCACCTTTCGACAACATCTGCGCCGCTGCCGACATCCTGCGGGGTCAGAGCTGCGGCAACGGTGCCTTCACCCTGAGCATCTATCCGGGTTCTATGCCCGCCCTGAGCGAACTGCTCAAGAATGGCCGTGCCAACGATCTGGTCAACGCCGGTGCCATCATGCGCGAGTGCTTCTGCGGCCCCTGCTTCGGTGCAGGCGACTGCCCGGCCAACGGCGAGTTCTCCGTCCGCCACACCACCCGCAACTTCCCGAACCGCGAGGGCTCCAAGCCGGGCGAGGGTCAGATGTCCAGCGTGGCACTGATGGACGCCCGGTCCATCGCGGCCACCGCAGCCAACGGCGGCAAGCTGACCGCTGCCACCGATCTGGACGTGGAGTATACGAACCCTGAGTACCACTACAACGCCTCCCTGTACGAGAAGCGCGTCTACAACGGCTGGGGCAAGGCTGAGCCGGACGCAGAGCTGCGCTTCGGCCCGAACATCAAGGACTGGCCCGAAGATGCCTGCCCTGACCGACGATCTGCTGGTCAAGGTCTGCTCCTACATCACCGACCCCGTCACCACGACCGACGAGCTCATCCCCTCCGGCGAGACCTCGTCCTACCGCTCCAACCCCGAGCGTCTGTCTGAGTTCGCACTGAGCCGCCGTGACCCCAGTACGTGGGCCGCAGCAAGATCATGCGCCAGATCGAGCGCGACCGCGAGGCGGGCAAAGCGGCCCTGCCCGAGGAAGTCCTGAACGTCTATGCTGCCCTGACTAAGGCTGGTGTGAAGAACGATCCCGCCCACACCGACATCGGCTCCACCATCTTCGCCAATATGCCCGGCGACGGCTCCGCCCGGGAGCAGGCCGCTTCCTGCCAGCGTGTCATGGGTGCATCCGCTAACTTTGCCAAGCAGTACGCCACCAAGCGTTACCGCTCCAACTGCATCAACTGGGGCATGACGCCCTTCCTCGTAGAGAACCCCGAGGTGTTTGAACTGGGCGATTACATCTTTGTGCCCGGCATCCGCGAGGCAGTTCTCGAGAACAAGGCCAGTTTTACTGCTTACGCCGTCAAACCGGACGGCACCGTGACCGCCTTCCGGTCTCCACCGGTGCCCTCACCGAGCCGGAGCGTCAGATCATCGCCGACGGCTGCCTCATCAACTACTATCGGAACAACCAGTAAGCAACCATTCTCCCAGAGAATGGTTCAAGATTGATCTGACGATTTTACAAACGTCCGGTCTTAAGGTATCATAGTTTCAGAGTCGGTCTGCTGCTCTCCGAAACCGGGAACGGTGGATCGGCATTGTGGTGGCTCGGGAACTATGCCAAAATGGAATATGTCTTGTGTACAAGAGAAATTTTTGGCGATTCTTAACGAATATTAAGACTGGCGCTATGCCTTTTGTAAGATTGTCCGATTATGATAGAACCATCAGGAGCGGCGCAGTGAGGCGCTGCCCCGCAAGTACGGTATAACGATTGAAGAAACCACCTGCCAAGGAGGAAAAAAGCATGGAAGATCAAAAAGGCAGCAACTGCTGGCACTCTGGAATCCAGCGATTGCATGGTGACGGTGGAGCCGGGCGAGGGCAAAGTTGATTTCTCCCTCGAGAGCTCTGTCATCAACCAGTACGGCAACCAGCTGCGCAAGGTCGCACTGGAGACCCTGAAGAATCTGGACATCGACAACGTCCGCATCACCATCGTGGACAAGGGCGCACTGGACTGCACCCTGAAAGGCCCGCATCGAGGGCGCGGTGTTCCGCTCTGTTGACCAGTATGAGAATCTGCCTTGGGGGAGGTGCCATTCGATGAATAATCCGAACAAGAAGCGCCTGCGCCGCACGATGATGTTCCTGAACGCGCAGAAGCCCGGCCTCATCAAGGACCCGTACATCTATAAGGCCGACTCCCTGATGCTGGACCTCGAGGACGCTGTGGCCGAAAACCAGAAAGATGTTGCCCGTTTCAGCCTGTATCACGCCCTGAAGACCGTGGATTACCGCGGTGCTGCTGAGCGCGTGGTCCGTATCAACGGCCTGGACACTCCCTACTGGCGGGAAGACATCCGTGCCTGCGTGGCTGGCGGCTGCGATTCCATCCGCATCCCCAAGACCGAGCACGCCGAGGACGTCCGCCGCGTGGCTGCCGCCATCGCCGAGGACGAAAGACCTACGGCCGCCCCGAGGGGCGAGGTGCTCATCATCGCTGCGCTGGAGTCTGCCCGCGGCGTCATGAACGCCCTGGAAATCTGCGAGAGCGATGAGCGCCTGTTCGGCATCGCTCTGTCCGGCGGCGACTACACCAAGGACCTGCAGACCCACATCACCGGTACCGGCATCGAGCTGATGGGTGCCCGCCAGCAGATGATCATTGCGGCCCGCGCGGCGGGTGTGCAGTGCTTCGACACGGTCTACACCGACCTGAAAGATATGGACGGCTTCCGCAAGGACGTGGAGAACATCCACCTGATGGGCTTCGATGGCAAATCCATCATCAACCCTCGTCAGATCCCCCCCATCGTCCACGAGATCTTTACTCCCACCCAGAAGGACATCATCTTCGCCGAGAAGGTCGTCAAGGAGATCGATTCCAAGAAGGCTCTGGGCATCGGCGTCTTCACCGTCGATGGCAAGATGATCGACATTGCCTTCTACGACGGTGCAAAGCGCACCATCGATCTGGCAAAGGCATCCGGCGTGTATAAGGGGATTTGTAATTATGTTGAACGCAGTCGGCAGAGAAATTCCCGAAGAGATCCTCGAGCGCACCGGCAAAGAGGTCTTTCAGGGCAACAACTATAAGGACGGCAAGGCCTTCCAGAAGGCCAGCCCGAAGAGTCACCCCCGTGATGCGCAATGACCACGACAAGATGGTCAAGGACATCCACGAGGCTCTGGTCAAGTGCAATGCCCACGACGGCATGACCGTTTCCTTCCACCACCACTTCCGCGAGGGCGACCTCGTGGTCTGCATGGTCATGGAGGAGATCCACAAGATGGGCATCAAGAACGTCACCCTGAGCGCAAGCTCTCTGGGCAAGGCTCATGACGCTCTGGTCCCCATGATCGAGGACGGTACCATCCTGAACATTGAGTCCTCCGGCGTCCGCGGAAAGATCGGAGAGGCCATCTCCACGGCAAGCTCAAAGGGTCTGGCTACCATGCGCAGCCACGGCGGCCGTGTCCGCGCCATTGAGACCGGCGAGACCCATGTGGACATCGCCTTCATCGGCGCACCCTCCTGTGACGAGTACGGCAACTGCTCCGGTATGGGCGGCAAGACCAACTGCGGCGTCCTGAGCTATGCTTATGTGGACGCTGAGATGGCCGATTACGTTGTGGCGGTCACCGATTGTCTGGTGGCTTACCCCAACTACCCCGCTGAGATCAACCAGACCAAGGTGGATTACGTCTGCGTCGTCGATCAGATCGGCATCCCCGAGAAGATCGCCACCGGCGCTGCCAAGCCCACCACCGACCAGCGCAAGATCCTGATGGCAGAGTACTGCACCCAGGTCGTGGCCAACACCCCTACTTCAAGGACGGCTTCTCCTATCAGACCGGTGTCGGCGGCGCATCCATCGCCTCCACCATCTCCCTGAGCAAGATCATGGAAGAGAAGAACATCCACATGGGTCTGGGCGTCGGCGGCCTGACCAAGCCCATGTGCGAGCTGCTGGACCGCGGCCTGGCACGCAAGCTGGTGGATACCCAGGACTTTGACCTGGACGCTGTCAATAACGTCCGCTCTAACCCCAACCACTTCCCCATCTCTGCGGGCGAGTATGCAAGCCCCATGAATAAGGGCGCGTTCGTCAACAAGCTGGATTACGTCATCCTGGCTTCTCTGGAAGTCGATACCCACTTCAACTGCAACGTTGTGGTTGGTTCCGACGGCATCATCACCGGTGCACAGGGCGGCCATCCCGATACCGCACAGGGTGCAAAGTGCACCATCGTCATCGCTCCGCTGCTGCAGGGCCGTATCCCCGCCATCTGCACCGATGTGACCACCTGTCACCACCCCGGGCGAGCGTGGACATCGTTGTCACCGATTACGGCGTGGCGGTCAACCCCTGCCCGCCCCGACCTGCTCAAGGCGCTGCAGGACGCTGACTGCGTGCCCCTGAAGACCATCGAGGAGCTGCGTGACATCGCTTACTCCATCGTCGGCGAGCCGGACAAGGTCCAGTTCGGTGACCGTGTGGTCGGTATCATTGAAGCACGCGACGGCACCATCATGGACGTTGTGCGCGAAGTCAAGCCTTTCTCTTTCCGCGAAGATTGAGTGTTCCCGCTCAGCGGTTCTTCTGCGGCTTGCCAACCGCAACTTTCGGAATTGATTCACGGAAATTCCTTTCGCTCTTCTTCAACCCGCTGAGCAACTCAGACACACAATTTCATGCGATTCTCCTTTTTAATGGTTTTGTGTTTTATACCGGCATAAAACCAAAAGCCCCAACTGCACCGCGCGCAGCCGGGGCTTTATGTTGTAAATGAAAAAAATGCCGTGTTTACGGCACAAACCGATATCCGACGCCCCGGATGGTGATGATATGCTGCGGGGTGCGGGCGTTGTCCTCGATCTTGCTGCGCAGGCGGTTGATGTAGACCATGATGGCGTTGTCGTCCACAGCGATGAGGTTGCCCCATATCTGCTCGTATATCATGTCCTTGGTGAACACCTGCTGCGGGTGGCGCACAAAGAGCAGCAGCAGGCTGCGCTCTTTCTCGGAGAGGTTCAGCTCCACATTGTTTTTATAAAAGCGCATGGTGGTGGTGTCGCAGAGGAAGGGGCCGCAGCTGATCTGCTGGTTGTTCTCCTGCGAGAAGCTCTTGCTGCGGCGGATGAGGGCCTTGACCTTGGCCCCTAAGATCTGCGGGCGGAACGGCTTGGTGACATAATCGTCAGCCCCCAGCGAGAGGCCGTACATGAAATCGTAATCCTCGTTGCGGCCGCTGATGATGATGACCGGGGTGGTGACGCCGTTGCGGCGGATGGTCTGGATGACATCAAAGCCTTCCATATCGCCCAGGGTGATGTCCATTAAGATCATATCCAGCGTGCTGCTCTGCCGCGCGATGAGGTCCAGCGCCGCCGCGCCGCTGTTCACCACAAGGGCTCCATCTCGTTGCTGACCATTACTTTGGATAAAAGTTTGCAAATTGCCGGATCATCGTCTACAATAAGAACATGGTAAGACATGGTTGCTTCACCGTACTTCCTCTGACCAAAACCGTCGAAAATTGACACTTGAAATTGATACTTAATTAACAGTATAACATTTTTAGCCGGGAAGAGCAAGAACCTGCCCGGCTGAAAGGAGAAACCGCCATGAAACCGAACAAGCCGGACGCGCAGGAAAAGCGCTCCACCCTGGAAACGCTCCACACCCTCTGGGTGCCAATGGCTGTGGGAGCCGTTCTTCTGGTCATGCTGGCCATTGTGGCAAATCTGGTCTGGAAAAAGATTACAGCACGGCCCTGATGGACAGCCAGACCCGCCAGATGGAGCTGGTGGTGCAGAGCCTGGCCGACAGCATTGAGTTTTCGCTGGAGGAGTACCTCGACCGCCTGGACTCCGCGGTTGCCAAGGTGGAAGCAAACCCGGACGATAAGCCCCACGCTGGCCCCCAGCGATACCCTGCGTGATATCTGGCTGGAGGACAACAATGGCAACATCGTTTACCGCTGCTACGGCATTACCGCCCTGAGCGATGTTCTCATTACCCGGTCAGAGGGCGTTTCTTACTGGCAGTACCACCGGGGCGATACCCATTATCTGGTGCTGAAAAAGCGGCGGGGGGCAGAGCGTCTGCCTGGTGGTGGATTCTACCGCCCTCTACAAGCAGCTGGTCTCGGATATCCGGGTGGGCACCAATGGCTATGTGATGATCAAAAACGCCAATGACATGGTGGTCATGCACCCGGAATCGGCCCAGTGGGGCATCCAGGTGGTGGATGGCCGCCAGAAGCTCTATGCCTATAAAAATCTGGACCTGACCAGCCTGAGCGAGCTGCTCAAGGCCCAGCGGACACAGGACTCCGGCATCCGGGATTATTACTCCTACTGGTGGGCCGACCCGGATCTGCCCCGGGTGCATAAGATAAGCGCCTTCCGTCATCTGGACGTGGGGGGCAGCTTCTGGATTGTCAGCGCCGTGGTGGATTACGACGATCTCTACCAGCCGGTGCGGGACAGCTTTTTGAAGATGGCGCTCATGTTCAGCGCCGTTGCGGTGGTTCTGGTGCTGTTTACCGGGATGATATTCCGTCTGCAGTGGAAGAACCAGCGCAGCGTGACCAAAATCAACGACCTGCAGGAGGTCAACGAGGCGCTGGAAGAGCTGCAGAAGAGCCGGGAGTCTCTGGCGCACGACCAGCGGCTCCAGCTCATGGGCACCCTGACGGGCGGCATCGCCCACGAGTTCAACAACTTCCTCACCCCCATCACGGGCTATGCCGACCTCATTATGGCCGACGCCGACCCCGAGAGTGAAATTTATGTGACAACGCCCGGGAGATCAGCGAAGCTGCCGAAAAGGCCCGGACGTGGTGAAGCAAATTTCTTCCATGAGCCGGAAGAACGTGGAAACGGTCTATGACGCGGTGCCCGTGGAAAGCCTCGTCGAGCACACCTGCAAGCTGGTGGAGACCAACTGCCCCAAACAGGTGCGGCTGCGGCAGGAGCTGGAGCTGCACGGCGAAAACGTGCTGGGCAACAGCACCCAGCTGCAGCAGGTGCTGCTGAATATCTGCATCAACGGCATCCACGCCATCGGCGTGGGGGCGGGCAGCCTGACCCCTGCGGGCAAAAAGCTGTCCCCGGGAGGAACTGGCGGCCCGGATCCCCGAGGAAAAAATCTCGGACGACTGGCAGAGCTATGTCTGCGTCAGTGTCACGGACACCGGCTGCGGCATGGATAAAGACACGCTGGTCCACATCTTTGAGCCGTTCTTTACCACCAAAAAAGCAGGGCGAGGGGGCACCGGCCTGGGCTGGCATTGGCGGAGCAGATTATCAGCACCCACCGGGGCCGCATCCGGGCGGAGAGCACCCTTGGCCAGGGGACAACGTTCTATATCTACCTGCCCGTGCTGGAGCAGCAGCGCGCCCGGGAACAGGTACAGTGGGGCGTGGACCACAAGCTGCGCATCCTGGCGGCCGACGACAACAAGAAAGTGCTCAATTTGCTGGAGAAAGATTTCGACCGTTTTGGCTTGGAAGTGCTCACCTGCTCCCGCCGGGGCGAGGTACGCACCCTGCTGGAGACCCAGCCTTTTGACGCCCTGGCCATCGACGAGAGCCTGACCGGCGGCAGCGGCGTGGAGTTCTGCATGTCCATTCAGGGCAAGTACCCGGCTCTGACCCGCATCGTGATGACCAGCAGCCCCACCCGTGAGATCGTGGATGCCCGCCGCCATGGCGTGATCGACGGTTACATCCTGAAGCCGGTCTCCGCCGCCACCCTGCTGGAAGAAATTCGTGCCTGCAGGCGGAGCGAGAAGCAGAAATAATTGTATACAAGTAAGCATACGGACTCTTACAGGATATTAAGTCCTTTCTTAACAAACCGTAATGGACGGCACTTTGGCGTGTAAGTTTACAGGGCTATACTGGAACCATCGAAAGAGGGAATGGAAGTCCAGTAGCAACTGGAATGCCATCCCGTATACGGAAAAAAAAGGAAAGGAAGTTAACCCACATGAGTGATACGATCCTCGCTCTGCTCGGCTTTGCAACGGTGATTGCGGTCATCGTTCTGCTGCTGCGCAATGTCACGGTCCCTGCACTGGCTTTCGTCAGTGTCTCGACCATCACGGCTGCCATTCTGGTGGCAACCGGTGCTTTCACCCTGGATGAAATGGCTGGCTTTATCAAGGAGGGCGTCAAGGGCGTCCACGGTACGGCTGTCCTGTTCATCTTCTCCGTCCTGTTCTTCGGCGTCATGACCGATGCAGGTATGTTCGACAAGATCATCGGTGCGCTGATGAAGAAGGTCGGCAACAATGTTGTCGGCGTTGCTCTGATGACCTGCCTGATCGCCATCATCGGCCATCTGGACGGCGGCGGCGCTTCCACGTTCCTCATCACCATCCCTGCCATGCTGCCGGTCTACAAGCGCCTGCACATGCGCCGTGAGACCCTGCTGCTGATCTGCGTTACGTCGATGGGTGTCATGAACCTGCTGCCCTGGGGCGGCCCCACGATGCGTGCCGCCAGTGTTCTGGGCGTTGAGCCCAATGACCTGTGGAGTCAGATCGTTCCGATGCAGGTCGTCGGCCTGGTCCTTGCCGTCGGCACTGCCATCTTCTGGGGCTTCCAGGAGAAGAAGCGCATTGCCAAGCTGGGCGACGCTGCCGTAGAGGATGCCGGCAAGTACGATGATTCGGATAGCGAAGAAGAAGAACAATGAGCTGGCTCGCCCGAAAGAACTTTATCTTCAATGTGATCCTGACCCTGGCCGTCATCATCGTCCTGGTCATGGATATCTTCCCCTCTTACTATGTCTCTTCATGGTTGGCTGCGCTCTGGGCATTCTGGTCAACTACCGCGGCAAGAAGCTGCAGAACTCCATCATCAAGAGCCATGCGGCTTCCGGCCTGACCATGGCCTCCACCATTATGTGTGCCGGCGTCTTCCTCGGTGTCCTGAGCAAGAGCGGCATCATGGAGAAAAATGGCCATCATGATGGCCGGCGTCATCCCGGCTTCCATGGGCAAGTTCCTGCCGGTCATCATCGGCATCCTGAGCGTGCCTCTGGCTCTGCTGTTCGATACCGACTCTTACTTCTACGGTCTGCTGCCCGTCCTGGTCAGTGTCGGCAACCAGTTCGGCGTCAACCCGGCTCACATTGCCATCGCCAATGGTCGTCTGCCGCAACTGCGCCACTTTCATCAGCCCGGTGGCTCCCGCTACCTATCTGGGCATCGGTCTGGCCGGTGTCGAGATCAAGGACCACATCAAGTACTGCTTCGGCTGGCAGTGGGGTGTTTCCATCGTCTGCCTCGTCGCTGGTCTGATCCTCGGCGTCATCCACTTTCTAAGTTTCCCATTCCGCCGCTCGGCCCTTCCCGTTGGGCAGCCGGGCGGCTTTTTGAAAAATCCCGATTTACCATTTTTTTTCCATCAAAGGAGGCTGCTGCAATGCAATGAACCAAACCCTGCACCGCGGCCGACGCCATCTATCGTCTGGCGGCGGGCAATCTGAAATATCTGAACGCGGAAAACGGGAGCGGCGATATTTCCCGCCGTATCCGGATGTCCACCTGGGCGAAGGGTCCAGTCGCCCTACGCCATCATCGTCACCTGTTCGGACTCCCGGGTCATCCCGGAGAGCATCTTCTCGGCCGGCATCGGGGGGAGCTGTTCGTCATCCGGCTGGCGGGCAATGTGATTGACGACCAGCAGCTGGGCAGCATCGAGTACGCGGCCGGGCACCTGGGCTGCCGGCTGGTGGTGGTGCTGGGCCACACCCACTGCGGTGCAGTGGATGCCGCCATCCACCACGAGCCGGAGGGGTATCTCCGCGTACATCACCGATGAGATCAAAAAGCCATTGGGGATGAAACGACCCCTACAAGGCCAGCTGCTCAATGTCCGGCACAGTGTGCAGGAGATCGAGAAAGAGCCTTCCAGTAACCATATGGAAGAGGAAACCGGCCTGCGGGGTCGTCGGTGCGCGATGTTACCACACGAGGATGGCAGTGGAATTTTGCAAAATTGAGATCATTGGTAGAAACGGGCCATTTCCTGCAAAAATGGCCTGTTTTTTGACAACGCGTGCCCGCTGACAGGCTATACTAACTCTGAATAGAATCGATCGGAAACGGAGGAGATACAAGATGGTACAGGTAGACCCCATCACGGGCTTTGGGAGCGGGCAAGACAAATACGCCCTGCGGCGGTACGCGGCATATCTGGCCGGGCAGGGGAACGTGTCGCATCCTGAAAACGATTTTGGCGCGGTGAATGTGGACGCCATGCTTGGTACAGACCCGTTGAACTGGGGTGCGAGATCGAGACGATCAGCGGCGGGTGTGACTGGTGATACCCACCAGCCGGATAGGCACCAAGCTCATCTCCCGGCTATGGGGCTTACCCCGGCGTTGGAGCCTCAGCGGCATTTTGATGTGATTTGCTTTTGGACGTGCTGCGATGACCCGCTGACCGCTGGTATCGCTAGGAAATGTGACGCCATTGTGGGACGCCCTGCCAAGAACAGCCTCGCCGCAGGCGGACTATGTCCTGGCTCGAGTGCGCCAACGGCGGCCTTGTGCTGCTGAGCCGCAGCCAGCTGCATAAACCCGGCCAGTGTGAAACTGCCGCGTGGCTCACCTGAAACGGGGTACTGACGGCCTGCAAGCGCAGCCGGGTGTTCCAGCCGAGGAGACCATCCTGGCGAAAGACCGGGCCGCCTCACGGAAGCGGACATGGTCCGGATCGCCCGCCGCGGATGTGGCAGGCCAGCTGTGAAAAGCTGCATTTTTTTGAGGAGCACGAGGCCTTTCCTCGGCGCGTATTTTCTGAGCTGGGGCTGCCCTGTGCCCGGCTGGAACGGAACATCCCCGGCCTGTTCACCGACCCGGCCTGCGGGCGGGTGCTGCGGGTGAAAGGCTTTGTGGAGGAAAAACGGCCAGTGGGTGGAGCTGAACGCTACCGCCGACGGCCTGACGGCAAGCCCACTGGCACAGGGCCAGCAGGTGCCTTTATCGTCATCGGCGAGGCCTCCGGATTGCCCGGCTGGAGCAGCTCCTCCGGGCTGACACTTTGCGGCGCAACCGTTAGAGAAAGCGCAAAAATAAATTGCTTCTGTTTCCTCCCGGCGTATACTGGAAGAAAGAAAAATAAGTGAGGAAGACCCCTGCTATGAATGCAGGTACGCTCCCTGCAAAGCCCCTCGGCCCGCCGGGTGTATTCTGGATGAATGTCGGCAATGTGTCACTTCTATTGACTGGGCAATGCCCTCTGAACCAAGCAGTCGCACCTCGGCAACGATTCCATCAGCGCCCTTGAACATGCGTCTGGCAGAGCTCTTTGGCATCTCGCTGGGAGTGCAGAATATTGCCGCCAATCTCCTGATGTTCGCCATTGAGATCTGGGTGGGGCGGCAGTACATCGGCACCTTGGCACATTCGTCAACGGCATCTGCATCGGTTTCATCGTCACCGCGTTCTATGACCCCATTGCAGCGTTTTTCGGCCCGGCGGCGTCTTTTGCCGGAGCAGCTGCTCTGGGTGGCGGCAGCGGTCATCGTTACCGCGTTGGGGCTTCGCTCTACCAGACGGCAGACCTTGGCATCGCCCCTACGACGCGCTGGCACTGGAGCTGCGGGACCACAAGCCCGTGCCCTATTTTGGCTGCCGTGCTTCACGGGACGCGGTCTGCGCGCTGGCCTGCTGGATGCTGGGCGGCCTGGTAGGGCTGGGCACGCTGATCTCGCGCGTTCTGCCTGGGGCCGGTCATCCAGTTTTAACGGGCATTTTTCGGAAAAAGTGCTGCGGGTATCA
>VOFJ01003576.1_pt1 | contig 11934 bp, 11 predicted proteins | sample 5384081 | NCBI WGS metagenome assembly VOFJ01 (sample SAMN12384729, study PRJNA508395) | human gut metagenome | isolation source: healthy gut I | host: Homo sapiens | reverse complement strand
AATATTCTATAACTTCGATACAAAGTCTGTTTTTTTCAAAAAGATACAACAAGATACCCGATTGGTATTTTCACTGCAACTACACCGCCAAAACCGACGGGAGCATCTCGGTGACAGTCATTTCCCTTTTTTCCGCCCCCGGCTTGCAGGCTATTTGATACGATTGTACATACAAATCATCCGCAATCGTATGTAAAATTATATAAAAAAGAACCGAATCAATTATGAAAGCTATCGTTCACAAAGCAAACACCCGCGGCTATTTCGACCACGGCTGGCTCCAAACCGCACACACCTTCAGTTTTGCGGATTATTACGATCCCGAACGGGTCCATTTCGGCGCGCTGAGGGTTCTCAATGACGACCGCATCGCACCGGGAACGGGTTTCGGCATGCACGCCCACCGCAACATGGAGATCGTCAGCATTCCGCTCCGGGGCGGGCTCGAACACCGCAACAGCATGGGCCATGTGTCGGTTCTGCACAAAGGCGAGGTCCAGGTCATGAGCGCCGGTACCGGCGTCCACCACAGCGAATCGAACCTATCGAAGGATGAAACCACCGAATTCCTACAAATCTGGGTAGTCCCGGCCGTGGAAAACGTCGAACCGCGCTACGTCAACGCGCCGATAGAGAAATTGATCGTACCGAACCAGATCAGCACCATCGTTTATCCCTATTCGGCCCACCACCCCGAAGAGAATGAAAAACGCCTGTGGATCTACCAACGGGCATGGTTCTCGATCGCCAAACTCGACAAAGGTAAGAAGGTACATTACCGGCTTTACAATGCGGACAGCTTCGGCGTATATCTTTTTGTCATAAACGGCGCCATAGACGCTGAAAGTTATGCACTCGAAAAACGCGACGGAATCGGAATCGGAGACGCCGAAGAGTTCGACATTACCGCCCGCGAGGATTCGACCGTACTGCTGATCGAAGTTCCGCCGGTCGAATAACATCGCCCCGCACAACCACACCTCAGCCCTTCCGCCATACGGAAGGGCTTTTTTACGGATTATCGGTTTTGTTTCTTACATTTGCTCCGGACCGTTACCCATCGCTCCGACCAGCGGCGAGCGGGCGATATTCAATCATTCAACTCATTCCGGATCCATGCCTCAGCTCACAGGAAATATCGTCGATCTGATCAGACGGGAGATCTACCCCGGCACCGTCACGATTGCCGACGGGCGAATCGCCCGCATCGACAGGTTCGGCAATACCCCGGCAGACGACTCTCGGCACAACGGAAGCCTGCCGTTCCTGCTTCCGGGTTTTATCGACTCACACGTCCACATCGAAAGTTCGATGCTCTCCCCGGCCTTATACGGACACACCGCGCTGGGACACGGCACTGTCGCCATTGTGGCCGATCCTCACGAAATCGCGAACGTCTGCGGGACCGATGGAATCCGGTACATGGTCGAACAAGCCCGGCGTACGCCGCTGAAGATCCACTACACCGTCCCGTCGTGCGTTCCGGCCACGCCGTTCGAGACGTCCGGCGCAACCCTCGACAGTCGTACGGTCGAAGAGCTGTTGGAGTCGGGCGTTTTTGTCGCACTGGGCGAAATGATGAACTATCCCGGCGTCCTCGGTGGCGATGACCAGTGCATACGTAAAATCGAAGCGGCCCGGCGCCGGGGAATACCCGTGGACGGCCATGCACCGTTACTGGAAGGAGCGGATTTACGCCGGTATATCGGCACGGGCATCTCGACCGACCACGAGTCCTGCTCGCTGCCGGAGGCCCGGGAGAAGATCGACGCCGGAATGATGATCCAGATCCGGGAGGGCAGCCAAAGCCGGGAATTCGACACGTTGATCCCCCTGCTGGGTTACCGTCCGGACCGGGTGATGCTGTGTACCGACGACCTGAAAGCCTCCGGACTGAGCCGCGGGCATATCAACCGGCTGGTGAGCCGGGCCGTCGCGCTGGGGTACGACCTGTTCGACGTACTGGCCGCTGCGACATTGAATCCCATTCGCCATTACAGGCTTAAAGTCGGATTGCTGCAACCGGGCGATCCGGCCGATCTGATCTGCTGCCCCGACCTGATTCATTTCACTCCTTCGCAGGTATGGATCGACGGCAAACGGGTCGATACGCTCCCCGCTCCCGGAACCGACCGCACCGTCAATCACTTCCTGGCCGAACCGATCACGACCGGCATAATCGCGACATCCTCCGCCGGCAATGAATTGTTACGGGTCATTCGTCCCGAAGAGGGAACGCTGATTACCGGTGAAGAACTGATCCCGGCCGGGGAAAAAGGGCGCTACCAAAAGATGATCGTCCTGAACCGCTACGCCCCGAACGCTCCGGCGGCCATCGGCTACGTCTCCGGATTCAACCTGCAGGACGGAGCCTTCGGATCGACCATCGCGCACGACAGCCACAACCTGATCGTCACGGGCAGCAGCGACGAATTGATCGTGCAAGCCGCAAACCGGCTGATCGCCATGCAGGGCGGTATCGTCTGCTGCGACCGAGATACCACGACCGAAATGCCGCTGCCGGTCGGCGGCCTGATGTCGGATGCGGATCTCGGGACGGTCATCCGGCAATACGACCGGACCGAACGGCATATCCACGCACTGGGTTGTCCCTTCTCCACTCCGGTCATGCAGCTCGCCTTCCTGGCTCTTCCGGTGATCCCGTCGCTCAGGCTCACCGACCGGGGACTCTTCGACGCGACCCGGTTCGAATTTGTCTGAATAAAAACCGTCTGATTCCGGGATTTTAACCGGTTTTCACTACTTTTGCGTATAGCTGTCGGCCCCCCGGCTGTGGAACCTTCAGTGAAATTTCCGCATAACCCCGATCACGTATGAATTTCGGATTCGTCAGAATAGCGGCCGCCACACCTGTCGTTCAAGTGGCCGATTGCCAGCACAACGTTTCACACATCGCCACGCTCGCCCGGCAAGCAGCCTCACAAGGAGCGGCCATCGTCGCCTTCCCCGAACTTTCGATCACAGGCTACACCTGTGGCGACCTGTTCACACAGCCCTTCCTGTTGCAGCAGGCCGAAGCCGCCCTGACCCAATTGCTGGAAGAAACGGCCCCACTGCCACTGCTTTGCATAGCAGGACTGCCGGTAGCGCTCGACAACCGGCTTTACAATACCGCCGTCGTATTCAGCCGGGGACAAATCCTCGGCGCAGTACCGAAAAGCTACCTGCCCAACTACAACGAATTTTATGAAAACCGCTGGTTCGCTCCGGGAACCGAATCTCACGCAGAACGAATATCGCTCTGCGGGCAGGAAACTCCCTTTTCGACCCGCTTGCTGTTCGAATGCGGCGATGTATGCCTCGGCGTAGAGATATGCGAAGACCTTTGGGTACCCGTGCCTCCCTCATCGATGCAGGCCCTTGCCGGAGCAAACCTGTTAGTCAATATTTCGGCCAGCAACGAGATGGTCGGCAAACATGCCTACCTGCGTTCGCTTATCGAACAACAGTCGGCCCGCACGATGGCGGCCTACCTGTACAGCTCGGCCGGTTGCGGCGAATCGACCACCGACATCGTATTTGCCGGAAACGGCATAATCGCCGAAAACGGAGCGATCCTGCGTGAAAGCGAACGTTTCACATTCGGCGAACAGCTGACCCTCTGCGACGTGGACATCGAACGACTAATGGCACTGCGGCGCAAAACCAATACCTTCACATCGGAAAGTCCACAAAAGGAATACCGCCGCATCCGTGCCGGACTACCGGTTCAGGACTACACCCGGACTCCCCTGCTGCGGGAAATCAGCCCCTATCCTTTCATTCCAGGAAAAGACGCACACATCGACGAACGCTGTGAAGAGATTTTCAACATTCAGATCAGCGGTCTGGCCCAACGTATCCGCCATACGAACTGCCGCTCAGCCGTCATCGGCATTTCGGGAGGCCTCGACTCGACGCTGGCTCTGTTGGTTGCCGTCCGCACATTCGACAAACTCGGGCTGCCGCGCACATGTGTCACAGGGGATAACCATGCCCGGTTTCGGGACAACGGGACGCACCTACAATAACGCACTCAGGCTGATGGAGACCCTCGGTATTACGATCCGCGAAGTAAATATCCGCGCAGCCTGCGAACAGCACTTTTCAGACATCGGACTGGACCCCGGCGACCGGGTGTCACGTACGAAAATGCGCAGGCTCGCGAACGCACCCAAATCCTGATGGACATCGCCAACCAAACGGGCGGCCTGGTCATCGGCACGGGAGACCTTTCCGAACTGGCACTCGGCTGGGCAACCTACAACGGCGACCACATGTCCATGTACGGAGTCAACTGCGGAATTCCGAAAACGCTCGTCCGTCATCTGGTAGGATGGGTGGCCGCTAAAGGTCCTGATGAGGCAGCCCGACCGTGGCTGTTGGATATTCTCGACACCCCGATCAGCCCCGAACTATTACCGGCCGACGGCAACGGGCAAATCGCCCAATGCACCGAAGAGTTGGTAGGTCCCTATGACCTTCACGATTTTTTCCTCTATTATTTCGTTCGGTTCGGCTTCCGCCCGGCCAAACTCTACCTGATGGCCCGGCAAGCATTCGCAGGCAAATATGAAGATCGAACGATCAAACGGTGGCTCATTACCTTTTTGCGCCGCTTTTTCTCCCAACAATTCAAACGCTCGGCACTACCCGACGGACCAAAAGTGGGTTCGGTAAGCCTCTCTCCGCGCGGCGATTGGCGTATGCCCAGCGATGCAAGCTGCACAATGTGGTTACACGAGGCCGAAAACCTGTAATTGCAAGCATATAACATCGCTATTGCAAACGTAAAGGAAGAGAAAACAGTACCATAACCTAACCGGAGCCGCTATTATGTCTACTCGCCCGAATACATACTCCGCCGGATTCTTGAATTAGGCCGTATCCGGCGCCGGCATTCAGAAAAATGCAAAAAAATCGCATGGAAATTTTGGATTTTCAAATTTTCGTCGTACATTTGCATCACCGAAAACGATACAGGCTGCTAGCAGCCGGCATAGTTTGAGGAGTTCATAACATAATTGCGGAAATAGCTCAGTTGGTAGAGCACAACCTTGCCAAGGTTGGGGTCGCGAGTTCGAGTCTCGTTTTCCGCTCAGAGTCCAAAGTCAACAACGGACAAAATCAAGACAAACCCTTTGAAACGATGTTTCAGAGGGTTTTTTCATACCTTTCCCAAAGACATCACCGGACATCGAAAAGCCATTTCCGGACACCTTGGCGTCCCAAAAGTGTCCCACCGGTTCGACATGAACCTAAAAAGTGGGACACTTTGAGAAAAAAGGTGGGACACTTTCGCTTTTTTAAAACTGTTTTCCAACGGTTTACCTAATCTTAATGACAGGTAAACATTATGAAAAGCACGTTTAGAATCCTCTTCCTTGCGAGGTGGGAATTAGAGAAAAATGGCAAAGTGCCACTCTGCGCAACGAATCACCATCGACGGCGAGAAAGTCAAGTTCAGCCTCAAGTCGGAGGTATCCTCAAGCATCTGGGATCCGAAGTCCGGGCGGGCCAAAGGCCAGACCAAAGAAGCCCTCCAACTCAACCGCTACCTCGACAGCATCAAGGGGCAGATGATTACGCATTACCACAGCCTCTCGGAAGCCAATGAAGTCGTGACAGCTTCGATGGTACGTGATGCTTTTCTCGGCACGAATATCAAAAGCAATACGCTGCTGGCAGTATTCGAAGAGTTCAATGACCGGCAGGAAAAACTAATCGGTATCGACCTTGCTCAATCCACCTTTAACAAATATGATCTGACCTATCGTCGGCTTAAGGAGTTCCTGAAAGTCAAGATGCGGAAGAACGATACCCTGCTCTGTCAGGTAGACCGGAACTTCGTGATGGATTTCGAAGCCTACCTGAAGATCGAATACAAACTCGACACCAATTCATCCGAGAAGCTGATGCGGATTTTCAAACGCATCACGACCATGTGTTTCAAGAACGGCCAGATGCCCAAAGATCCGTTCTGCGACCACAAACTCAAAAAGGTCAAGAAGGACCGGGGCTATCTGACCAAATCCGAATTGGAAAGTATCATCGATTTCAAACCGGATAACAAACGCCTCGAAAAAGTTCGAGACATTTTCCTGTTTTGCTGCTTTACCGGCTACGATTATTCCACGACCGCTGCCCTGACCGATAAAGATCTGGTTGCCGACGATGACGGCGCCCTTTGGATCGATACACACCGAATAAAGACCAAAACCGCCGCAAAAAGTCAAACTCCTCGATATTCCGCTATCCATCATCAAAAAGTACGAGCGTAAACGGGACAGCATTTTTTTACTGCCGGTTATGAGTAACGCCAAGTATAATCTCTACCTGAAAGAGATTGCAAGTATCTGTGGAATAGAGAAAAACGTCACCTCGCATCTTGCCCGGCACACTAACTACTTAACAGAGTTAAGAGTTCTTGTGTAGAATATTATCAACGGTATATCCAGTGACAATCGAATGTCCTCTCCATTTTATCCCTTCTTATTCCGCCTTGACGCACCGTAAACTCATAGCGGAAGCTTTCGAACTCTCAAGTTGCTGAGCATTAGCCGTACCTATCAGATACCACATATTCCCAGTGTCGGGAGCCGAGGCCGTCAACAGGGCCGCGCACTGTCCAGCTTCTATAAGTTCTCCGTCGAAAGAATATTTGTATCCGGCGCCCGGCACAAAAATGGACGCATTCCGGCGGGGACTGTTCGTTGACGGGTTGAAGAACAGCGTGCCTATGTAGGCTATGTCTTTGGTGCCCCATGCCACAGCCGTATTGCCTTCCCTGACATCATACCCATTTACGCCTGGCCCTACATAGGGGTTATTGTGAGCTCTCCGGTCAAAAAAACCGTCCGCATAAAAGCCCCATCTCATATTGCCGTTTGATTGATTCCCCCAATGGGAGGGTTGGCGTACAAAGATTGCCTGATCTCCGAATTGGATATATTTGATGCCGAGTTCTTCAACGCGACTGCAGAAGTCAAACCGTCGTTCGGCCGGCGGTACCCCGGGGACAAGTTTCGTATGTGTTTTTTATTCTCTCCCAAAAGTTTGGGTTTGTTTGAGACAACCACCCCATCGGTACCGTCGTAATTTCGGCATTATAAGCGCGTTGCGGAGAAGCAAGAGGTGCCCATTGATAAAGCGCTCCGGCCTGTGAAGGATAATCCGTGAACGCGGCATTCGACAGATTTTCCTGGATATCGGTATAAATACTGGAATTGGCCATATCTGATGCCGTGGCATTGTAGGCGGAAAACGCACAGCCGATAGACCGCGACCGCCATCGCCAGGGTACATCAGGTAGTCGGCCTCTTCCCCTTGCCGTATAAATATTACATGATATTTTTGGGGGAGACCCGTAACGCAGCAACACCAAAGCATAGCGGACAGGGACGGCAGTGGTAGGCGTATAGGTGGAGGTCAGGCCTATGCGGAAAGAAATATAGGCCGGCTCCGCTGACAACGCTTCCTGAGGCCGAAGACAAATGCCCGGAAACGCTGAAAGTGGCATCATTGGCCGGTAAAAGCATATCGGCCGGAGTTTCAGTGCTGCGGTTATAGGTTATGCCCGCATCGTCGGAATCCTCCGTACTGAATACGATATCACCCGCGCGCTCCATCCGTCGCCCAGCCAGAATACCGATGCATCCCAGCTTCCCGCGAGCAATGATGAACTGACAGGTATGCGTATGATACGCTCCCCTTTCTGATTGTTTTTCCAGTATGCTCCGACGTATTGATCGTGGATATAGCTGGCGTGTATCACTGATGACGCATAGTCGGGCAGTTGCACAAGGTTGATTTTTATGTCCATATCGTCCGTATTGACAATAGTCCCCGTTATTTCGTTCGTCGTACTGTTGTTAGAGGTGGGTTTCCATGCATAGAGCGTCGTCGTTCCCGATCCGCTGTAAGAACCAATGACCGGAATGGTTCCATCCAGGTTTTTCACATTGGCGGCAGTAAGCGTTCCGGCCGCCCAGCCCTGCAGGTCGGCGAGGTTGTCGCAAATATAGAAATTGGTGCCCGATATGGCCCAGGCTTTGGGAGACTCGTTCTCTACTATCACGTTGAACTGCGAAAAACCTCCCATAGGCGGAAGAACGATTTTTTCCGGGGTAAGCATAATGATGGCATCGGGGGATACGGATAAACTGTAATTGATACGCTGCCCGGGCGACCATGTAATTCCGCGCTCAGGTCGAACTCAACATCCGGACGCCCGTCATCGACACCCACGATCAGCCTGGCGCCGGTCGGGAGAGTCTGCGGAATCATCATCAAGTCAACCGCCGCCGGTATTGACCAACTGCGACGAAGGATCCAGGTATACATCCGTATCCACCGTGGCTTCGAAATTTCCTGTGGAGGAGGAAGCGATATTCCATGAGAATGTTCCGTCAGCATTGGTTGTCAAGATGCCCGTTGATCTTAACTCCCTGTATTTCAATCTTAATTATTTGTTGTCCGTTGCCGGAAGCCTTGAATCCGATGCATGTCAGGGCGTGCCTCATCTGAAAATTGACAGGTGCAGAGCCGTTATTGGTTTTGTTGCGGTCTGCCACAAGAGCCGAAACCATTAGATCAGGCTGGTCGGAGCAGTTCGTGGGAACGGTATAGCTGATGGTCGGAATGCCTGTAGTAACATTTGGAGTTATCCGTTAGCAGCGGCAGCGTGGGGCGAATAGGCGAAAAGCTGATATTCGCATCTGCGGCCCTGAGGCCAGTAGGCCGGATTGTCGTAGGTCCAGGAGCCGCTGTTGTGGGAAACCTTCACGTTATTCATAAAATCAGGGGTCGCTGTCGCTCCGTTCGCCGCCCAGTTATTGAAGGTTCCGTTGCCGGTATAATATGCAAATACTCCCATATCCGGGATGTCCGCTACCGATTCCACCGGCATTCCGCGGGTGAAGGCATCACCCGGGTTACCAATGAAACCGATCCTGCCGTCACCGTACCCGCAGCCTTCCATTTCGTTTTTTAGTACAGGACACAGCTGCAACAGCTGCGGTCAAGCTTATTATTATAAATCGGATAGTATTCATAACCGTGTCTATTTTTAAATCTTTAGTGACCGGAAGAGGAATCACCCTCTTCCGGCCTGTGTTACCAAAACGTCTCCTTTATTTACGGCTGGGGAAGTTCGGGATCGGGCGTCACAGCAGTCCAATCTTCAGCAATGGAAGACTCGAATTCGATTATATTGAAGATCGGATCCGTTCCGCCGCCGTGCGAATCGGCGTCAATAATCATCTTCAACAAATAATGCTTGCCTTTTTCGAACTCATCGGCGGGGATATTGCCAGTCGCAATCGTATACTGCTGCAGATCGCCACTGTAGATTGTGGTTCCGTTTTTCGTTATCGTTATGCCGGCTGTAATCTTCACTTTACATCCTACCGAACTTTGCGGCATAATCATGTAAAAGACGCTGCTCCTGCATAGGTTGCAGACGTTGAATTAGGAGAGGCCCATGCGGGGAGTAGTGGCCGTCGGATCGATTGTTCCTCCTGTCGATTGAACATCCAGACTGGCAGTAAGCCCTGTTGTGCTGAGTTGGTAGCCAGCATCTGACAAGTCATCATGCAATTGGGCTGTAACGGTGATCTTGGCCAACATATGGGAAAAAGCCAAACCAACAGTGCCGGAAGTCAGGCCCAGTTGAGGAGCGGCAATGGTAAAATCCTTGTTGGCATTTGCTGGAACTTCATAGGCGATTGAGAGAGCCGGATACGCCCGGTCGCCGCAACGTCTGCCGGAGCCCATGCGTAAAAATCCACACTGCCGGAAGCGGGCCAGTAGTAAGGGCCGCCGCTGGGGACATCGCTTGCGCTTACCTGATCGTTGATAAACCAGCCCGTCCCGCCACTCCAAGCCGCATAAACCCGGTAAGGATCGTTCCCATCGTTTGCGGCACGGGTCAATTTTGTCGTTCAGGTTGGTAAATTTGATCTGCTTCGGAGTGAAGCCGTCAACGTTTTCCTGTTCGTTTTTCGAACAGCCTGCTAATATGGCTGCCGCGGCCAAAGCCATTAAGATCTTTCTCATTTTGATTCGAATTATGTGTTGTTCGCTAATCTTTTAAAATTTCGTTTTTCTTTATTTTCACTTTCGCCTTGCAAAGGTGAAAATTAGAGTATTCCCCTGTCCGGTCGGTAATCGCTTTTTTTCTACTTTATCACGTTTTAAACAATATTATTTATTGATAACCACTATCTTATTTCGATGTTAAGGGGTACATCTATCACATCCCAATCGATAAGCTCCGAGTCAAAACCGGAACCTCCTCCCTCGGGCTCCACATCGGGCAGCCGCTCGGGCAAGTCCACCTCCACTTCGAGAGCCGTCGCCCCATGCTGCCCCGGCAGATACCGGATCAGCCCGGTAACATTCGCCTGCTGGTGCACAACGGTCCGGTCCCTGTCCTTCAAGATGAAGAAAAAGTCCATTGCGATCTGACGGTCGGGCTGGGGAGTAAGCGACGAGGGCTGTTGGCCCGGGATCCCGAACGTGCGGACAGTGGTTGAAATCGTACCTGCCGTGGTCGAGCCGGGGTTATAGGTTCTGTTGTTTATGGTGAACTGCTGGCTAACGGCCTGCAGTGTACTCCTGTCCCCGCTGAAATTATAGGCCCCCGCCATCCCGTTCAAATCGATCAGTGCCGGCATACGAGCATTATTCAAACCCTCCACATGGACAGTGACATTCAATTCATGCACCTTACGTTCGGGTATCAATCCTACCAGGGCTTCGATGGATTCCTGCATCCCCGGAGAAGGCGTCTGCCCTTCTGGATTCTGGGTATACCTGACCATTGCACAACTCACTTCGAAATCACGTACCGTAACCGAAGCCAGGATATCCGGTTCGTAAACGTATGGAACATCGCCCGACCTTAACGGTACGGTGGGGTTGGAATTGATCGTGGCGTACGCTTCGAGTGTCGACAGATTCTCATATCCGCGAATACCGATCCCATATAGCTGTCCCCGGATCTCATTGAAAACGACAACCGTGTAGGCCCCTTCGGGCACATAGGCATAGGTCTGTATCCGGTTGGCGCTGTTTTCAAACCGGTGTTCCAGAACCAATTTGCCGTCATTTTTGCTGTAAAACAATGCGGTTACGTTTTGCGGGGCTATACCGGCTTTCTCCCACAGCGTTCCCATGGGGATAACGGCACGCAGACCCACCACTTCTTCAATAGGGCGGCGGCAACTGCTGAAGAGCAGTGCGACGGCCAGCATCAATACTGTATATTCATTGTATATGCGTTTCATTATTCGCTTTCTTACTTGCGGTAACCGCGGTTAATCATCCATACCAGGGATACCTTCAATTGGGTCGGACCAACCCAGTGGAAGTTCCCCCGGTTCTTGAGAATAAGGTGCCACTGATCGTCCTCTCCGCATTTTTTTTGGCAGTGTATTCCCTGTACTTGCTTCCCAGATATCCTAAACCGAGCGAATACTCCATCCGCCAGTTTTTGCTGATGCTGTGGGCAAAACCTCCGGTAATACCCGCTGAAACAAACTCGCCCTGATATCCTTTTGTCTTCCATTCCACATCATAATAACCACCGCCCGCATATAGACCCGTAAACCATCCCGTCATTTGACTGCGTCCTGTACGCTCACCCCACCAGTAACGCAATTCCAGGTTCCCGTTCAGCACTTCCAGGGCGTGTTGTTTTTTTTCCCAAAGCCACCACGGGAACACCCATTCCGTAGCCAATGACCAGCGCTGCCCCATAGGTATTTCGATACCGGCATTGACCGCAGCTCCTAAATCGTACAGAAGGTTGGTTTTTATCGCAAAAAGCGGCTTGCGTGCCATTGTCATCAACGATGGAATCGACAAGGTGTCGCTCGGATCGTTTACCGGATCAGTGCCAGCAATACGTAACCGAACGGAAAGCACAAATGA
>VOFJ01002353.1_pt1 | contig 11939 bp, 22 predicted proteins | sample 5384081 | NCBI WGS metagenome assembly VOFJ01 (sample SAMN12384729, study PRJNA508395) | human gut metagenome | isolation source: healthy gut I | host: Homo sapiens | reverse complement strand
GACAGCAGTGGACAGGTGGCGTGGGCCGGCGCCGGCGGCGCGTCCGGCGCGCCATGGGCGGCGCGGTCCACGCACTTCAATCTACGCCGGCAGCGCCACGCCACGGCAGCAAAGCCGCCAGAGAACCAGAGAGCCGGCGAGCAGTTCCAGCAGATGAGACGACGTAATGCTGGCGGCCATCAGCTGGAGGAAAGGGCTGGAAAGCTGACTCATCCACCTTTCGGAGTTGCAGCTCGGCCCAGGAGATCCAGAACAAACTGGCAGACCAGGGCAGCCGGCGCAGCGCAGGAACTGGGGGAACTGTAATCGGGGAGAATGTGAGGACCGTGGCCCAGAGGGCAGGCGCGGCAGGAAACGCAAGGAGCCGGAAGGCCTCCTCCCTCACCGGTGGAAAGCATCCAGGAGACGGCCGCGCCGGCGGAGCCAGTGCAGTGACAGTGCAGCGCGGCAGCCGCCGTGCAGGGCAGAACGCCTGCGCCCGACTGCAAGGACGCTGGAGACGGCGTGAACGACGGCAGGTGCAGGAGGAGCCGGCGGCTTGGCGCCGGAACGGCACAGGGCGCACAGAGGACGCCTGTGGCAGACATTTTGAATCGAGCAGGTCATCTGAAATGGCACAGCAGAGACAGCACGGCCCCAGCCGCAGCAGCAAAGGGCGGGAGACGGTGTACCAGGCGGAGACGTCCGGACGGCGGGTTCCAGGTGTCGGTACCGGAGAGAGCCGGACTGGAGGCATGGGCGGCGGCGCAGAGCGCGGGAGGCGGTCTGAACAGGTCCGAGCGCCCAGAGTGCGCGAGACAGGATCGTGTCAATGTAACCTACAAGTCACCCCGGTAAGCAGCTGGCCGGGACCTGGGCCTCATCACCAGCTGGCACGGACGCCCAGGGACCGTCAAACCCATCGCAGCAGGCCTCACCGGCGCGGTCGCATGCAGAGCACGGCGCAGCGGTTCGCCCAGGTCGGCTACAACGTGACGCACTTCGCGGGGCTGCTGCAAGGTGGCGCAATGCCGGCGGGGGCCGGTGCGGGTGGGCGGAGCCGTGCAAGGGCAGCCAGGCTCCAAGCATCCAGGCGGACAACATGCGGTGGACCAAGTGACCAGATCGGAAACTCGCGAGCAGTTCGGCTACTGAGGCGGCGGAGGATCCCGGCCACCGGTGCAGGCCATCCAGCAGGAGATTACAAGCCTGGCTCCCTCCTCGAGGAGCAGTTCACGGGGGTTGTGTGGAGACCTATATGCAGACGCTGCGCGGCGTCATCGATCATCCCGGAGGCATACGCCAGCGAAGGACGTTGATGAGGCAGCGGTGCGACATCCTGGAGGAGATCTTCGCAGACACGCCTATGCCGGGGACGCTTTCTCCGCCGGATCCACGGAGTACACCCAGACGGTGCGCGTAAACGTGGTGGAGCGCTCGCAAGCAGACGGACGGCCGACGGAAACCGCGCGCACCTCAGCCAGGCCCAGGAGCGGTGGCATGGATTTGCCGGACGCAACGCCCGGCTCGAGGCGGACCAGGAGGGCCTGGCCAGGGCGGAAGAAATGGAACGCGCGCCGGAGAGGACGCCGAACAGATCCGCGGCGAACGGAAGGATAGTTCAGCATGGACGGCCTGCAATGGCGGGTTTTGAGATCGACGACAGCGCCATGGAGCATGACCCGACGGGAGACTCTCAGCCAAACCAGGCGCTGGGCCATGGAGGACTTGGAGGCGGCCAGAGAGGACCTGTTCGAGGAATATCACCGGAGGGCAGGCCAACACATGGTACGCGCCTGCGACCGGGCGGGAAATCGCGGGAGACACGGCGGAGCATGCAGCGCCTCTATGACGAACTGACTGCAACCGGAATTTGGCTTTCAGTTTGAAACCCTATGTGGACGCTGCAGCGGAGCCAACGCCACCAAAGTGAACAAACCCATGCGGCACCCTGGCCGACTACATGGTCAGCCACCCGGAACTGTGCCTGCCAACTACCTGCAGTTGCGGACGTGCGCCTGGAGTTCCGCCCCATGCCGGGCAGCAACACCCGGTGGGGGAATTTTGACGGGGACACGGTGACGCTGGAATGAGAAACCCTGCTGCCGAGCCGGAGGACGTGCTGATCCATGAGATCCGGCTTTTACGCTATCCAGCGGGCGGAGGGGTTTTGCCAGTGAGCGCCAGCCCGGAGTACTGGCTTGCAGGGAGCGGCAGAAGGGAGCGACCGGACCGGGCACCTGCGACCAGAGAGAGGATCCGGCAGCGGAGTGAGGCGGGTGGAGCGCACCCGCCTCCGTGCCGGAGGATGTGGCCGCACAGTTCCGCGCGGTATGACGCTGCTGGAGCGGGCGGACCAGATACCGCCATGGCGGTTGAGCAGACGGGCCGTACTCCGACGCCTTCAACAACTATTTTCTGGACGTCTGGAGCCTGTCGGAAATGCGCCGCAGCTTGAGTACGCAGGGCGCTTATGACCTCACTCCAACAAGGCACGGCAGGCGCGATCCCGAGGGCCAGAGCGCCGCATCCGGAGGCGTGGAACCGGCGCGCGCGGCAGGATGTGTGCCGCCAACCGGGGCAAACGACCAGACCGTCGCCTCCCGGACGCGGATGCCTTTTTCTCCGCGGAGGCAGACACCGATGCACTGGAAAGAGCGGCAGATGCAGATCATCCAGGAGACAAAGCCCGGCGGACGGACGACCACCACACCTGGATCCGCAGTGTGGGAGAGAGATCAAAGACGTTCCGTGAGGCCATAGAGGACCCGGAGTGGGCGGGAGTACGACGAGTCAACCCGGGCTTCACGCGCGCGCGCGCCATGGCGGAGGAGGCCGCCTGGAGACGGAGAGATCGAAGTATTCGGTTCCTATCCCATCGAGGCGGGCGGGTTCGTCTCACCGTCCGGGATGGAGGCGGAGAGTTATTCCGGTGACGGCCGTGTTTTTACAGCAAGACGCGTCCCGCTGACGGACGTGGCGTGGATCGACACCCAGGGGCCAATCACCGCGCCGGCCGGCCGGGCGCGGTACCCGTGCGAGCAGTGCCAGCCGCCGAGTGACAGCCAGGGCCAGAGAAGCGGCACGCCGGAGCAGCAGGAGTTCTTCCGGGACAGCCAGATCCGGGACGAGCAGGGGACGACTGCGGAGGTCTACCACGGACAATGCACGGGGAATTTACAGTATTTGACTGGAACAGAGACGCAGCGAACAGACGGCGGCTGGTTCGGGCGGCGTTCTCCTATTTTGCCTTCTACAAAGGGCGAAGCCCGAATGTACGGGCAGAGGGTGGTTGACGCCTACCTAAACATCAAAAATCCCTGTGTTCGACGAGCAAATGCTGTCCATCGACGGCGTAAAACCGGAAGGTAAACGCACATCCCTGGCCTTTATGATTAACTTTTGCGGAGAAATTCCCGGAGTTGGCGGAAGGCCGTGCCCTGGAGGTGGTCACTGGCTGGGACGAGGAAGGCTATGGCATAACAAAGGAGATCCCGTGGCCCCAACTGCGGGCGGAACTGGAGCGGGTTCTGAATGATCCGAGTTTTCGGATCGAGGAAATTTCCGACGCCTACGGCGGAGATCACTATGAATGGTACATCAAAAACCGGGCCGGGGCGGTACGACTACGCGAACACCAGAGCGGGCTATGGCACGCGGGAAATGGCCGAGAAGAACCGTGTGGACGCGGCAGCGGATCTATTGTTTGGGAGCATCTATCAGTACGCAAACTTCCACATGGCACACACCTACGTCGAGGAAAATGGGGACGGAATTCACGGAGGCCCTAAAGCAGAGAGGGTTTGATGGTGTACTCCAGACCAGAGCCGGGGGACGAGGTTGTGGCCTTTTACCCAGAGCAGATCAAGCGGACCGATAACAAGACCCCACCACCAACCCGGACATCCGATACCCGTGGACGAGGACCAGGACGGCGGAGGCCCTGCTGGCCGCAGCAGACGACGGCAGCGGAGAGTACGGCTTCCCGGGGCGGCGCTGCGGCAGGACACGAACCGCAGCGGCGGATCAGAGGGCGGCGCAGGCCATGCGACGCAGACGGAGGACTTCCGGCGCTGGGGTTCGCAGGCAGCGGATCCAGAACACAGCCGGCGGGGCCGCTGCTGAAGCCATGGAGCCGGCAGACGCTTTACCTCCTCTTTGACGCCGGAGGGCGGCCCATAATGGTTCACCCAAACGCGGCATACGCGGTACCCCATGCCACCAGGGCCAAGGCGGCTGGAGCGGCACTGCCGGCGCGCAGTCTACACCGGCGGAACACGGCTGATCCCAGCCTCCGCGCAAAAAACCCGGCGGACGGGGCCAGGTGACCGCACCTTCGGGGGGCGGCGGCAGATCTGGCGGAGCGCACCGGCTCCGGGGCAGGTGGCGAGCCGCATGGGAGGAGGGCCGAGGCGCCGGGCGGCAGAACGAACCCTGGGAAGTTATCAATACGCCGGAGACGGCAAGCCTTCTGCAGAGATATGGATATGACGGCATCGTGGCCAAGAGGGCGATACCAGGGGCCTTATGCGGTATTTGAGCCGGGCCGAATAAAAAGCGCCGTGGTAACCGCGGCGCGACCAGGAAGAACGGACATCCGCTTTTCTGTGGACGAGGAGACGGAACAGGGAAGTATAATGCCCTTACCGGGAGGCGATGTGGTACTGGGAGATCAGGACAGAAACCTACACCGGGGAACACCCGCTACCTACGCTATTGTGCCGGCGGAGGCGCTGGTGGTAATCAACGACGAATACGGCGCCGTGAACCCGGCATACCCGGCGGAACTGCAGCTCCAGAGACCGGAGCCGGACGGCGAGCCAACGCAAAATCCAGGAAATGAGCCGGAGACTGAACCCCCGCCTGCTGGCAGACAGCCCGGACGGCCCAGAACGGCGCCCCATCATTCCGGGGAGACGGCGCGGTGATCGGCGGAAACGCCAGGAGCCAGGCGCTAGCCATCGCCGCCTACAACAGCGGGCGGGCGGCAGGTATGAGCAGCTTGTGCGGGCAGCGCCGGCCGGTACGGGCTGGACACCTCAGCCTGCTGAAGGCCGGTGCTGGTCCGCTGGCCAGGATGTACGGGACCGCACGGCTGGCCCAGGAACTGACGAACGCTGACCACCACGGCGGCCTATTCCGCTACGGAGCAGGCCATGACGGACGCGGCCAGAATGGGCGACATCCTGACCTGATCGTGCCAAACGACGAGGACCATCAACAACGAGGCCAACTCGGGCCTTCCTCAGCAGTTCATCCAGCAGGTGGTGCCTGCTGCGGACCGGGGCGGCATGACCACGGCGACGGGGGATGCTGTCCCAGGCAGGCTGGAGCGGGCGCAGTACGCCGCTATTTTTGCCCGCGCCTATGGAGATCCGCAACTGCTGGCCCGCCTGTCGGAAAGCCTGGATAATGACGCTAGGAACGTCACAAAGGCACTGCTGGACACCGCGGCAAACGCCGTGGCCACGCGGGGCGGCCATTGAGGCCGGGACCGTTTATGACGTGCCAGTGGTGGACGGGATCCTGGGCGCGGTTCGGATCTACACGGACGCAAAGAGCCGGAACCAGACGGTATGCAGGAATACACGGACCAGGCGAGCCTGCCTGGAGCAGCACCCGGCCTTCGACGTACCTGGCCCAGTTCATCGAGGACAACAAGCGCAGCGGAGCAGAGTCCGTACCATGCTGAACAGCCTAGGCGACCAGGTGCGGAGTACGGAGATCCGCAGCAGGAGAGTATTTTCTTGGAGACATGACCTACGAGAAACCCTTTTGAACGAGCCATTGTCAGATGCAGGAAGAAAACCGGACGGCAGATCGGGCGCCCCTGACCTTGGACGAGATCTCCAAGACCGAGAAGTGGCCCGCGGACAGTGGAGAGCAAGGCAGGCATCCAGCCGGGGATCCCGATGCTGGAGATCTGGCCGAGCCGGCAAAGCAGACGCTGGAGACGATGAAGGCGGAACCGGAAGGGTTGAGCCTGCCGAGGTAGAGCCGGAGCCGGCGGCGGAACCCATGCTGGAGCCGGAATCCCTGCCGGCACCGGATTACCGCGGGAGACGCGGGAGGCCACCGAACAGGCCGGCCGGGCGGAGCCGACGGCCGGAGAGCTCTGGGGATTCTACCGGGACGAGGGCATGAGCGACGAGGAATGCAATGCCATGAACGAGCGGGTGGAAGGCCGGACAGGAGCGCCGGCAGCGGCAGGCAATCCGTCGGGCGACTTCGCCACGATGGTCGACAAAGCACGGCCGCCCTGGAGCAGAGGGGCCGCCCAGGAGAAGAGCGGAGGCGGATGAAGAATATCTCCGAAGGATGACTTCACCGGGACGCCGGCCCTGGAGCGCCTGGGGTAAGGTGGAGAACAGCGTAGGCATCTACGATATCTCCTGATCGAAGCGACCGTGCGGCAAAGTCTATCCGTGAAAGCGATGCGCCGGGCGGAGCGCCGGCCGAACGCCACGGCGGCGGAGCGGAAACTTCGCCTCCGGCGTGGCGCATACTCACAGGGACATCCCGCCCACCGGCGGACGCAGCACAAGGTGATGGAAACTGGCGGACAATTACTAGCCGAGCGGGCGGTGTCTCGCGGATTCGATCCGCAGCAGCGCACAGACACCGAATAAAGGCTCCTGTCAACGGAGAAGATGCAGGAACTGAAACAAGGACAGCGGACGCCTTTCAAACCCTCCAAGTGCGTCCATCGTTCTTGAAACCAGCTGGTGACCCCCGGAGCGGAAACATGCTGCACATTTTGCGACGAGCGCGCGCGGCCATCAACGCGGCCACATCATCGATCTCGGTGGCGGTAAATTCGAGGTGGGCGAGATCCGGTTCAGAAACCGGATGATGCACGACGAGGTGCGGGCCTTCGAGGACAGTGCTGTGGAAAACCACGCGGCTGATTCTCAAAGAGGAGCGGGCCGCCGTCCAGCGTGGTGATCGAGGGACGGGCCGTGGGGGCGAGATGGTGGCCGGCATGGAAATGTCGGAGGCGATCCAGAACGCGGCGCAAACATCAAAACGGAGAGGACGCTGGAGACGCTGCCGAAGGAGTTCAGCCTGACCGGGGAGCAGCGGCGTCTCGGCGGAGAAGTACAGCCGGTGGCTGGAGACACAGGAGATCCTGGAGAGCGGCCGGGTGGGACAATGTGAAGGTGGAGAACGCCATCAAGAAATACACAGAACTCTTCGACCAGTTCTACGAGGCAATCAACGATTTCCCTCGGTGGCCCACGGGTATGAACCCATCGGCTTTATCAAGCGGATATGCACCCTCACATCCAGCCAGAGGGGCAACCAGAACCTGCTGAACAAATCCCTGCAGGCCATGGGGATCATAGTACAGACGTGACCCGGCCGCCGTCCTCCATCGCGGGACTGACGGCGGACTACTACCGGCCCAACAAGCGGTGGGAACCCCCTATTTCCTCGCAGCGGACCAGCGATTATCACTGAGTACGACATCGCCATTGGCCAGCCTTTTGAGAGAGTTATGTGTGGGACCACACGAGCGACGTCCTGTATCACACGGACGATATTATGAACTGCCGGAACGCCAGGCGGCCAATGCGGCCTTCCGGCGGACCCATGCGGACGAGATCCGGGAGACCTGTCCACGCGCCGAGGACGCTTGCGGTACCGACACACAGACGACAGCGCCCTCTCCGGTGGCCTCCACGACGTGACCATGTGGACAAACTGTACGGAGGACATCACAAGGACCACTAAGCTACAGCGAGTTGCGTCCTATCTGACAACTACGCAAAATAATCCCGGCTCCTGGCCGGCAGAGCATGGCGGGACCGCGGATGGACTACCCTCCGGCCGGACGGTCCCTCAACCTGAAACAAACTGGTGCGGGCCTTTCGGGCGCGCACAGTGGCCGGCAATCTCTCCTCTTGCTCCCTCAACCAGACGGCACAACTCAAGCCGCAGAGATTCGCGCGAACTGGGAACCAGAAACACGGCCCAGGCCATCGCGGACATCTGGAGAGCGGAAAACTGCGCCGGGCCGGATGGGGCGCAGGAGAGCGACTTCACAGGAAAGAAGGGCTACTGACTACCTGGTGACAGATCCGGCGACATGTGGTAGTAACCGCCCTGTTCAAGCCGGCGGAGTTCATGGACGGATTTGTTTCAAACGGTAGCCGTCCGGGGCCGGTACCTTTTGGAGATCCCGTGCCGGGAAAAGCGAAGCAGGAGGCCATGAAGGCGGCGGATGCCTGGGGGCAAGAGCGTCATGGGGAGCCGGGCCAAAAAGGTTCCCGGCCGCTGGCCTTCGAGGCGAAAAACCTGGTGGCCCAGATGGTCAATGTGTTCCAGGTGGAGGCAATCAACTCCCTGGGGGAGCATCTGACCAAGATTGCTGCGGGACTTCCGGCCAGTGAGCGGACCAGAGGAAAGGCTGCCGCGGCCGGGGCGTTGGCCGGCGTCATTGTGAAAATGCTGCTGGCCGCGTTCCTGCTGAACCGGGCGGCGGAGGAGACTTACGGAGGAACGCCGGCCTTCGACATCCTGGCCTCGGCAAACTTCATCGCCAGCGGCGAGGGGCTGACCACAAACGAGTGGCTGCGGACGGTCGCGGACAATGGCTGGGGAGCGGCTGACGGGAGAGCGCTTGTTTGACACAGATCCGGCCGTCCTGGGCGGAGACTTCGACTGCGCCGCGGCGGCGGAGGATCTGATCCTACAACGCTCCAACGACATCCCCTATTTGCGGAACGTGACGGCCTGCTGGCCTGGGCGACGAGCACCCTGCCGCCGCCGGATCTCTCTTAGGCGCCGGAGAGGGAGTCGTAAACGCCATCGCAAAACGACGGCCTTTTTATCCATGGAAACCCCTGCTGCCCTGGCGCTGCAGTGGCGGAGTTCTGCCGGGCAGGCAGGGCGCGACCAAAACGGCCCAGGGGCTTACAACCATTTTGCGCGGCGGACGATACCGTGGCTACGGAGACGGGGCACGGCTGCAGTACCTCGGTGGAGGGAGATTTCTTCGACGTGGTGCGGGCACTCATGTTCGGAAACTCCGCCCTGGAGGACGAACGCGCCTTGGGGAAAGCGGCCTGTCCGCACAGACAATGGCTTTACAATGACTTGGTGAGCGCCGGAGCCGACGGGATGGAACTGTACCGGGGCATCCAGGACTACCGGGCAGTGAACGGGGATTTATGTGGCCCCGTCCTCCCTGAGAAGGTAAAAAGCAGGAACGAGACAGCTATCCGGAGCACTGAACCTGACCGACGCAGCAGAAACTGACCTTTGGTGCCCAGGGATCAACCGGCGCGTATTGCAGCCGGGCGGAGAAGTTCCAGCCCCGCGGTACCGGCATGACCGGACGAGGTGATGGACGTCATACGACCGCTACGCCGAGTTGGTTTACCTATAATCGTGGCGAGGGCAACGGAGAAGGCAACGGAACTTCTGCGAGCGACGAGGGTACCAGGGAGTGACCGCGCGCCATCAAGCGAGCAACTCGGCCTTTTTCTCCATCATCCCGGCCCAGCCGAGCGGTACGCCGCATTGACGCGGGCGGCTGACGTGGAGAGCGCCTTACCATCTCACGGAGATTCGCCGGCCTGGAGCCGGAGAAGCGCCGACACAGGGAGCAATATGCAGCGGTACCAGGCAGTGGTGACGTCCGGCCTGTCTGCCACCAAGAGCAATTAACCGCCCTGGGTACCCTCATGGGCGAGAGCGAGTATGCCAAGGTGCAAAACCGGCTATGAGTCTCGGCGTTACCCTGCGCAGTAATTCAGGCGCGGGAGAATGTGCCAGGGATCGACGAAAAACGGAAACACGAGCCAGGAGGAGGCAACGCGGGGCTATCAGTGCCATTCAAGCGCTGACGCTGCAGGAGCGGGCTGTCCTCTGGGCAACTGCAGAACAGGAGTTGGAAGGCGACAAACAACCCTCTATGACACTATCACCGGGGCAGCAGGTCTATAATGCCCTGCACGCTGGAGACGAGGAAGAAAACCATAGAACTGCCAAGACTGGGGACAGACGGCGGAGGGCGCAGACCTTTCCCACCATCTCCCTGCCGCGGCTGGATAGAGAGAAGGCCGGGAGCCTTTGCGCCCTTCTTTCATAAAACCAATATGCCTTTTTGGCGAGCCAGCACAAGAAAGTGATTACCACAAACACGCGAGAGGCCGCCGAGCATCGCCCGGCCGCGGCACCACCCACAACAGAAAACCCAATGATTGCCGCCAGACCGAGCGCGGGGTAGATAACCAATAGGGAGGCCTTCAAGATGTTTTCCATAGCGGAATCTTTGACGATACCAGAACCCATAATTGCGCGCCTCGTCTCTTGCGGATCTCGTCCCTGTTCCGCTTGTAACCCTCATATTCACCTGCCATAAAAGCTCACCTCCCGGCAACAGTCAAGACAGGGGTATAGCCTCGCAATTCAGCCAGCCCCACGTTGTAAATCATAATGCCGGGCCGGAGATGTGGTAGCAGCCCCAGCGGTGGTACCTGGTCCTCGCCTAAGGTGACAATGTAAGAACTGCATTATTCCGATAAACGTAAGTTCCTCCAGGTTCGCTCTCCGTCCGAATACCGTCGCTATACCTCGTGGCTGCCAAACTGTCGGAATATCCGTCGTCGTAATTCTTCCTCCTGGCTGACAATACAGGCGGCGTCCCACAATCTCTTTAAGCCCTTCGGCCTGCTCCACACAACACCGCCGGCTAAGAACGAGCAAAAACCAGGAGGGCACAGAACATGCCACCGTGAAGCGGGCGTGCATCGGGAGCAAGGTACGAACCTGTTCGACGGGAAAAAGGACGGCGATCCCGCGCCGGGAGCCGGCGTGGATCAGCAGCAGCGCTGCCGGCGGCGGTCCAGAAACCGGCAAGCAAAGAGCGGGAGCCGGCAGAAAATCAAGAAAACAGCCAGAAGGGCAACGGGACACCGCCAAGGCCGACGCCGTGGAGGTTGAGAGCGGAAACGACAATGGAATAGACCGCGATGCAGCCAAGCCAGATAAAAACCTTCATGCGATACACCTGCCTTTTTCTCGCTTTTTATGGATATTACCATAATCATACCTGGATTTCATGGTAAAAGTCAAATAAATTACGACGTATTCCCATAAAATTGTAGAGGAGGGAGCGCAGCTGAAGGCAAAACGACTTTGAAGGACGGAGAAATATATCGGGCGAGCGGGTGCGGATGCGCAGACTGCGCCTGCCTGTCCCAGGCGGCCCTGGCCGCAAAGGTCCAGACAGAGGGTGTACTGCTGGAGCAGGATGCCCTTAGCAGGATTGAGAAGCGGCAAAGGATGGTTCAGGACTACGAACCGTGGGCTTTAGCGGAAGTGCTGGGCGTCACGTCGGACTGGCTGCTACTGACCGGAGAGGAAAAACGGGAAGTGGCCTATCCCACAGCGCTGTATAAGCCTGTGGGATTTGTACCATCTCGCCTCGGAATGGTATTGACAAATTCCATGCTTTTTATGGTTTATTAACATAAAAATTTGCGAAAAGACCGGGGGAAAATGGGGAGAAAAGCGACGCTTTAGCCATCTTCGGTGGGAAGGACAGACTGAAAATCGAGAAAAATGTTGAAAGAAAAGCGATCTCGTACGGGAGATTGCCGATGCGCTGCATGTGCATAACTCCACCATATACCGAAAATCCGCCGCGGCATGACAAAAGCAGATGACGACGGAAACTCGGGTAGACGTGGAGTGTATACCGCCCGGAAACGCGCAAAGGGAAGTACCAGGAAAAACCTGCAGGCGAAGGGACCAGATCTAAAAATCGGGAACGACCACGACCTGGCAGAGTACATAGAGAACAAGATCATCAATGACCACTATTCCCGGCGGCTGCCCCTGGCGAAAAATCAAGGAGGAGGGGCGGATCTTCTCGGTGGAGATCTCCGAGTGACGCTGTAACTCATACATCACAAAGGGGGTGTTCCGCCGCTTGACCAACAAGGACCTTC
>VOFJ01002094.1_pt1 | contig 11939 bp, 21 predicted proteins | sample 5384081 | NCBI WGS metagenome assembly VOFJ01 (sample SAMN12384729, study PRJNA508395) | human gut metagenome | isolation source: healthy gut I | host: Homo sapiens | reverse complement strand
TGCCGTATTGCTGGGATTATCTATTTTTGTTTTCGTAATACAATTTGAAAATTTGAAAAATCAGAGCCTATTTTTATATGTTCTTTTTTAATATGTTCTTTTATATATAGAAAATAGAGTTGTGCGTTTCAAAAGTGTTTTGGAAAACTTCAAATCCCTTTGTTAACCGGATGAGTAGCGTTTTAAAAAAGTGTTTTCAAATTGTGTTTCAGAGATGTTATACATTAAAAAGTAATACACATGAGACAAGAAAACAAAGAACATGAACGGGTGGCGCTCGAATACATGGGCCATTCATTCGTAAAAGTACCCAGAGTCTTATATAACAAGACCTTGAGTCCGGAGAAAGAAGAAAAAGAATGTTAGCCTGGTTGCATTTGGTTTGTTTATTTCCTGTGCAACTTCGATGACAGGGTGGTGAAATTGGGAAATTGCCTGGTGGTGAGTTACAGAGGGGAGTATGTGGGGTTCGTATCGTGAACTGTCACGATTGTCGGGGAATGCCCTTCGGCTCGATCAGTGCTTGCTTGAAAAAAAAACTGAAGAAAAAAGAAAACTGGTAGAGATAGTCCGGGTACCGGGCGGCTCTGTCATCCGCGTAAACGGGTACGATAAATTCTGTTTTTGCTTCGGAGAAGGAATACAAAGTTGCGTGACACTGCTAAAACCTGTCGGACGAACGACGCGAAACAGGCGGAAGATGCCGCCGCACGCCTGTCGGAGGCTGAGGCCAAGATAGGGAGGAAGAAGTAAGCAATTTCCAAATAAAAACGTTAACTGAATCGGCCATGACAACAGACAATATCGAAAATAAAATATTCGCAGGAGAAAACAACATTAGTGTGGAACAGGTGGAAGAAGCCGTTATCAGCGCTTTGCTGCTTAATGCCGAGGCGATAGTGGGCACCTTTCCCGTCTTGAAACCGGAGATGTTCAGTCGTCCGACCTGGCATTTATTTATCAGGCAATCAGCAATCTTTATGACAAGGGGGGAAACGGTGGATATGATCACGGTCGATACCGAAATGCGTAAGACCGACGAGAAGCGTTGGATGGAGTGGGCGGCATCAAACGAAATGGCTTCGCTGGTAGGACGCATACGCCATATTTCGGGTTTGCCTTATTATGTGGAAGAGGTGAAAAGACAGTATATGCTCCGCCTGTTGAACACCCTTTTGTGACACTGGGCGCAAAGCGGCCGGGTTCGAGTCTTCTTACACGCAGTTGATAGAAGAGGCGGAGCGGTCGTTGCTCGAATTACGCGGAGATGCACGGTGGGCAAACCGCTCGAACGTATCGGATGTACGGCTAACGAGGTGCTTCAGATGCATCGTGAACGATTGGGACGAAGAATGACAGAATGCGTATCTTGTCGGGGATCGAAGAGTTCGACTATGTGACGGGCGGACTTTTACAACGGTGAACTGTTGGTGGAAGGCGGACGTCCGGAGCGACGGAAAAACGGCTGTCGCCATGCATATTGCCATGAATGTAAAGCGCTTTCGGGGGGAAAAGCGGTTCGTTTTTCAGCCTGAGATGACGGCGCAGACGATGAACCGTCTTTTGCCGGTTATGCGGATGTGGATGCCGACCATCTGCGTATCGAAGGATTGACATCGGCTGAACTGGAACGCATGGAACGGCTGGCGGGAAAGTTTGAAAACCTGCCACTTTTTTTTCGATCATACGCCGGCAATAGCATAGAGAATATTCGTGCCCAGGTGATGTTACAGAAGAAGAAGGGGCAGTGTGATCTGGTAGTGATCGATTATCTGCATCTGATGGAACGCAAAGGGCGTGCCGGTGAGACGATGGACCAGTTGGTGGGCCGTAATATAGAAGGAGCGAAACAGGTGGCAGTCGATGCCAATTAATGTCCGGTGCTGGTCTTGTCGCAGATGAACCGTAATAGTGTACAACGTGTCGAAAAGGCGTATGTCCCCGAATTGCATGATCTGCGTGATTCGGGTGATCGAACAGGTGGCGGATTGTGTCTTTTTCGTTCACCGTCCCGAACGTTACGGTATTTTCAAGGACGAGACGACCGGGGAGAGCCTGCGGGGCGTAGGAAAAATTATATATACTGAAAACACGAAACGGATCGACCGATTGCCTCCGTTTCCGTTACAATAAGTCATTTACCCGTATTACTAACTATGACAACCGGATGCGTTATGAAGAAGGGTGATTTTCAACAAATAAAATCATCTGTTCGTATCGAGGAGGTGATCGGCGGTTATCAGCATCTGGAGCCTAAGGGGAAGAATTATGAATGGACTGTGTCCGTTTCATCCGGACCACCATCCGTCGTTGATGGTGAATCCCGAAAACAGACTTATTCTTGTTTTGCCTGCGGTGAACATGGGGATGTATTCGAGTTTGTCAGGAAGATGGAACATTGTACGTTGAGTGACGCGGTCAAAAAACATGGCGGCAGGCAGATTTGCTGAGGGTAAGCCGGATTTCGTGATGCCCGGTACAGGGCGGCTGGCTATCAAACGACAGGCGAAACAGCCTGCAAAGGATTTTGCGGCTTTTATGAAACTGTTGTTGCCTTTATGCCTGCGGGTGTTCGGAGCTTTCGGCGGCTTATTTGGATTTTGAAGTGGGCATGTCGCCTGTGCAGGTGCCTGCCGAATGGAAGGGATGCGCAACCGGATTATTTTTCCGGTGCGCGACGAGTATGGAAAACTGGTCGGGATGGGAGCACGTAGGTTGTGTGACGAAGATACTTCGAAGTTCCGAAATATATCAACTCGTCGGCAGCCGACGGGTATGACAAAGGGCTACCTTTGTACGGACTCAACCGTGCGGTGGCGGTGATACGTGGGAAAGATATGTGTTTATTACCGAAAGGGATATAAAGATGCGATTGCGATGCATGCTGCCGGGTTTGTCAATACAGTGGCTTTATGCGGACGGCTTTGACCGACAGCCGGACATATTGCATTTTGCTGAAGAAATATACCAACCGTGCCTGTCTGTTGCTCGACGGTCGACGAGGCGGGGCAGGCGGCTTTCGAAGAAAGCGGTGTTGCGCTTGCGATGGAAGCGGGGATGGATGCCGATTCGGCGTTGATTCCTGACGGGAAGATCCGGATTCTTTATTTCGTCGGTTAGGCAGGGAAGAGTTTGCGCGGATGATCGGGCGGTTTTGCAGAACAGGCCGCATTCGTCGGAGTGTGCCTTGCTGACGGTTTTGCCTGTTGTATCCGGAGGCTACTTTTCGTTTGAGAGGGAGGAGTACCTGTTTATCGACCTGGTGGCTTCGGCCTTGGAGACGGATGATCTCTGGTTTGAGGATGCGGATCATCAGCGTATTTTCGAACATTTTGCAGGAGGCTGGAACGGAGGACGGGTTGTCGGCCCCGCTTCAATGTGTTGTTGCTGAGTTGCATCGGGAATATGATACGCAATTACAGGCTGATCTGGAACTGTTATCGTCCGATGTATATCTGCCTTATCTGCTATTCCTGTACAGCGAAGCTCGTTTGCTCCGCTGATCTCCCGGCTGGTCCGTCAGGTAGTACAGGAAGACCATGAAGAGTTGCAGTACGAACTGGTTATAAAGCTGGCGGAACGCCGGAGCAACTGCGCCACGTTTCGGTGTGGCTGGATAGGCCGGGGCGGTTTGATCGTTTGAGACGAAGTGTTCGGAGGGATGAGTTATTTGCCGGCAGACACAGTGAAAATGAATTAAAATATATGTTTAACAAAAAAATGTTTAATATGAAAAAAACAGTTATGCTATTTGCAGCAATTTTTTGTTCCGTATCATTATGGGGACAGACTGTCAAAGAATGATACGGTACAGGTATTAAACCTTACAAGGCTAAAGACAACTGGTTCATCGGTATCCATGCCGGTGCCAACCACTCGTTGTCCGAGAATACCGTTTCGGATCTTTCGGTGACATGAACAAACCCAGTGCAGCCTTCTCGGTCGGTAAATATTTTTCACCAGCCATTGGCGCACGTATGCAGTTTGCCTATTTGAAACAAGTTTCACGTGCCCACAGTGGAGCTATTGAAACACGTCCGGATGTGTATGGCAATGGAAACTATGGTTTCAATGTGTTCGGTGGATATTTGGACGGGTTGTTCAATTTGAACAATATCGTTGCCCGATATGATGAAGATTGCCGTTTTAACGTTGTCGGTATTTTAGGTGTGGGATTCAATTCCAGTTTCGGGTTTGACGACAAAGTAAAGTCATGGGGGCCGGACGCTTCCACTTGGAATAATGCAGATGAAACCAATCATCGTGCTCCTTATTCGGTCAATACCGACAACAAGACGTTTTTCGCCTTTCGTGGGGGCTCCAGTTCAACTATATCTTGAGCAACACGTTTTGACCTCAATCTCGAAGCGACCTTTAATATGGAAAAGGATGAATTGAACGGTGTGCGTTACCGCCGTAAATGGGATGCCTGCGTCAAATATCATGTTGGGCCTGACTTATCATTTTAAGGATCAGTATAATGACCGCCGTTTCCGGTATACGGGAGTAAGCGATCAAGCGTTGGTCAACGAACTGAACCGCAAAATCAACGAAGAGCGTAACTTAAAAAGAATTTCCGAACAGTATGGAGCGGTATCGCAAAATATTGAGAAAGGGCAGGGAAACATGAAACCTAAGTATAATTAATACTGTAAGTAACTATGTTTAAGAAGTATGGGCCTATCTGGTCGTGTGTATGGCGGTATTTTTTACCGCCTGCACATCGACTAAAAAATTATCTATTTGCAGGATGTCGTTCCGTTGAAACAGCAGGGAGATCGAGCAGAAATATGAGGTGATCATCCATAGCGACGACTTGTTGGCTATTATGGTAAACAGCCGTGACCCGGAACTGGCATTGCCTTTCAATATGCCGATGATAACCTATCAATTGGGATCGAATAGTAGCGGGCAGCAACGTGTTTTTAGGGTATCTGGTGGATATGAACGGAAACATCGACTTTCCCATCCTAGGGGAGAAATTCATGCGGAAGGCCTGACTCGTATGCAGTTGACCGAACTGATCAAAAACAAGCTGATCGAAGGCGATTTGATTAAAGACCCGATTGTGACGGGTACAGTTCCTGAACTTCAAGATTTCCGTGATGGGCGAAGTCGGACGTCCGGGTAGCTTTACTATCTCCGGCGACCGTATCACCCTGTTGGAGGCCTTGAGTATGGCAGGTGACCTGACAATCTACGGACGTCGTGACCGGGTAGGGGTGATTCGCGAAAATAACGGAAAACGTACAATCCTGTTCCATGATTTGCGTTCGGTGGATATTTTAATTCTCCCTGTTATTACCTGCAACAGAACGATATTGTTTATGTGGAACCGAATAAAGCGAAATCGGGTCAGAGCAGCATTAACCAGAATAATTCGATCGGAGTCTGGGTTTCTGTTATCTCCTTGCTGACTACGATTGCGGTATTAATCTTTAAATAATCGGATTACAAATGAATTCTGAACAAGAAACAATCAATTTTGCGAAGAGAAGAAAACGAACTGAACCTGAGTGACCTTTTTTCCATATTGTGTTGGCCAACTGGTATTGGTTCGTTTTGTCTGTCCTGGTTTGTGCCGGAGTCGCTGTTCTGTATCTGAAATGGGCTCCCTAAAGTCTATACACGTACGGCATCGGTACTGATAAAAAGACAATAGCAAGGGAGGAGGGCTCAGCGAGTCGGCAGCTTTCGAAGAGCTGAATATGTTTAATGTAAAAAGTAATGTGGACAATGAAGTGTTGGTCTTCAAGTCGAAGCGTCTGATGTCGGTAGTGGCTGAACGGTTGAACCTGGGATATCAGCTATACGATAAAGGACGGGTTGCGGACGGAAGAGTTGTATACGCAATCGCCGATAGCCGTACGGTTCCCAAGCGGAGGCTTCGCAATCTTTTTTCATTGGTGGCGACACCTTTGTCGGCCGGAGAGGTTTCCTTTGCTGTCCGATTTCTCGACGGATGAGGCTAAGAGTTTGAAAGTGGCATTGAACGATACAGTCTCCACTCCGGTGGGTAAACTGGTGGTGACCCCTACGTTGTATTATGCGGATAAAGATTTCGGGAAAGCGGTAACTATAAGTAAGCGGAACAGGGAGGAGATCGCTTTGGCATACAGCAATTCCCTTCAGGTGGCGCTGGCCAGTAAGACGGCGACGATCATCAACCCGGACATTGCAGGACGTATCCATACCGCGTGCCGAAGATGTTCTGAATATGTTGATTGCCGTGTACAACGAAGACGCGATAAACGATAAGAACCAGGTAACGGTGAACACCTCCAACTTTATTAATGACCGTTTGATCATTATTGAAGAGGAGTTGGGCAGTGTGGATGCCGATATCGAAACGTATAAACGGGAAAACCAGCTGACGGACATCAGTTCGGAAACGGAATGTACCTTCAGGAGAGCAGCCAGTATAAAGTAAAGGACTTGCGGACTGGAGAATCAGGTGACTTTTGGCGAAATATATACGCGATTACCTGACAGACCCTCATAAGAGTTCGGACCTGATACCGGCCAATACCGGGATTGCCGATATGAATATAGAAGGGCAAATCAGCGAATACAACAACTTGTTGCTAAAAACGTGACAAACTGATTAGCAATAGTAGTAATAAGAACACGGTGGTGATGGACATGAATAATTCGCTTAGTGCGATGAAGCAGACGATTATCCGGGCTATCGATAACCTGATTGTCGGTCTGAATATCAAGATAAAGAATATCAGAGAGCGGGAAGCCCAGACCAGCCGCCGTATTTCGGCTGTGCCGACACAACAGAAATATGTGTTGTCTGTCGAACGCCAGCAGAAGATCAAGGAAGAGCTGTATCTCTATTTGTTGAATAAGCGGGAAGAGAATGCTTTGTCGCAGGCGATTACCGAAAGTAATGCCCGTGTGATCGATGCGGCGCAGGGAAGCCGGAGTCCGGTGGCACCGAAATCGATGATGATCTTATTGGCGGCAGTAGTGTTGGGGTTGGCTATTCCGTCAGGTATCATCTGGTTGCAGGCGGTCATGAATACGACTGTGCGTACACGTAAAGGATGGAAGATGCCGTATCGATCCCGTTCCTGGGAGAGTTCCTTTGCGCGACAAGAAGAATAAAGATGAAATAGTCGCGTGAAAATGGGCACGACTGTATTTCCGGAGGCGTTCCGCATTGTCCGTACGAATATGGATTTCATGCGTGTGAAAGCGAAGGAGATGAAAGTGGTGATGTTTACTTCTTTCAATCCGAGTGCGGGTAAGACCTTTGTGTCGATGAATCTGGCCATGAGTTTTGCCCTGACCCGAAAAAAAAGTGATACTGGTTGATCTCGATATTCGTAAGGGTACCCTTAGCAGCCATGTTAGTGGAACCACTAACATGGGAATAACAAACTATTTATCCGGAAAAGTGGATGACATCAACTCTATCATAAAAAAAAAGAGGAACTTGCCACAAACCTGGATATTATCCATATCGGCCCTGTGCCTCCGAATCCTTCCGAGCTTTTTTATTGAGCGACCGTTTGGAAGTTTTGATCGAGGAGTTGAAGAAACGGTATGATTATATCATTCTGGATAATGTGCCTGCCGGTTCGGTTGCCGATGCAGCGATTGTGAACCGCGTGGCCGACCTGACCATTTGTATCCTGCGTGCCGGGTTGATGGACCGCCGGCAGTTACCGGAACTGGAAAAAAGCTGTACAGACAGGAGAAATTCAAGAATATGTGTCTGATCCTGAATGGTGTACGCTATAGCCATTCGGGTTATGGCTATGGGTACGGTTATGGTTATGGTTATGGTTATGGTTATGGCTATGGCTACGGGAATGAAAAGAAAAAATAAACAGATCAAACATAACAAGCATTAAAATCGTAAAAAAATATGATGAACAAGAGAGAGTTAATATACTCTATCGCAGAAAAAACGGGGTATACGCAAACTGCCGTACGGAATGTTTTTGAATACATTTATTGATACTGTATATGAAGAAGTAAAAATCAGAGAACAAGGTAAGGATAGGAGGGCTTGGAGTTTTTTTTTCACCCGTGCTCCAGAAGTCCCGCCCCTGTTCGTAATCCACAAACAATGGAACCTATTATGCTTGCTCCGAGAACAACAATGAAATTCCGGACAGCAGACGATTTGGTCCGTAAACTGAATAATCAGGAAGAATAGCGGTATAGGTTTTTATTCGTGTTCAATATTTAACTCTGTATTTTCCGGTTTCAGCTAAAAAATAATACTGGGAAATACAGAGTTTTTTATGAAATATTTGTTAACACGAACAGAGGTAATTCGCGGAATACTGTCGTCCATAATTAGTTAATTACTTTTTACGGCTGCAAAGGTAAAAAAAAGGTATGAATACCAAATAAAAATCGTATTTTTGGTGTCCGAAAATTACAAAGAGAATGGCAGAAGGAACTAAAAATACCGGAAGAGGAAACTCCGGAAGGGGAAAGCAAAAACCTGTGGTCGTGCCCGATATGGGGCGTCTACAGCCACAGGCACGCGAGTTGGAAGAGGCGGTGTTAGGTGCTCTGATGCTTGAAAAGGATGCTTACTCCATCGTTAGTGAAATATTGAAACCGGAGTGCTTTTATGAAAAGTCGCACGAGATGATCTTTTCGGCTATCGTGGACCTGGCAGCCAGCCAGCGTCCGGTGGATATGCTGACCGTGACGGAACAGCTGAGGAAACGCGGCGAACTAGACTTGGTGGGCGGACCGTTTTATATTTCCCAGCTGACCAGTAAGGTTGCCAGTAGTGCCCATATCGAATATCATGCCCGTATCATCGCCCAAAAATATCTGGCGCGTGAGTTGATCTCCTTCACTGCTATGATACAGGGAAAAAGCGTTTGATGAGACGATCGACGTGGAAGACCTGATGCAGGAGGCCGAAGGTAAATTGTTTGAGATTTCGCAACGGAATGTAAAGAAAGACGTGACCCAGATCAATCCGGTTATCAAGGATGCGATGGATATGTTGCAGAAAGCGGCAAACCAGAAAGAAGGTTTGAGCGGTACGCGTACCGGTTTCGATGCGTTGGATAAAATGACTTCGGGTTGGCAAAATTCTGACCTTATTATTATTGCTGCCCGTCCGGCAATGGGTAAGACGGCTTTCGTGCTTTCTATGGCAAAGAATATGGCGGTGAACCATAATGTGCCGGTTGCCTTGTTCTCTCTTGAAATGAGTAACGTTCAGTTGGTAAACCGTCTGATCGTGAATGTATGTGAGATACCGGGTGAGAAGATTAAAAGCGGACGCCTGGAAAGCTATGAGTGGGGAGCAGCTTGACTTCAAGATCAAGGAGTTGTATGATGCACCGATTTATGTAGACGATACGCCGAGTCTTTCGGTATTCGAACTGCGTACGAAGGCTCGTCGTCTGGTGCGTGAGCATGGGGTACGGGTGATTATCATTGACTACCTTCAGTTGATGAATGCGAGTGGTATGAGTTTCGGTAGCCGTGAGCAGGAGGTAAGTACTATCTCCCGTTCGTTGAAAGGGTTGGCGAAGGAACTGAATATCCCGATTATCGCACTTTCGCAGTTGAACCGTGGTGTGGAAAGCCGTCAGGGAGCCGAAGGAAAGCGTCCGCAGCTGGCCGACCTTCGTGAATCCGGAGCGATCGAGCAGGATGCGGATATGGTTTGCTTTATCCATCGTCCCGAATATTATAAGATTACGGAAGATGAGCGCGGTAACTCGCTGGTCGGTCTGGCGGAGATCATCATAGCCAAGCATCGTAACGGTGCGACAGGGGATGTGCGTCTGCGATTCAAGGGCGATTATGCGAAGTTCATGAATATTGATGAAGATGTGGCTGTCCGTGAGTTTTCATCGAATATGAACAGTGACGATCCGTTACCACCGATACCGCCTGCCGGTGCAGATTTCCTGAACCAGGGCAGTAGTAACGAGGTCCCGTTTTAAATTAGTCGGATATAAGATTATGTGCGGCCTGTTCCCGGATTTGCGAAGGGGACAGGCCGCATGTTTGGCACGGGCTTTGTGGAATGGAAAGAACAACAATTAAAAGGATTGCCGGCTTAATCGGCTGCCGGTTTTCCCTTGGGGATCGTTGAGGCATTTCCGTTCCTGAACGCCGTATAGTGGGGCGACAGGATCTCGACGCCAGCCTTATCGAAATAGTCCTGGATGTTCTGATGCAGGTCCGAATAGATGCTTGTCATCTTGTCCGCTTCCTGAATATGAGCGTTGATCTGATAAACGGGGTAGAAGTCACTCAGAGACGTTTCGAGGACGAAAGGAGCCGGTTCGGGCATCACTCCGGGCGTTGCCTTGGCTGCATCGATCAGAAGCTGGTGCACTTGCCGCCACGGCGTATCATAGCCGATCGTCACTTCGGAATGGATGATAAGCCCGTAACTTTTGGCCGACGAACTGTAATTGACCGTCTGGTGAAGACATGATGAATGAGTTCGGTATCGTTACAATCTCGTTCTTTATCGTGCGGAGGCGGGTGACGAACGCTGTCTTTTTTCGATTACATTACCCACCGTATCGTTCAGTTTGATCCGGTCACCCTGTTTGAAAGCACGCATATAAGTGATAACGAACCCGGCAATAATATTCCCGATCACCGTGCTTGACCCCAACGAAACGATCAGCCCGACAAAGACCGATACTCCCTGAACACGCCCGAATTGGCACCCGGCAAATAAGGATAAATCATAGCGATCATAAACGCATACAGCAGGAATCGGACGATATGATAGGTCGGCATCGCCCAATCCGCATAAAAGCCGTTAATCTTCAGCCTTCCCGCATCTATTTCCGTTGCCAAGGTAACGGATTCCACGGATAATATATTTTATAGCCAGGCAGATCACGATGATCGTAAACAGGTTGGGGATATAATCCAGAATACCTACCAGGATGCTTTTTTACCGGATTCCAGATGCTGTAATAAGCGATGTTTCATTTTGACGTTCATTTTTATTGTTGATTTACATACAACAAAAAAAGAAACAGGATAGGTTAAGTGAAAAAAAATTATAAAAAGGCGGCTGCCGGAGATTAGAATCCTCCAGGTAGCCGCCTTCCGTGTTATCAGATAATCTGATTTATTATAATTTTACCAGGGAGTGATCGTCACATTGCGGAACTCCACTTCCTTACCTTCGCTCTGCAAGCCGATATAACCGTCTTTCTGCTTGTTCCATCCGGTGTTCTGATAAACGCCGTTGATATAGACGTTGATCTTTCCGTCTTTCACATAGATGTTGGCCTCGTTCCATTCGCCGGCAGGCTTTTCGCTGCTCGGGCGTTCTTTTTCACCACTGGGAAACCAGGACGGGGTTCACCCGGCTTGCCCTGTATTGCATCAGGTCGGAGCCGCCCAGAAGGACAAAGTCACCCGCATTACCCAGCATCAGGTTACATTCTATTCCGTTCGGGAACGGATTTCTTCGGATCGGCGATCAGCAGGAAAATACCGCTGTTCGCATTCTGGTCACCGTTCGGCCAACGCCATTCCACGTGCAGCTTGTAGTTATCGTACTTTTCTTTCTGTAGCCGCATATAACCGAAAGGCTGGCCTTTGATCTTGATCACACCGTCGCTTACGGAATAAACCTGTTCGGGCGGAACGGAATTTTGTCAACGACAAAGTTCCAGTTTGACAGGTCTTTTCCGTTGAACAACTTGGTTGTCTTCTGTGCATTTGCGTCGCTTCCGAAGCACAAAAAATGCTGCGGCTATGGCCGCCATGCAGAGCATTCTTTTTTTCATGGTTCTAAATGAATTATGAATAATAAAATAGTAATTAGTCAACAATAAGTTTGCGATAACGTACACGCTTCGGTTCAGTGTCGCCACCCTCAAGCTTGCGTTTGTATTCTTCGTATTCGGAATAAGTACCTTCATAGAAGACCACATTCGAATCGCCTTCGAACGACAGGATATGTG
>VOFJ01002327.1_pt1 | contig 11943 bp, 23 predicted proteins | sample 5384081 | NCBI WGS metagenome assembly VOFJ01 (sample SAMN12384729, study PRJNA508395) | human gut metagenome | isolation source: healthy gut I | host: Homo sapiens | reverse complement strand
TCCGCTGTCTGGAAAAAGTACGGGTTCCAGCATGTGGGCACCTGGAGCTTTGAGGCCGCCCGCCACATGATCGATCGCATAGCGGCTCAGGGCTGGCGCGGCGTGCCCAAGGGCGTGAACCCCCGCACCTATACCCCCCGCTGCGGAGCCGCCTGCTGCAGACAGTCCTTTTGATTTTGATGGTAACGTGAATGGACAATGCGAATGAACTCAAAGAAGCGCTGGATTTTCTCAGCCCGTCCGCCCTGACCTACGACGAATGGATCCTGGTGGGCATGGGCCTGAAGGAAGCCGGCCTGCCCGTGGAAGCATGGGAACAGTGGAGCGCCCGGGACGGGGGCCGCTACCACAAAGGCGAGTGCGCCAAGAAGTGGGCCAGTTTCCACGGCGGCGGGGGCAGCCCCGTCACGGCCAGCAGTATCTTTCAGCTGGCCTATTCCAGCGGATGGAGAGGCCCTGCCGGCCATGCACTGGACTGGAACGACGACATCTCCGCCGGGACGAACCACACAGACGGCCAGCTGGTAGACCCCCGTTGGGTGGAAGCCCACGATCTCGCCCCCCTGCCGGAACAGTGGGACCCTGTGGACCAGCTCAGGCGCTACCTGCAGGCCCTGTTTGAAGAGGACGAGTATGTGGCCTATGTCACCGAGAGTTTCATGGCCGACGACAAACGCCGCCCGGCCAAGGGCAGCTGGACCCGCACCGCCGGGCAGCTCCTTGCCGAACTGGGCACCTGCGGCGGGGATCTCGGCAAGGTGCTAGGCGACTGGGACCCGGAGGTGGGTGCCTGATCTGCTTCAACCCCGTGGACGGCACAGGCCGCAAGGACGCCAACGTCACCGCCTACCGCTACGCCCTTGTGGAGTGCGATAACATGGAGCTGGGCAAGCAGCAGGCCATCATCAAGCAGCTGGAGCTGCCCTGCGCCGCGCTGGTGTACTCCGGCGGCAAGAGCGTCCACGCCATCGTCAAGGTGGACGCCCCGGACTATGCCGAGTACCGCAAGCGGGTGGATTACCTCTACGCTGCCTGCCAGAAAACGGCCTGACCCCGACCAGCAGAACCGCAACCCCAGCCGCCTGAGCCGGATGCCCGGCATCCTGCGCGGCGACAAGCGGCAGGTGCTTCTGGAGACCAATTTCGGCAAGAGCTGCTGGGACGAGTGGGTGGACTGGCTGGAAGCCGAGACCGACGACCTACCGGACACCGAGAACCTCGCCGCCGACTGGGAGCACCTGCCCCCCCCGCTGGCAGACCCGCTCATTCGGGTGCTGCGCAAAGGGCACAAGATGCTTCTGGCGGGCCCCAGCAAGGCCGGCAAGAGCTTTTGCCCTCATCGAGCTGTGCATCGCCATTGCCGAGGGCAAAGCCGTGGCTGGGCCAGTTCTCCTGCGCCCAGGGCAAGGTGCTGTACATCAATCTGAGCTGGATCGGGCCTCCTGCCTGCTCACCGCTTCAAGGATGTGTACACCGCCATGGGCCTGCCGCCGGAGCACCTGAAAAACATTGACATCTGGAACCTGCGCGGTGCGTCCCGTGCCCATGGACAAGCTGGCCCCCAAGCTCATCCGCCGGGCCCAGAAAAAGGGCTACATGGCCGTGGTGCTGGACCCCATTTATAAGGTAATCACCGGCGACGAGAACAGCGCCGACCAGATGGCCAAGTTCTGCAACCAGTTTGACCTTGTGTGCCGCGCGCTGGACTGCGCCGTGATCTACTGCCATCACCACAGCAAAGGTGCCCAGGGCGGCAAGCGCAGCATGGACCGTGCGTCCGGCTCCGGCGTGTTCGCCCGTGACCCGGACGCCATGCTGGACATGACCGAGCTGGTGCCTACCGATGCCATCCGCCAACAGCTGCACAATAAGGCCGCCTGCCGGGTCATCAAGGCCATGCTGGACAAGCGCGGCCACGCCGATGCCTACGGCCCGGACGATGCCCCTCAGCCGCACCCGGATGCTGGCCATCGCCAAAGAGAACCTTGGCCTTGCCGACCTGCGGGCCATCGACGCCGAGGTGGCTGCCGCCGAGAAAAAAGCCGACGGCATGACCGCCTGGCGCATCGAGGGCACCCTGCGCGAGTTTGCCCGGTTCGACCCGGTCAACCTCTGGTTCGACTACCCGGTGCACAAGCCGGACAGCGGCCTGCTGGAAGATCTCCAGCCGGATGGAGACGTCAAGGGCTTTGCCGCACGCGGCGCGGAAAAAGCGCTGGGGCAGCCGGGAGAAGCTGGCCAAGAACAAGTCCGTGGAGCTGTCCACCGCCTACGAATCCTGCACGATGGACGGCAAGGTCACTGTCTACGCCATGGCCGAGTATATGGGCCTGAAGCCGGACACCGTGCGCCGCCGCCTGAAAGCGGACGGCGGTTACTGGGTAGATGGCGCGGACGTGGGACGCAAAGAGCCCGGTTCCAACGGATGATTACAAATTGCAATATTTTGTTTTTACGCAACGTACAAAAACGGTAAAATGCCCGCATAATCCGTCCGCGTCCGGCTTCCGGATTTCGGAAAATGCCGCATTTTCCTACGGATCCGGGACGGAAAAATGCCTATATATAATAGCATGATCCGTCCGTGTGTGATGGGGATCCCGGAGGATGGGGCGTGCACAGCCCCATCCATCCGGGGAACCCTCCCCATCACGTTGGCCTGCATCAAAAAAAAAAAAACGAGGTGAACCCCATGTACACGCAATTCTTTATCCCCATGCAGCCGCCCACCACCACCCACAACGCAAAAGCAGCTGCATCGCTTACATGAAGGGCGGCCAGCCCCACGCAGTGCTCCACGACAGCCCGGAGCTGAAAGCCGCCCGCGCCAAGCTTCATGCGTATCTCGCGCCCCATGCGCCCAAAGCGCCCATCCCGGCAGGCCAGCCGGTGCGGCTGCTGGTCAAGTGGTGCTTCCCTACCGAGGGGCAAGCGCCGCAGCGGCGAGTGGCGCGCACCAGCAAACCCGACACCGACAACCTGAAAAGGCCCTCAAGGACGATGACCCGCCTGCACTTCTGGGCGGATGACGCGCAGGTGTGCAGCGAGATCGTGGAGAAGTTCTGGTCGGACCCTGCGGGGTGTTCGTCCGGGTGGAGGAAGTTTGATGACCTACGAAGAGAAAAAAGGCCTGGCTCTGGCGGTACCGGTCGGCCAAGCGGTTCGAGCGGCTGCGGCTGGACGAGCTGGCCACGCTGGAGGCCGAAGCCATGCACACCACCCAGCGCTATTCCGCCATGCCGGGCGGCGGCGGGGGACGGTCAGGCACTGCCCCCGCGCGGTGGAGCGCATCGAAGAAGCAAGGCAGGCTTACAAAGCCCAGTGCGAGGAGAGCGCCCGTATCCGCGAAGAGATCACCTTTGCGCTCCAGCAGCTTGACGATGAGACCGAGTTCAACATCCTGTACCGGAGATACCTCTGCGGAGACAAATGGGAACGGATCGCCGACCGGCTCCATCTCACTGTCAGCTGGGTGTTCCGGCTGCACAAAAAAGCGGTGCAGCATCTGGACACCGTTGCATGACGAACTAAAAAAAAGCACTGGTATAAGTGTGCTATAATCTAAACTGCCGAAGCCCGCAGGAAAGGTCCCTTTACTCCCTTCCCCTGTGGGCTTTGTGCTGCCCGGCTGCGACAGGGGAACAACCTTTACCGACCAACAGCCTGAATGTACCAGCCGGGCATCCTTTTGCATATTTCTGCCGTCCTCCGGGGCGGCTTTTGTTTTACCTGAACCATGAGAGGTGGTGACGTGTCCAACGAAAAGAATCTTATCCCGTTCAACAAGCGAACGGAGAGCGAACAGAGAGAGATCGCCCAGCAGGGCGGCATTGCGTCCGGCAAGGCACGCCGCCGCAAACGCAGCATGAAGGAAGCGGCGGACTACTACCTCAGCCTGCCGGAGACCGACCGCCGCCGGGTGAATGCCCTGCTGCGGGATGAGGTGGACCCGGAGGACGTGGATAACCAGATGAGCGTGGTCATGGGCATGGCCGAAGCCGCCAAGCGCGGCGATGCCCGCGCCGCCGGGGTGCTGCTGAAGCTGCTGGGCGAGGAAGCCCCGCAGGAGGACCCCGGTGCAGACGCACTGGAAAAATGCCCGCAAACTGCTGGGAGGGATCGACAGTGCCATTGACTGAGTATCAGCAAGCGTTTCTCCGCAACTGCTCCCACCGCTGGAACATCAAGACCGGGGCCACCCGAAGCGGCAAGACCTATCTGGACTGTGCCGTCACCATCCCGCAGCGCATCCTTGCCGCGCGGGGACGAGGGTCTGCTGGTCATGCTGGGCAACACCCTGGGCACGCTGGAGCGCAACGTGCTGGAGCCCATGCGCGGGCGCTTTGGGGGCCGGATCTGGTGGGCATCGTGCGCACCTCGGCGTCCGGAAACATCGTGCAGCTGTTCGGCCGCAAGGTGTATGTCCTCGGTGCCGACAACAAAAAGCACATTGCCCGCATCCAGGGCGCTGCCTTCGAGTATGCCTACGGTGACGAGATCACCACCTGGGACGAGGGCGTCTTTCAGATGCTCAAGAGCCGCCTTTCCTGCCCGCACAGCCATTTTGACGGCACCTGCAACCCGGATAACCCCCAGCACTGGTTCAAGCGGTTCCTCGACAGTGATGCTGACATTTACTGTCAGGCCTACACCATCGACGACAACCCCACCCCTGCCGCCGGAGTTCGTGGCCCAGCTGAAAAAGGAGTACACCGGCACGGTGTACTATAACCGGTTCATCCTGGGGCAGTGGGCTGCGGCAGGCGGCCTCATCTACCAGCCCTTCGCCGACAGCCTTGCCGAGGGCGGCGACCGCCGGTTCCTCTGGCCCGCCGGGACGCCCCTGCAAACCGTGGCGCGTCCACATCGGGGTGGACTGGCGGCAACGGCTCCCAGCACGCCTTCGTGGCCACCGGCATCCTGCCGTACTACGCGGGCGTCATGGGGCTGGCTTCCGCCCGCATCGACCCAAAAACATCAGGATGCCGATTACCTCGCTTCGCAGCTCATCACCTTCTGCACGGCGGTGTTTGCAAGGTACGGCGAGATCCACTACCTGTTCTGCGACAGCGCCGAGCAGACCCTCATCAACCACATCCGTGCCCGGCTGCGGGCCAGCAACCTGTTCTGGCTGGCCGACCGGGTGAACAACTCCGCTAAGATCCAGATCATCGACCGCATCCGCCTGACGTCCATTCTCATGGGCGGCGGGCGGTTCTGGTATCTGCCCGAAGCCGCCACCCTGCGGGATGCACTGGCCACCGCCCTGTGGAGCCAGAAGCACCCCGGCATCGACGAGCGTCTGGACGATGGTACCACCGACATTGACACACTGGATGCGTTCGAGTACACCATTGAACGCGACTACAGGAGACTGACTGCACGATGAACGTCATTGCTTTTATCGAATACCTGAACAAAACGAACAAAACGAAGAATCTGCAGCTGGATCCGTCCTACTATAGCCGCATTGAGACGTGGCGGCAGTGGTGGCAGGGCAACGTGCCCGGCGTGCACAACATCCGCATCCGGCGCGAGGACGGTGACCACACCCGCCGCCGGGGCTTCGCTGCGGATGCCCAAGCACGTTTGTGAGGACTGGGCGAACCTGCTGCTCAACGATCAGACCACCTTCCAGATCGGGGACGCGGCCACCGCGCCTATCTGCTGGGCAGCGACGAGCAGCAGACCGGCGGGCTTTTGCGGCAGCTGCATTTCTGGCCCAACGCCAACCAGCTGGTGGAAAAGGCCTACTGGTCCGGCACCGGCGCGTTCGTGCTGAGCGTGGAGGGCGTCCGGGGCAAAAAACGGCACGCTGGAAGCGGACCCGGATGCCCGCATCCGGCTGGACTACGACCCGGCATCCTGCATCCTTCCGCTGCGGGTGGAGCGGGGCGTGGTCACCGAAGCCGCCTTTATTTCCGAGTGTCTCATGGACGGCAGGCCCTGCGCCTACCTGCAGACCCACACGGTCAGCGGCACGCAGCGCACCGTCCGCAACGAGTGGTTTGCCATTTCTGAGGGGCCGGACGGCACGCCGGTGTTCACTCCGCACAAGGCCCCGCCGGGCATGGTGGAGAGCCTGACCGTGGACGGCTCCCCGGCGTGGTTTGCGCTATTCAGCCCGGCAGCGCTCAAGAACATTGACACCGGCCTGGGGCTGGGCATGAGCGTCTTTTGCCGAGGCGCTGGACGCCGCCCAGGGCGTGGACCTGGCCTTTGACAACTACCGGCAGGACCTGTATCTCGGCGGCAAGAAGATCTTCTACGACCGCAGCCTGTGCAAGGTGGTGATCGGCGATGACGGCAAGCCCCGGTACATCCCGCCCGACGACCCTGAGCACCCAGCAGTTCTACTCCCTGCCGGGGCGGGACGGCAGTCTAGATGCCTCCCCGGAGTGGCACGAGTACAACCCCGACCTGCGCACCGAGGACAACCACCGGGCCGTGTGCAGGACGCTCTGGACATGATGAGCTTCAAGTGCGGGCTTGGCTGCCACCGCTACAGTTTTGAGCTGGGCAAGGTGGCCACCGCCACCGAGTACACCGGCAGCCGACAGGACCTTGTGCAGAACGCCAACAAAAACCAGATCCCCATTGAGACGGCACTGATCGGCATTCTGCGGGCCATCCTGTGGGCGGCAAAAGAACCTGCTGGGTGCAGATGTGGACCCGGACACCAGCATCTCGGTCAACTGGGACGACAGCTACATTGTCAGCGAGCAGGAGCGCACCGCACAGCTGCGGGAGGACGCTCTGGCAGGGCTTGTGCCCCGCTGCCGGTATCTGTCCGCCCGGTATGGTCTGAGCGAGGACGAGGCCCACCAGTGGGCGGCAGAGGCCAAGGCTGACAGCCAGACCGATGAGCAGCTCACCTTCGGAGGTGCCTGATGCTGCCGCCGAGCTACCTCGATGCCATGCCGGATGCCTTTGTGCAGCTGGCGCAGCAGGTCGAGGATGAGTTCTTACAGGATGTCGCCCGGCGCATCGGCAAAATGAGTACCCTCACCGAATCGGTCTGCTGGCAGTTGTGGCGCTACCAGCAGACCGAGGCGGTGCGGGAGAACGTGGTCAAGCTGCTGGCAAAGTACAGCGGCAAGAGCGAAGCCACCATCCGCAGGCTGCTCAAAGAGGCTGCCACCGAAGCCATGGAGCGGGAAGATGCCATCTATTACCACTACAACCTCGAGCCCACACCCTTTGAAGAGAGCGCGGCCCTGAACAACCTGCTCAACGCCGGCGCCCGGCAGACCTGCGGCACATGGCGGAACCTCACGGCCACAACGGCCAACACCGTCTCCGGGGCCTTTGAGCACACGCTGGATGTCGCCTGGGGCAAGGTGGCCACAGGTGCCTTTTGACTACAAAACTGCCGTCAAGCAGGCTGTGGACAGCCTTGCAGACGAGATGCCGGAGATCACTTACCCCAGCGGCCACACAGATTCGCTTGTAAGTCGCGGCCCGCCGGGCGGTGCTGACCGGTGTCAACCAGACCGCAGGCAAGCTGCAGGAAGCCCGCATGGACGACATGAACGTGGAGTTCGTTGAGACCAGCGCCCACGGTGGTGCCCGCCCCAGTCACGCCGAGTGGCAGGGTCGGCGCTTCCATCGGGGCGGGGCTGTGGACTACCTGGGCAAGCATTACCCGGACTTTGAGCAGGCCACCGGCTACGGAACCGGCGCTGGGCTTTGCGGCTGGAACTGCCGCCACACCTTTTTGCCGTATTCCCTGAGCTGGGCGACCCGCCCACCTGGACGGAGGAGAGCCTGCAGGAGCTGAACGCCCGGAACATCGAGTACAACGGCAAACTGTACACCCAGTACGAGGTCAACCAGATGCAGCGTGCCCGGGAGCGGAACGTGCGCAAATGGAAGAAGCGGTATCTGGCCGAGAGTGCCGCCGGGTCTGACACCACCGACAGCGCCGTGCGCCTGAAAGCAGCCCGCCAGAGCCTGAGCGAGTTTGCCAAGGCCACCGGCGGGCGGGTGGACAGTGCCCGGACAAGCGTGCATGGGTTTGGGCGGAGCGCCAGCAGTAAGGCAGCGTGGGCTGTCCGACACAACACGTTGACAAACACCGCTGGGCAAACTATCATTAAAGTCAGCAAGAGCAACATTACCGGCCCCCGCAACGGCATCACGCAAAAAGACCAATGCAAAGGGCGGCATCGACCGCAATTATTACGGCCCGGATGGTCGTCAGACCAAGCAAATCAGCAACAACGGCCACGGCCATAAGGTCGAAGAAGCCCTCGGAAAACATGGCGAGCACGCCCATGACTATATTTTTGATGCAGAGGGCCATTTGTGTGGTCGTCCATCCCGTGAGTTGACAGATGCTGAGCGAAAGGAGAACAGTGATATTTTATGACGGCGGATTCTTTACAGAAGGAGCTTTCTAAAGGCTGGGCAATGCTCGTCTTTCAGTATCACGGAAAAGAAGGGGCTCATGTAGACCCTTATGACACCCGAGACGAAAATTTCTCTTATCTTCTGTGGTACGATGGAGATGAAAAACTCGTTCACAGCATGGAGGACGTCATGCACACCCCCATTTTCGACGGCCATTCTCTTTCCGAGATCGCTGGTGACATCTCTGAAATCGACTGGTGCTGACAACAACCAAATACCGCGAGCGTCTTTGCCCATCCGGGCAGGGGGCGCTTTTTCATGCCGTTTTAGCTCATATTGGTCAGAGCAGCTGCCTCGTAAGCAGCAGGCCGCCGGTTCGATTCCGGCAAACGGCACCATGTTCCCGACATTTGTGTCGGGAACAACCATCGCAGAGGGGCGGTGCGTACCCCGCCCAAGACCGAATACTGACAGCGAACAGTGTAAAAACTGTGGTCACACCCAACGAAAGGAGTTTCCACCATGAAACGCGAAGATGTGAAGAACAAGATCCCCGGCATCACCGAGGAACAGCTGAACTGGCTCATGCAGGAAAAAAACGGCGCGGACATCAACCGGGAGAAGTCTGCCGCCACCGCCCCTGCAGACCCAGCTGACCGCCGCACAGACCCAGCTCAAGACCGCACAGGACGGCCTTGCCGCCGCCTTTGACGGCAAGAAGAAACCGGAGGAATACGAGGCCGAGCTGGCCAAGCTGCAGGCCGACCTGAAGGCCCAGGCGGACGGCTTTTTGCCTTTGACAGCGCCCTGAACACTGCCATCCTGGGCAAGAAGGGCCGCAGCGTCAAGGCCGTGCGTGCCCTGCTGGACGTGGACAGCCTGAAGGGCTCTGCTGACCGCTCTGCCGACATCGCCAAGGCGCTGGACGAAGCCGCCAAAGCAAACCCCTGGGCGTTTGGTGAGGACGCGGGGCAGACCAGCGCGGGCACCTACTCCACCGGTGCTGCCCACGGCGACCCCATGCACGGCGAGGACGACACCGACCCGGTGGAAGCTGCCTTTAAAACCCTGAATCCCACCATCAAACTGTAAGAAAGGACAAGAAACTATGCCTCATACCGCAAGAGAACGTTATTCTGAACTGGTGGATGCCAAGCTGCGCGCGACCATCGTCAAGCGCGTGGGCGTCATCTGCAACAACCGCTACGAGGGCACCCCCAAGGCGGGCGCGGTCAAGGTGCCCGTGCGTGACACCGAAGTGGCCGTTGCTGACTACAACAAAAAGACCGGTTCCACCATGACCCACGGCGACACCCAGCTACTTGACCGTGACCATCGACAAGGACAAGGCTGTGAACGAGCTGATCGACGGCTTTGACGCCGAGAGCGTGCCCGGCAATCTGGTGGCCGACCGTCTGGACAGCGCCGGTTACTCGCTGGCGCTGCAGATGGAAAAGGACGCCTCTGAAGAGCTGACCACCGGCGGCACCGCGCTGGACGACACCGCTGCCCCTGACCAAGGCCACCGTTTACGAGAAGATCGTGGACGCCCGCACCCAGCTGTCCAACGCCTACGTTCCCACCAACGACCGCTGGCTGCTGGTGTCTCCGGACACCTATGCCCTGCTGCTCAAGAGCCCGGAGTTCATCAAGGCGTCCGACCTGGGCGACGCCGTGGTGCAGACCGGCGCTGTGGGCCGTGTGGCAGGCTTCAACGTGTTCGAGGACACCACTCTGGGCGACAAGGTGGACTTCGTGGCCGGTCACCCCAACTGGTTTACCCGGGTCGAGGAGTGGACCGAGCCGGTGGCCGTGAACGACCTGAAGGGCAGCGGCACTTATCGGTGCCTGTGCCGTACAGGGCCGCAAGGTGTACGCCCACAAGGTGACCAAGGCTGCCGCCATCCTCGTCAAGAAGCACGTCTAAGGAAAGGAGCCGCCATGCTGTACTGTACCTATGACGAATACCAGGCGGCGGGCGGTACGGTGCCGGAAGCGGCCTTCGGGGTGCTGTGCAGCCGGGCGTCCCGCCTCATCGACAGCGCTACCTTTGGCAAGGCGGAACCCCATGCCGCCGTGTGCGAGAGCTGCCGCCAGATGCTGGCCGACGCCTGCGCCCAGATTGTGGATCTGTTTGCCGCACAGGCCGCCGTGGGTGCGGCTCCGGGCGCGGCAAACGTCTCCAACGATGGCTACAACGTGAACTTTTTCGGCAAACAGCAGCCTGTCCGCAGCGGTGCGCACGGAAGCATGGCATGTGCTGGAAACCGCCCTTGGCGCAGATCCCCACGGCCTGCTGTACAGGGGGTGTTTCTGATGCAGGGCACTGTCACCGTGGTCAACCTCATCCACGACACCAAAACCGAGACCGACACGCCGGTATGCTGGGCCTTCCCGGCCTGCAGCTGGCGGGAATGCCGCTCCACCTCCGGCAATGGCACCGCCAAAGACCCGAGCGCACCACCCATGTGCGCATCCCGGCGGGGCTGTGCACGCAGGGCTATCTGCCCTATGCCCAGTGGGCGGCGCTGCCTGCCGCCGAAAAGCGCAGGCACTGGACGCTGAAACGCGGCTGGAAGCTGGTGCAGGGCGCGGTGACCACCCTGACCGCCGAAGAGTACGCACACCTCGAAAAACGCACCTGTGCTGCACCGTGTCGGCCATCTCGGACAACCGGGAACCGCTGCTGCCGCACTGGCATGTGGAAGGGAGCTGAGAACATGAGCGAAATGATCCCGTTCGGGCCCGTTGCCCCGTCGGCAAAACCGAAGTTTGACCCGCCGGATGGGTTCCGGTATCAGACAGACGGCATCCAGATGCAGCTGTCGTGGCGGCCGGACTTCGGCGCGGAGAAAACCGCCGCTCTGCAAAAGGCACAGTATGCCCTCGCACAGGAAGCGGCCAAGCTGATTGACAGCTATGTGCCCTTTTGCCACCGGCACCCTGAAGAACAGCGTGAACCTCGCCAGCAAGTATGACGAGGGTCTGCTGGTGTATGACACGCCCTATGCACGCAAGCAGTATTACCTGCATGAGCAGGGCACTTGCCTGCACGGAGAGACCGGTCTGCGCGGCTCCTACTGGGGCCACAGCGTGCCCTGGCGGACGTCGGAGAGCACCTCGCCCTTTACGGTGCGCGGGCTGTCACGACCTTCTGGGGAGGGATGGGACACTTATGAGCGAGAGACCCACCATTGCCGCCCTGCGGGCGTGGCTCAAGAGCTGCCCGCTCATCGCCGAAGAGCAGGAATCCACCAGGGGCGGCGTTCCGCATTGCCGGACTGGATGAGGACGCCACCGCCTTTTCCATTGAGGACAGCCCCGGCGACCCGGTGATCACCGAGTATTTTTCCGGGCGGAACATGGCAAAGAATTACCTGTTTTTGTCCCGGCGGGAATACGGCGAAGCGGACGTGCTGGCCATCCAGAACAGCGGCTTTTTGAGCAGCTCACCGACTGGGTTCTGGCCCAGAACGACTGCCACCACCTGCCTGCACTGGAAGCGCCCCGCCAGCCCCTCGGCGTGTCCGTCACCTCCACCGGCTACATCGTCACCAGCAGCGCGGGCAGCTGCCGGATGCAGATGCAGCT
>VOFJ01001264.1_pt1 | contig 11944 bp, 25 predicted proteins | sample 5384081 | NCBI WGS metagenome assembly VOFJ01 (sample SAMN12384729, study PRJNA508395) | human gut metagenome | isolation source: healthy gut I | host: Homo sapiens | reverse complement strand
GCTTGGAAATACAACAGTGCCAACCTGCAATGGAAAGCATTAAAGACCCATATCGGTAACGATTACCGCCAGTAAAGGGAGTTTCAAATGTTTCCACAGATTGAATAGTTAAAAGCATTTGTAACATTTTCGCCAGTTTATTTCCAAAGGTGAGTTTTCCCATGGTAATGTCAGCAGAGCTATTTGTCATTCCTACAATCATCCAGTAAAATGGGAATACACAAAGTAATGACAATGTCATCAAAAAATACATGTTTAAAACCTTCACCACTAAATGTTTTTTATTCATCATGATCACCTGTCACTTTCCTTCTGAACGATTGTAATAAGTACAATGATCACCAGGACCACATAAGAAACAGCAGCTGTATTATCCATAATTCGAAAACATAGTTAAAGGACAGATCGTAAATGTACTGGAAATAGTTCTGGTTGCATTTCCAGGACCGCCTCCAGTCAGATTTACAACCTCGTCAAACAGCTGAAGTGTGTTGGTTACTGCCATAATGCTGGTAAGGAAAATAATTGGCTTCAAGATCGGCATTGTGATCTTGAAGAAGGACTGTCTGAAATTAGCACCATCAATTTTGGCAGCTTCATATACTGACTTATCTGTATTTTGCAATGCAGATAAAAAAGAAGATCATATAGTATCCGGAATAACGCCAGATCAGAGCAATGATGATAACAAATTTTGCCCAGACAGGATCCAAAAAAATAAATGCAATTGGGGAATTAATCAGTCCAAGTGATAACAGAACATGGTTCACAACTCCATCTGTTGCAAAAAAATATTCTTAAACAGAATTGCGTAAGAAATAGGAGAAGTTACGCATGGCAGAAAGATGCAGGTTCTGTAAAAGCCTTTCAGTTTTAAGGTTTCAGAATTCAATAAGACAGCAACTAATAATGCAAGAAGCAACATGATCGGGATCTGGATCACTGCATAAAATAATGTATTACCAATCGTTGTTTTAAACCCGGTATCATTAAGCATTCTTACATAGTTGGCTACGCCGCCAAAGGTCAGATTATTTCCTTTTCCTGTTTTTAAGGATAAAAGAAATGCCTGCACCATAGGGATATAACTAAATGCCAGAATCAGCACAGAAGCAATAATTACCATTGTCCAGCCAATACGGGAATTCTTTTTTTCCAATGTGCTACCTTTCATGGAATCTCCTTTCCGTTCTATATCCATTATCTTTTTTATTTTAGAAAAAGGGGGCGAATCACTCCGCCCCTTAATTTCTTTATTTTAACTATCTTCTTTACGTTTATTTACTGAATAGTCTGGTTAAACTGCTCTTCTGCTGCTGCTAATTCAGTATCCAGATCGCTGCCATTAAGGATGTTAGGAGTCACTGCAAGTAATGCGCTCTGGGCTTCTGCGCTAAATGCGCCAGTATTTACAGATGGAATCTGAGCTTCCCAATCGACCAGTGTTTTTATTGATCTGCTGTCCACTGAAGAATTCAGATTCAGTATTAACTGCTTCAATATCAGCCGCCGGAAGGTAGGTTCCGATAATATTATTGCTCTTCATAAGAGAATCATAAAGCTCTGTGCTTCCGCCAAATGTATCAACAAGGAATTTTGCTGCAGCATCTGCGTTCTTGGAGTTCTTCAGTACAAACCAGCTTGAACCACCCTGGTTGGAATAATGTGTAGCACCATCTGTGCTCATCTTCGGGATAGGAGCCATTTTCCATTTTTCCGCTCTGATCATCAGCGCCCATAATAGTAGATGTGATCCAGCTTCCTCTCATAACACAGGCAACATCACCATTATTGATTGCTCCTGCAAATCCGGTCCAGTCACTTACTACCTGGCAGAAATCAGATTCGTTCAGTTTTTTTGAATACATCATAGCATTCTTTTTAATGCATCGTTATTTGTGAAATCAGCATTTCCGTCATTGTCTGTGAACCATTTTCCAGTAGACTGAAGCATGATCTGGAATTCGGCGATATCGTTCGGATTGTAGGTCTGAAGCATATGACCTTTCTCTTTCAGTTTCTCCCCAAAGTGCAAGGTACTCGTCCCATGTAAGGTCCTGCATGTCCTCGTCTGTTACGCCGATTTCTTCCATATAGTCTGTACGGTAGAATAATCCGGCAACGCCTGTATCAAAAAGGCACTCCGTATCCGGCACCGTCGTAGGAAAGCATATCTTTTTTATAAGCGGCAAAATCATCATAAGAAATGTAGTCATCCATTGGTAAAAAATGCATCTGGATAAGACATCAGATAACCCTGCGCATTTAAATCACTGATGAGAACAATATCTGGTAAATCGTCTGTTACACCAGAAGCCAGTACAGTATGAATCTTCTGGAGGCAGTCTGCTTTCGCCATTTCAACGAAATTAACTTTTACGTTGTCAATCCAGGCTGTCTGCAACCTCCATTGCTGTACCATTCATGTTCTTATCCCATGCCCACACAGTAATCTCTGTCGGCTCATCTGTTTGTCTCTGCTGCTACTGTTATTGCCGGTGCAGCTACACTCAATACCATGCTTGCTACTGCACACATACTAATTGCTACACGAGATACTTTCTTTCTCATTTTTTTCACCTTTGTCCTTTCTATTACGTATAACGTAGGATGTTTAACTTGTTGTCATTATATTAACATCCCCGAATAGAGTTTGTAAACTCTGAATACTAACTGATTTTTTGCATATATTTTGTCATTTTTGCACAATACTCATACAAAATATATCCACTAAATTATTATACTTAAACAATTCAAAAGAGTCTGTATCAAAGACCTTATTTCTTTGATACAGACCCCAGGATATCTTATTATAAACCTTATTTACATTCCTTTTTCCTGCAGTGCTTTCTGCAAGTGCCTGAGCTCCGAAGCGAGGGCTGGAAAGTACCGGTTTGCCAATTTTCTCATGAATTGCTTCCTCTGCATAGGCCATAGAACCCAGCAAGAAGAATCACATCTACCTGGTCTGCGATTTCTTCTGCCTTTGCACAAAGAAGTGCTTTAAATTTATTCTGGTCTGCACCGAATGCGTCTACAAGTCCGTCAACCAATTCTACATGGCTGTTCATTTTCTCTTGCCACGCGTGAAACTGTATTCTTAGTAGGCTCCAGTGTGGTAGGAAGAGTGGCCAGAACTCCTACTCTCTTCCCAAGGCGGACAGCCTCGCGGCACATTTCCTCATCAATTCGAACAATCGGGATACCTGTGTAGCGTCCGATATTCTGTGCGGCATCTGCAACTTCTCCAACAGAAGAGCAGCAGTTTAAAATTACATCCGCTCCGTCAGAAACAGCCTGCATGTACATTCCGACAAGGCGTGCTTGCTGCAGCTCCTGCTGTTACATAACCATGCTCTCTTACTTCAGCAAGAATGGATGGATCTTGATAGTTTGAGGATCTCCGGTGTATCTCAAGGTTCTTTCTGATTTCTTCATTTACGCACTCAATAAGTTCTGGTGTTGTGCTGGTATAAACAATTCCTAATTTCATTCTATATTTCTCCCTTCACCGCTTCTATAAATTTATATAACTCAAAAATATTTTAACAGTTAAACTTCCACGTTATCAAGTCAAGCGGTTATTCATAATCCGCTTCTCAGATATATTTTTTAAAATCATACGATTATATTCATTTAACGTCAAGTCTAAATTCTTTGTTTATTGTCAGATTTATATGGCTTTTTATAAAATGACAGAAGTGGTAAAAACGTCACTTCATCAACAGGTGGGTGTTTTTATTGGATCTGCCTGCCAGGCAAATGAAAGTTCTGCCTCATCTTCCACTTCACGGGCTAATTCAAGATACAAATGATTTTTATTTTCTCTATTACCGCGTATATGAAGAATTTCCACATTTCCTTTACTATCCATGGCGTAAATCCACTGTCCTTTCCTGCTGCTGTCGAATACAGTAAAAACAATTTTTCACATGTACACACAAAAGCTTCAGCCAGATTCTGTTTCCCTCCAGCTGAAATTTTTTTTTTCATCCTCATTTACTCTCTCAACTTTGATCACTTCCGGCGGCTGGTATTCTTCCAGTCCGTTTAATACAAATACACACTGTTTTGCCAGTTTTTCTCCTAAAGCCACATTCGCATGTGCCGTATTATGAATATCATCACATAAACTTAAATTAGATGTTGTCAAAACAGATACGCCAGAATCTCTCTTGCAGCTCTCGCCTGTGCATCACGAACCATACCCCAGCAGTCATCATTCCTTCCATTAATTTGCCGGTTTTAACTGCATGGTAAAAAATGGAACCTGGTAGTCCAGTTCTTTGCGCACTGCCATTACAAAGCTGTAAAAATGCTCAAAATATTTTTTTTTTGCCGGTTCCGGATCTGTATCTGAACACCCCCCGATACCACAAAATTCCTGCACAACGGTCCCCCCTGTTTCATGGATTTTATCTATCATATTTTGATACAAATCTCCATTTTCCGGGTTCCAGCGAGCCATGGGGGAGCCACCAAGAGACGTCTGAACCAATCCAACCGGCATATTAGATATTTGCGCATATTTTTTTCCAAATGCAAGATAGGGTGAAACTCCCGATACTCCCATTTCTTCATTCGCACATGTCTCCGCATATGTATTCTCATTCATTGATGACTGGCTATATCCCACTGACTCCTGTTTCTGTATAAATGTACATCCATACTTGGAGGATCCAGACAAAAATCCCGGCTATATCCAGCTGAATTTGACTGGCCTGCAATAATAAACAGATTTCCAACTCCGATGTGAAGCACACAATCCCCCCGGTAGACCCATGTCAGATCCGGGGTAGTACTTTTTGGTTTCAAGCCCAGTGTCAATTCTATATGGTCCCCCAGCCGGAATGTCTAACGTTACATCGAATTCTCCCTGAAAATTTTCATTATAAGTAAAATGATCTGCATTCGTCCACGGAATCACCGCCATATTATCATCTTCCACTCATTACTCTTACCAGCGGTATTACACGTTCAACTCCAACCTCCAGAGCTTTGCCGGATGTACCGAAAATTTTCCATTTAGAAAGACGCTCCCCTTGCCTTCTTTTTTGCTGTATAATTTCCCAATCTGATGGTCTTGACATAAGTGTAATGCCATACATAACTGTTTCCTCCACATAGGGTTCAGCCCCATAAACCTTGCTCGCCAGGAACAACTGATTATGGGGCCTATTTTAGAACTTAAAAAAACACTTTACCATGAATCTGAATTATTTGTTTGTAATCACCGAAGCCACAGCCTTCTTCCAGCCAGCATACTTCTGCTCCCTCGTTTCTTGGCATCCATGTCCGGTTTATAGGACACGCGGTTTAATTTTCCAAAAATACTTTCATCCCAGACACCAAGCTGCAATCCTGCCGCATAGGCCGGTCCGATAGCGGAAAGCTCCTCGGAATCCGGAACCAGTACTCCGGCATCTGCAATATTGCTCTGGAACTGCATCAGATAGTCGTTTCGGGTCGGACCGCCATCTACGCGAAGCTCCTTCACCGGAACACCAGCATCCTCAGACATAGCCTGTACAACATCTGTAATCTGATAGGCAATACATTCAAGTGCCGCTCTTACAAACTCAGCCTTGCGGGTAGTACGGCTCATGCCTACAACAGAAGCTCTCGCCTCGCTGTCCCAGTAAGGAGCGCCAAGACCGCTGAATGCAGGAACCAGATACAGGCTGTCCTCCCGAATGGCTTCTTTCGCCAATTTACCGGTTTCTCCAGGAGAAGAAATGATCTGAAAGATCGTCCTTCAGCCAGGTAATCACAGCGCCTGTATAGTTCAGATTGCCTTCAAGCACATAGTTAACCTTGCCGCCGATTTTCCATGCAAGAGAAGTAACAACACCATGGGTACTGAGAATTGGCTTCTCCCCAATATTCATCATAATAGAAGAACCGGTTCCATAAGTGGACTTGATCATGCCAGGCTGCAAACATCCCTGTCCAAAAAGAGAGCCATGGGAATCGCCCATTACACCATGGATCGGAATTTTATGAGGAAGAAGTCCCTCGAAATCTGTCTTCGCCGAAGCAGGCATCGGAATCTGTAACCTCTGCCATATTTACCGGATCAATGCCAAATAATCCGCAAATTTCTTCATCCCATTTCAGGTCAAAAATATTGAAAAGCTGTGTTCTGGAAGCATTGAATAATCGGTTCTGTATTCTTTGCCCCCTGTCAGCTTGTAAACCAGCCAGCTGTCAATAGTGCCATGGCAGATTTCATGACGTTCTGCCACCTCTTTTGCACCCTCTTCATTTTCCAGCAGCCATGCGATCTTGGAAGCCGGGAAATAAGGAGAAAGGTTCATCCCGGTTTTTTTGCGGATCATCTCTGCTGCCCCAGTCTTTTCCACACGTGCACAGATATCCACAGCGCGGGCGCACTGCCATACAACTGCATTTCCCGTAAGGCTTGCCGGTGACGCGGTTCCAGGCAAGAGAAGTTTCACGCTGGTTGCTGATTCCCAGACCAACTACATATTCCTTCTCTACTCCCTCCAGAAGTTCTTTCACAACCTTCAGAACATTGCTGTAAATTTCCTCCGGATCATGGGAAACCCAGCCCTTTTTCATTGATGATCTGCTTGTGGGGCGGTCAGTCCGGCGCATAATGCTTCCTGTCTCATCGAAAAAGGGAGCGCCTTGGTACCCTGGGTACTCTGATCAATACTAATAATATATTTTGCCATGTTTACTATCCTCTTAAAACTTTTATATTCTCTAAAATCAACATCTCTGTACCTTAAGTCTGTTTTGTAATAAATAATAAGCGTGCCCCAGACTGCTCAGGATCACGCCCAATCGGGCAGCACTTTAAGCAGTCTGTCAGTCACGCTTAAATTTGTTTCTTATTTAATTTTTATTTCAGAGCTTCCACAGCCTTCTTTCTGCAATACCCCTCAGCATTTAATCCATAGTAATCAAATACTTCCTGGGAGTTACCTGTGATAACCGGAGCATCCGGAAGAGCCATGTTCAGCACTTTCTTCGGGCAGTTAGCACCAACAACCTGTGCAACCATAGAACCCAGTCCACCAAATGGAGCGTGCTCTTCTACAGTGATCACTGCCTTTGCATTCTGGGCAGCTTTGATAACACCCTCTGCATCAAGCGGTTTCACGCAGTACATATCCAGTACAGTTGCGGAAATGCCCTGCTCCTCCAGTAATTTGGCAGCTGCAAATGCCGGACGAACCATCTCGCCGCAGGCAATGATTGCCACATCTGTTCCCTTCTTTTAGAGAACAGTTGCCTTGTCCATTTCAAATGGGCAGTTATCTTCTGTATAAATATCCTCAACCGGATTTCTTCCAACACGGATGTAAGATGGTTTCTCATCCTTCAACAGAGCCTCGATCAGATGCTTTGTCTGATGACGGTCACTTGGAAGGTAAACTCTCATATTCGGGATTGCGGACATAGCTGCGATATCCTGTGCAGAATGATGGCTCATTCCAAGTGCACCGTAGCTGATGCCACCGCTGATACCGATAAGAGTAACATTTGTATTGGAGTATGCCACGTCAACCTTTGGCCTGCTCGTAGCTTCTTGTGGATAAGAAGCAGGCTGGTGAGCATGCAAATGGCTTCTTTCCACATTTTGCAAGACCTGCGGAAATACTTACCAGATTCTGCTCTGCAATACCGGTCTCAATAAACTGATCCGGGAAATTATCTGCAAATGGTGTCATGGAAGCGGATCCTCTGGAATCGCTGCAAAGCACCATAATATCTTTGTCTTCTTTTGCTTTATCCATCAAAACTTCACAGATGGCCTGTCTATTTGGAATCTTATTCATGAAGAGCGGCCTCCTTTCTCGCTGCAAAATCAGCTATGATCTGATCATATTCTTCCTGTGTTGGAACCTTGTGATGCCAGTTTGCCTTGTTCTCCATTACGGAAGAGCCACAGCCTTTTACAGTGTTGGCAATTACAGCGGTTGGTTTGCCTTTTACAGTTTTTTTGCTTCTTCAAAAGCAGCATTTAACTGGTCAATATCGTTTCCGTCTTTTACATCGATCACATGCCATCCGAAAGAACGGATACGCTCATGAAGATCGTCATGTCCCATAACGTCCTCTGTATTTCCGGAGATCTGAAGTCTGTTACGGTCGACGATTGCACAGAGGTTATCCAGTTTGTACTGATGTCCTGCCATGAAGCCTTCCCATACAGAACCCCTCTGCAAGCTCACCGTCACCCATTACTGTGTATACACGGTAATCTCTGTTGTCTTTTTTTTCTGCAAGAGCCATGCCTACACATACCGGAAGTCCATGTCCCAGAGAACCTGAGTTCATCTCGATTCCAGGAAGCTTATTGTTCGGGTGTCCAATATATTTGGAGCCAAATTTTGAAAAATGTGCTTTAATATCTTCCAGATCCAGGAAGCCCTTTGCTGCAAGTACAGCGTAGTAAGCCTCTACAGAATGACCTTTGCTAAGTACGAAACGGTCGCGATCCGGATCATCCATGTTTTCCGGTGAAATGTTCATCTGGCAGAAATACAGGCTCATCAGAGTATCGATCACACTCATGTCGCCGCCGATATGACCGCCCTTTCCGGCAACAATAATATCTACAGTATCTTTTCTTAAATCAAAAAGATTTTTTGCCTTTAAATTTTCCATTCTCATTCACCTCTTAAATATGCTTTTCATCTTCTTCAATAGGATCATATAAATCAGGGAGTGATTCCCATGTATTTGCATGCCTCATACAGTACCGGAACAACATCCTTGTGGATTCCCACACAGTGATGGATGTAAGGTCCTTCTACGATCTTGGCTTCCAGTCGTTTGATATTTTCTACTTCTACCCAGAGATAAGTTCCCATACCTTTCGGTCCGTCAACGCCTTTTTGCTTTTCCAAGAAGCATGGAGTATTCTCCGTTATCACCGTCGAAACGTGCCAGTGTCACTTCACCATATGCTTTGCCTCAGCTGTAATACTTCCCGGATGGCTGAATGCCAGCGGATAAGTAAGCTTCGGTGTCTCTCTTGCAACGGAGATCGGCCATGGTCCGCAATGCTGAAGAAGCTCACCGTTCTCAATATCAGGATGACGGATGGTCCAGTCTGCGAAAAAAGCTTCTGGTGTCATCAAGTGCTGCTGCCTCAACAAGAAGAGCTGTAATCGCACCGTGAATATCTGTCTCGCAGACAACCGGGATTCCTTCTTCATTCAGAAGTGCATTTGCTGCGCATGGCATGATTCCAATCTCACTCTGCAACTGATTCCAGCACTGGATTGCGGCTGCCTGACAGCCATATTTCTTAATGAGATTTCCCATGGCAACCTTAAAACAGCTACATTCTCAAGTTCATTGTCTTTTTTGCAGATTTCCATATTCTGGCGGCAGTACTCCACAACCTTTGCAACCTCTGTTCCTTCTTCTTTTGCTTTCTTCATCTTCTTCTGTAAGCTCTGGCATTGGGATTGGTGTCAAGCTGGATGTTGAATTTCTCAAGAAGCTCTCCCTCGTTGCACATGGTTGACCAGAAATCGTACGGCCTTGTGGAAATCTGAAGGATACGGATATTTTTGAATGTTTTAACTACATTACAGACAGCCATGAAAATCACGGAGGCCACGCTCAAACACGGATCATTCAGTCGGCAGTTTGTCATGTATGTAAATGGTACACGGAATCTTCTTAATACTTTTTACCTGTTGCAAAAGTCCGCACTGTGTATCACGGAGACGAACACCGTTCTCATCTGGTCTCTCATCAAGAGGTCCCCAGAGAAGTACCGGTACATTTAATTCTTTTGCAAGTCTTGCACATTCAAATTCTGTACCAAAGTTGCAGTGCGGAAGGAAAAAGTCCGTCGATTTTCTCTTTTTTGAATTTCTCTGCAATCTTTGATGCGGCCAGCTTCGTCATAAAGCAGTCCTTCGTCGTTTACATCTGTGATATCTACAAAAATCGATTCCAAGTTCTTTTTCTCATCTGTCTGCAGTCAGTCCACGATACTTTACTGCATCTGGTGCACTGAAAATACTTCGTCTAGTTGGTGCATAACCAATTTTGATCTTTGCCATTTTTGTATTCCTCCTTTTATATTTATTATTTTCTTTTGGTTTTTTCAGCTTTTAAATCTTTTCATCGTTTTTCCCAGATATTCTGTTTGCTTCTTCTTTATGGCTCTTAGTATATTGCTATTTCAGCTTTATTCCAATAAAAAATAAAAGTGTTTTTTGACTTTATTTTTACTTTATTTTATGCAAATATATTGTTTATTTTTTTCAATTAAGAAGTACAATATATACAACAGAAAAACTTCTGCCAAAGAAATATGAACAGTTTCCACAGAAAAACCAACTTTTTGCCCTAAACAGCAGATACTTTTACTTTTGCTTTAAATACCACTCTGGGAGGTGCCGCAAATGTCCATTACTGCTAAAGAACTGGCCAGAAAACTGAATCTTTCACAGACTGCCGTCTCCATGGCGCTGAACAATAAGCCCGGAGTCAGCACGGAAACCCGCCGGATGGTGGTAGAAGCTGCTGAAAAATACGGCTATGACTTTACCAGACTTTCTAAAGAAAAAATAAAGCTGGAAGCATTTACGCGGTAAGCTATCGTTCCCATAATGCCATCATGTCCTATTCTCCTATTTTTGATGCTATGGTGGAGGGTATGGAATCCATAGTGCAAAAAGATAATTATAAGCTGAAAGTAATCACATTTTATGAAAAAGCGGGATAATCTGGAACATTATCTGGGGATTTAAGAACTACTGACTGTGTGGGAATCATTTTTGTTTGGTACTGAAATGCGGGAAGAAATGGTCCGTCCTTTCCCCTCGAAACTTCCTTTTCCGGTGGTGATCCTAGACGCCTATTTTGAAAAAAACCTTTGACTGCAATTATGTCGTTCCCACAACCGTCAGGAGCTTATCTGGCTACCGATTATCTGATCAGCCTGAGAATGAAGCAGCCTGGATACCTGCAGTCTGCTTATCCTTCCGCAACTTTTCAGAGCGCCTGAGGGATTTTATCATGCTGTCCATGATAACGGAATGTCCTGTTCCCTGCTGTATTATCCACCAGCTTTCTCCAACCATTGATGGAGCAATGGCAGATATGCTTGCAATTATTGACAGGGGGGAGATACTCTGGCAGACTGTTATTTTGCGGACAATGACCCGATTGCAATCGGAACCATCAAGGCCTTGCGTCTCAGAGGCTACAAGGTGCCGGAGCAGGTGGCAATTGTAGGCTTCGATTACAGTCTCGAGGGACGCATTATCGACCCCCCTCCCTTACCAGTATCAGCATCCTCGTCATTATATGGGACAGGTTGCCGCCAGAGAGCTTCTCCTCAAATAAACGAACCCCGGCAGCATACCTGTAAAATTGAAGTTTCGGCAAATCTGGTGAAACGATTAGTTTGATCGGTAAAAAGGTATCGCAACCTTCCGGTTGTGATACCTTTTTTATTACTTATTGCAGAAATATTTGATAATTAAAATTCCCTGTTTTTTCACTGTATTTATGATATATTTTATCCACTTCGAAATTATTTTCGAAAAAATACCGTCTTTTATTGTGAAATTTATCACAAATTTTGCTTTTCAATTATAATAATCTGCATTTTTTCTTATCTGAAAAACCGGATTTTCTGCGCTCTTTTCGCCTAAAAACAAATCACGATGCATACAGATCATGCAGCCTTTTATATTTTACCCAATTACACTGGTAAAATCTTTACTGTTTATGGTATACTTATTTCATTATCTGCAAGATAGCAATGTCAGTGCAAAAATATAGTAACCTGACATGTCTACCTACCACTAATAACCGGAGGGATATGTTTTATATGGATGATCATGAAATTTTTAAGGAAAACATCCATATCAGTAATATCAAATATCTGCTCAGACAGGAGAATAAGACCTGTATTTATATGACCGATGGACGAGTTGTG
>VOFJ01001128.1_pt1 | contig 11948 bp, 13 predicted proteins | sample 5384081 | NCBI WGS metagenome assembly VOFJ01 (sample SAMN12384729, study PRJNA508395) | human gut metagenome | isolation source: healthy gut I | host: Homo sapiens | reverse complement strand
CGCAGTTGGTCGTGATGAGGGGCAGGAAGATACCCAGCGCCTGATAGAGCGAGGGCGAAAGTTTCTTCAGCATGATCTCGACCATCTGCACCAGCGCCGCGATCACGAGAATGAAGACGATGGTCTGCATGTAGACGATGTCCAGCGGAACGAGCACATAGGTCTGAATCAGCCATGCCACCACGGCGGCGATCGCCATGACGAACGTTACGGCAGCCCCCATGCCCATCGAGGTCTCGACTTTCGACGACACGCCCAAGAAGGGGCAGATGCCGAGGAACTGCGCCAGCACGACGTTGTTTACGAAGATGGCGCCGATGATGATTGCAAAATAGGAAAGCTCCATAACTATTTCTTGGCTAATTTGTTAAACAAAACCATGAGGTATCCCAGCACGAGGAACGCGCCCGGTGCGAGCACGAAGATCAGCGGCATGTAATCCGCCGTACCGAGGCTGACGCCGAAAATCGCGCCGCTGCCCAGTATTTCGCGCACGGCGCCCACGGCCGTCAGGGCCAGCGTAAAGCCCAGACCGATGCCCACGCCGTCGAGGATCGAATCCAGCGGCGAGTTCTTCGAAGCGAACGCCTCGGCGCGGCCGAGGATAATGCAGTTCACCACGATCAGCGGGATAAATACGCCCAGCGAAGCGTACAACGCCGGCACGTATGCCTGCATCAGCATCTGGATAATGGTCACGAACGAAGCGATCACGACGATGAACGCCGGGATGCGGACCTTGTCCGGAATGATGTTCTTGATGAGCGAGATCACCAGATTCGACATGATCAGCACGGCCATCGTCGCCAGTCCCATGCCCATGCCGTTTTCGGCCGAGGTCGTCGTACCCAGCGTGGGGCACATGCCCAGCACCAGCACGAACGTCGGGTTGTTTTTGACGATGCCGCTTACGATGATATTCAGCTTATTCATTTTGTCCTCCTTCCTGAGCCTCAGGCCCGCTGGTTTGTTCCTCCGCCGTATCTCCGGCCGCGGAAGTCGCGCCGGACGACACGTCGGTCGGGGTTGCACCCGTCGCAACGCTCTTGTAAGCCATCCATGCACGGTTGATCGCATCCACATAGGCGCGCGACGAAATGGTCGCCGCCGTCAGCGCATCGACGTCGCCGCCGTCCTTGGCGACGGCCAGTTTGCCGTTCACGAGCTTCTTCTCTTCGAGTTTCTGCCCCTTGACGCTGCGCAGCAGCACGTTGTCGGCGTCGGCCATCTTGGTTCCCAGTCCGGGCGTCTCCGCCTGCTTCAGGACATTGACGTTGATCACCTCGCCGTCGGGCGTGAAGCCCACCATCATGTTGATCGCGCCGCCGAAACCGTTCTTGGTCATCGACTCCACGGCATATCCGGCCAGCTGGCCGCCCTTGGTCGCGGTGTAGACCGTGATCGGCATCTCGTCGATGGTCAGCGTCTCGGCCGCCGTCTCATCGAACGCCGGAAGCACGCCGTTCAGCGCGGCGGTTTTCGCCGCCTGCTCGGCCTGAGCGATCGGTTCCGCCGTGATCATGTTCACGGCGCCCACCCCGGCCGAAGCGATGAGGGTGATGCCGAAGAGCACGGCCGTCATATTCAAAAGTGTACTTTTCATATCTGCACCCCTCCTATTTTACGCCGAAGCGCTTGGGTTTGACATATTTGTTGATCAGCGGCACCACGGCGTTCATGATCAGGATCGCGAACGACATGCCTTCGGGATAAGCGCCCCAGAGAGACGGATGCACATCGTAATCGCGCCGATGCCGACGCCGAAAATCACGCCGCCCCGGACGGTCATCGGCGAGGTCGAATAGTCCGTCGCCATGAAGATCGCACCCAGCAGCGCGCCGCCGGCCAACAGATGGAACAACGGGAACTGCCACAGCACCGGACCGGCCGAGAGTCCGCCCTTCGCCGCCGCGACGACAAACGCGAACAGCGCCATCGTGCCGAGGATCGTCACGGGAATCTGCCACGTGATGACGCGCCGCCACAGCAGGTAGACGAAGCCGCAGATCAATGCCAGCGCGGCCACCTCGCCCAGCGAACCCGGCATGTTGCCCAACAGCAGTTCCTGCACGCCGAGCACGTCGGCGGCAGCGCCGTGTTTCACGGCCGCCAGCGGCGTCGCGCCCGACAGCGCGTCGAACGAGCCGTTCACCGGTACGGGGAACGAGGTCATCTGCACCGGATAGGCGATCAGCAGGAACACACGGCCCACCAGCGCGGGGTTAAACGGATTCTTGCCCAGTCCGCCGAAGGTCATCTTGGCGATGGCAATGGCGACGAAAGCGCCGATCAGCACGATCCACCAAGGAATCGACGCGGGCAGGTTGAAAGCCAGCAACACGCCGGTCACCACCGCCGACCAGTTGCCGATGGTCGAAGCGCCGCGGACCAGAAACTTCTGAATCAGATATTCGAACAGTACGCAGGCCGCGACCGAAAGCGCCGTGACACGCAGTACGTCCACTCCGAACACCACGGCCGAGACCGCCAGCGCGGGCATCAGCGCGATCACGACGTCGCGCATGATCCGGGCCGTAGACTGCGAGGTCTGTACGTGCGGTGCGGGAGCAACTACAAGTTTGTTTGCCATAAATATTTGGTATTTTTTACGTTCGGAGATTTACTTCTTGGGAGCCGCGGCACGCGCACGGATGATTCCCATCACGGTCTGCTTGCCCAGACGCACCCAGTCCAGCAGCGGCAGGTACGAGGGACACGAAGCCTGACAGCAGCCGCACTCGATACACGAGGTGATCATCTGCTCTTCGAGCGCGTCCCAGCCCTTCTTCTGCGTCATTTTCGAGAGGTAATAGGGTTCAAGCCCCATCGGGCAGGCGGCCACGCACTTGGCGCACTTGATGCACTGCGAAGCCTCGCGGCGCACGGCGTCGCGGCCGCTCATCACCGTAATGCCCGAACACCCCTTAGTCACGGGCGAATCGAGGTTGACCATCGCCCGGCCCATCATCGGACCGCCGTTGATCACCTTGCCCGCATCGGCGGGAAGCCCTCCGGCCGCTTCGAGCAATGCCGAAATCGGCGTGCCCATGCGGGTCAGCAGGTTCTTCGGCTCCTTCACGCCCTTGCCCGTGACGGTCACCACGCGCTCGATGAGCGGTTTGTTCTTCTGCACGGCCTGATAGACGGCATAGGTCGTCGAAGCGTTGCACACCACGGCGCCCACGTCGATCGGAAGCGCGGGCGGGGGCGGCACCTCGCGGCCCGTGACGGCCGCGATCAGCTGTTTCTCACCGCCCTGCGGGTATTTCACCTTGAGGGGCACCACTTCGATCCCCTTATACCCTTCGGCCAGTTTGCGCAGGTGCGCTATGGCGTCGGGTTTGTTGTTCTCGATGCCGATGTAAGCCTTCTCCACGGCGATCGCCTTCATCAGGATCGTCACGCCCACGAGCAGCTCCTCGCCGTGTTCGAGCATCGTACGGTGGTCGGAGGTCAGGTAAGGCTCGCACTCCACGCCGTTGATAATCAAGGCTTCGGCCTTTTTTCCGGGAGGAACCGAGAGTTTCACATGCGTGGGGAACGTCGCACCGCCCATGCCGACGATACCGGCGTCCTTGATCCGGGCGATGATCTCCGCGGACGAAAGCGCGCACTCGCGGACGAGCGTCTCCGAACGGTCGATGCCTTCGGCCCACTCGTCGCCCTCGCGTTTGATCGTAATCATCACCTGACGCAGTCCCTGACCGTTGGGAACGGCGTCGACAGCCGTCACCGTACCCGAAATCGGGGAGTGGATATTGGCCGACATAAAGCTTGACGCCTCTGCGATGAGCTGTCCCGTCAGCACCTTGTCGCCCTTGGCGACCTTGGCCGCGGCAGGCGCGCCGATATGCTGTGCGAGGGAATCGCCACCGCATCGGGCAGCGGAAGCACCTCGATCGGTTTGGCGCCGCTCAGTTTATTTTCCGACGGATGGACTCCGCCTATTGGAAATGTCTTCATATCTTAATTTCTCTGTTTTTTCGGTTGGATTCTTTCCTTCGTCTTCCGCCCGCCCCGGCAGGTCCACGCCCGCCCCGGCTCTGCGGAAAAATCCGTTTATTCGGCTTTGGAAGCGGTTTCCGCCGGAGCGGCCTTCTCAGCGTTGGGCGCGGCCTTCTCAGGCGCAGCGGCACTCCCGGCAGGCTTTTCGACTGCGGCCGCCTTAGAAACTTCGGCCGGAGCGGCCTGCCCGGATGCAAGCGCGGCCTTCTCCGCGGCCGGCTTGGCGGATTCAACAGCCTTCTCAGCGGCCGGAGCCGTTTTCTCTGCGGCCGGTGCGGCCTTCGGCGCGGCGGGAGCCGCCGGAGTCTTCGGCGCCTTGGGCAGCGGTTCCATGCCGACCAGCCGGATCGCGCCCGTCGGGCACTCGTTCACGCACTTGCGGCAGAGCTTACACTTCTGCGGGTCGATATAGGCGAGGTTGTTCGCAATCGTAATCGCATCGAACGCGCACACCTTCTGGCACTTGCCGCAGCCGATACATCCGGCCTTGCAGGCTTTCATCACCACCGCGCCCTTGTCCTTCGACACGCACGACACGTATACCGCACGGTTCTTGGGCCACTTCTTGCGCAGCTCGATGATCATTTTGGGACACGCCTTCACGCAGGCGCCGCAGGCCGTACACTTATCGGGATCGACTTCGGGAAGCCCCGTTTCGGGATTCATGCGGATCGCGTCGAAAGCACAGGAGACGACGCAGTCCCCGAATCCCAGACAGCCGAACGCACAGCCCGTTTCGCCCACATAGAGCGACGAAGCCACGGCACACGACTTGGCGCCGTTGAAATCGTTGGTGCGGGGACGCTTCTTGCAGGTTCCGCCGCAGCGCACGGTAGCGACCTGCGGTTCCTTTTCGGGAGCGGACTTGCCGAGGTAAGCCGCGACGGCCTTCATGCAGTCGCCGCCGCCCACGGGACAGAAGAGCGCCGAGATGTCGTCCTGTTTCACGAGCGCATCGGCCATGCCGCGGCAGCCGGCGAAACCGCAGCCGCCGCAGTTGGCGCCCGGCAGCATCTTCTCCACCTCGTCGATTCTGGGATCCTCCTCGACCCGGAATTTCTGGGCCACGAAATAGAGGATCACCGCGGAAAGCACTCCCAGCGCACACAGCGTCAGGATTGTGTAAAGTAATACTTCCATCAGTAGTTTTTGGTTATTGAGAAATGAATTGTGTGTTCGATTTTATGTCTGAAGAGCCATAACACGCAGTAATAGACGCCTACGGCGGCCAATGCCGCCAAGGCGCTGCGGCCTTCGCTCCATCCCAGCGCGGCGACCGCCGCGGCCAGCACCGCCAACAGCACCGCCAGCGCGCCGACATAGGCCAATATAACGGCGACAGCGCCCGCACTGCGGCGGACGCCGACCGTAACGCTTTCGCCTGCGGTGTAGTGTTGCTGCGCTCCGGGGGTCGTCACCTCGACGATCTTTTCCTGCGCTTCGGCCAAGCCGCACGCCTCGCGCGCCTTGCAGGTACCGCAGGCGCTCTGTGAGGTAATCTTCACATAGACCCGGTCGCCTTCGACGCGCGACACGATCCCTTCGTGTTCGATGATTCCGGATGCCACGCCTCAGTCGCCGTATTTATTGGTCAGGGGCATCAGCCGTTCGTGCCTGAACGAGCACATCGACAGGCGCAGCACGGGCGGGAACTGGTAACGCTTCTTCTCGTTGCGCATGATCATGCAGTGGATCTTCTCCACGACTTCCGAGTCGAACCCCGCATTGACGATCTCCTCGCGGTGCTGGCCCTCCTCGATCATGCGCAGCAGAATGGCGTCCACCACCTCGTAGGGCGGCAGAATATCGCTGTCCTTCTGTCCCGGATGCAACTCCGACGACGGCTCCTTGTCCAGAATGTTTTCGGGAATCACATTGCCGAACGTGCGGTTGATATAACGCGCCACGTCGTACATCTCGCTCTTGTAGAGGTCGCCCGTGGGGCTGAACGCACCCGCCGTATCGCCGTAAAGCGTACACAGGCCCAGCGCATTCTCGCTCTTGTTCGACGAGTTGAGCAGGATGTAGTCCGTCTTGTTCTGCACGGCCATCAGCAGCACCGTGCGGATACGGGTCTGGATATTCTCTTCCGTGGCGTCGAACTCCCTGCCGCCGATGACCGGCTTGAGGGTATTGACCACGCTGGTGTATATTTCCGTGATGGGAATTACGTTGTATTCGATGCCGAGGTTCTCGGCCAGCTTCTTGGCGTCTTCGACCGAATGGTCCGACGAGAACTGCGAAGGCAGCAGCAGGGCGCGGACATTCCCGGCGCCCAGCGCATCGGCGGCCAGACATGCCACCACGGCCGAGTCGATACCGCCCGAAAGGCCAATGCAGGCCTTCTTGTAACCGTTCTTGAGGAAAAAGTCGCGGAGTCCGCAGCGCGCCGCCTGATAGACCATCCGCGTGCGGTCGTTGTAGGTCGAGGGAACCCCGACGGGAGGATTCTGGGCTTTGGTGTCGAAAATCTGGAAATCCTCCTCGAACTGCTTCATCATCAGCACCAGCTCGCCGCGGTTGTTGAACGCGCCCGACGTGCCGTCGTAGACGATGTCCGTCGCACCTCCGACCTGATTGACCAGCACGATGTTCTTGGCTTCGACGAACGACAGGTGGCGCATCATATCGTAACGGTAGGTCATGGCGCCCTTGCCGTACTTGCGGGCGTTGATCGAGATGACGGTCTCGACCGACTGGTCGAAATCGTGCTCGCGGCTCAGGTCGTCGCCCACGATGATGGCGCACTTGTGGCCTTTGATCGTCGCATATTCGAACCCTTTCGAGGGGACGAGGAAGCCCATTTCGCGGCGGGCCGAGATATATTTCTTGCCCACGTAGCGCAGCACCTTGCGGTCCTGAATCAGCGCCGCGGCGCTGATGGTTCCTTCGCGCGTGAGGATCGGCAGTCCCACGATCGCGGCGATGCCGTCGCAGCACGAAGCTATTTCGACCAGCGCGTCCTCGCACAATTCGAGGAAAGTCGTTTTACGCAGCAGGTCGAAAGCCGGTGTTCCGCTCACGGCCTGTTCGGCAAAGATGACCAGGTCGGCGCGCTGCGCTTTCGCTTTGTTGATCGAATCGATGATTTTCGAGGCGTTGCCGTCGATATCCCCGATCGTGTAGTTCAACTGGGCAATAGCTATCTTCATTTGTTAGTAATTTTAGTCCGAAAATTACGACTTTGCAAAGTTAAGGAATATTTATAAAAGTCGGAAGGATTTTGATGTTAATAAATTAACACTCGCCGCACCGCCGCCGGCAGCCGGAGATTCCGCACGGCGCGAAAAAAAAGTTTCGATTTTTTCTCGCCCCGTTCGGCCTGACGTCCAGCATTAGTTTCCTCAATGTAAGTAACATACGCGCACGTACCGTCTTGCATCCGACGAACGTTCTCCTTATCTTTGCCCTTGTCAAATACAAACCCCATTTACAAACCAAACGTACAGCAAAGATGAAAAAAATCGAAAAAACAGCCGGCGGCGCGAATTTCGCTGCCGTGACAGTCGGAAAGATGGACGAGTTGAATCAACACACGCTGATCTTGGCTCCGGGCGTCGAGATTCCCGGAAAAGTATTTACGGGCAGCGCCCTCGGCGCTACGGGCGCGGAGATGTCGTTCCAGCGCATCGAGCCGGGCGCAGGCGTCGGGTTCCTCCACACCCACAAGACGCACGAGGAACTCTACATCATCGTCCGGGGCGAGGGAGAGTTTCAGGTGGACGGCAAAATCTTCGCCGTCGGCGAGGGCAGCGTAATCCGGGTCTCCCCCGACGGCCGACGCGCGCTGCGCAACACCGGCGCGGAGCCGATGATTATGATCTGCGTCCAGTACAAAGCCGATTCGTTCGCATCGTCCGACGCCGACGACGGGGTGATTCTCGACGCCGGGGTCGTGTGGTAGCCGCCCGCGAAAACGAAGAGGGCCGGAGTTGAATGACTCCGGCCCTCTTGTTTACTGAATGATCCGCTACTCCTGAACCTCTTCGGGATCGGTCACGAGGATACGTCCGCAATACTCGCAGATAATGATCTTCTTGCCCTGACGGATTTCCACCTGACGCTGCGGGGGAATGCGGTTGAAGCAGCCGCCGCAGGCGTCGCGCTTGACGGTCACCACGGCCAGTCCGTTGCGGACATTCTGGCGAATACGGCTGTAGGCCGCCAGCAGGCGCTCGTCGATCTTGGCTTTGGCGCGGTCGGCCTGCACTTCGAACTCGGCGACCAGCGGTGCGGTCTCGGCCTCGATGCCCTCCAGCTCGCTCTTCTTGGCGGCAAGGTCTGCGGCGCGTCCGTCGGCTACAGCTTCGGCCTCCTCCAGCTGGAGCTTCTTGGCCTTCACGCCGGCGCTGTACTCCTTGAGACGCTTCTCGGCCAGCTCGATCTCCAGCTCCTGATACTCGATCTCCTTGGTGATGGCGTCGAACTCGCGGTTGTTGCGCACGTTGTTCTGCTGTTCCTTGTAGTTTCCGATAAGAATCTTGGCCTGATCCACCTCGCGCTTGCGCTGTTTGGTGAGCGTATTCAGCTCCTCGATTTCGGCATTGATGTTGTCGATACGGGTTCTCAGGCCGGTCATCTCATCTTCGAGGTCCTGTACCTCAAGAGGCAGTTCACCTTTTACCTTGTTGATTTCATCGATTTTGCTGTCGATCTTCTGCAGCTCGTAAAGCGCCATGATCTTCTCCTGCATCGAATAATCAACTTCGGCAGTTTTCTTTTGTGTTGCCATATAATGTCTTCTATAGTTTAGACTTAAACCAAATAGTTCACCGGATTGCGCGAGTCCTCACTCTTGCGAACCGCAAAGGTAATCAAATTTTTCGATAAAATATCAAATAAAATCTGAATTGCGCAATATTCGCTTTCAAAATGGCCTATATCTGCTACGGTGAGGGCTTTATCGGGCGTCATGAAGTCGTTGTACTTCATGTCCGCCGTGATGTAGATGTCGGCCCCTGCGCGGCGGGCTTCGCCGATCATCGAAGCCCCGGCCCCCGTGCAGACCGCCACGCGGCGCACCTCCGGCGAAGCGATGTCGCTATGACGCACGACGCGCACGCCGAGCGTTCGCTGGATATGGCGCATGAACTCCACGGTCGCCACGGCTCCCGGCAGTTCGCCCACCACGCCGAATCCGACCTTCGCGTCGGCCGCAGAGGGCTGCAGCACACGCAGGTCCGCCACGCCCAGCATCTCGGCCAGCCGCCAGCTCATCCCCTCCGGCGCGCTGTCGAGATTGGTGTGGCAGGCATAGAGCGCAATGCCGCTGCGGATGGCCCGCTCGACGCAGCGCTGCACCTGATCGGCCGAATTGAACCGCTTGAGGGCATGGAAAACGATCGGATGGTGCGTGATGATCAGATCGCACCCCTCGCGCTCGGCTTCGGCCATCACCTCGTCGGTGACATCCACGGCCAACAGCGCCTTGCGCACCTCGTCGTCGGGCCGGCCCACGATCAGCCCGGCGTTGTCGTACGACTCCTGCCACGCCAGCGGCGCAAAACGCTCGATGACGTCGGTTATTTCCCGGATAAGCATAATTTATATCGTTAACTGTATTAATAAAGGACCCGCCTAAAACAGCGACTGCTCGTAAAAGGCGAACAGCTCCTTGTTTTCGACCTCCTCCTTCTTGCGGCGGGGTTTGCGGGTACGCTTCGCCACCGAGTGTCCCGCATCGGCGGCTTCCTCACCTTCCGCAGCGATCTTCACCACGGGTTTGCCCCTGCGGCGGGGTGCGGCGGCTTCGGCGTCCGGCGCATCCGGCACGGCACCGGCGTCAGTATCGGCGTCAGCGTCGGCAAGGATTTCCCCCTCGCCGGCCTTCAGGTCCTCGCGCACCTCGACCAGCAGCGCGCGGATACGCTGCAGACGCTCCATCAGCTCCGCATCGCGTTCCATTCCGCCCTCGGCAGGCTGCTGCCGGAGTGCTTTCTTCGCCCCTTCGAGGGTCATTCCCCGCTCCTTGACCAGATGATAGATCAGTTTGAGATTCTCGACATCCTGCGGCGAGAAGAGGCGGTTTCCTTTCTTGTTGCGTTTGGGGCGGATGACGCTGAACTGCGACTCCCAGTGACGGATCAGCGACGCATTGACGTCGAACATCTCGGCCACTTCGCCCATCGAATAAAAAAGTTTCTCGGCCATATCTATTGTTTAATAATTCGCAATGAATTGGGATACATGTTGTTTACCCGGTTTCCTATGCGCTTCGCGAATCCGAGCGCACGGCCCCGCGCGCACACCAGATTGATCCCTTCGGCAAAAGGTCCGGCCCCGATCTCCTGCCTGCGCAGGAAGCGGAGCGTCTGCTCTTCGTCCAGCTCCGCGGCGGGAACCGCATCCGGTTCAGTCCGCAGAAGAACGCCAGCGCGGGATCGGGACGCAGACGCCCCTTGAAGAGCTGCCCCATCGCCACGCCCGAATATATCACCGGAAGCGCTTCGGCCAGCGCTTTTACGGCTTCCGCCTGCGCGACATAATAGCCGTAGCAGGTGTCGGCGACCGTCACGAAGCACATCCGTTCGGGGCTGTTCACCCAGCGGCGCAGTTCGGCTGCCACAGCTCTGTCCACCGAAGCGAAGACCGTGCGCCGCGCCTTCGGCGTGCGGCAGCGGCCGCCCGCATCGAAAGCCTTGCGGACCACGGCGGCGAAAAATCCCTCGCCGCGCGCCCGGTGGGGATAAAACCGGAAAGTCCGGAACGCGCCCACGCGCCCGCAGACAATCCCCCACGACGCATCGACGGCGACCTCCCCGGCCTGCGCCGCTTCGTCCTCCGCCCAGCCGAGCATCCGTTCGAGCGCGCCTTCGTCCTCGTCGCGGTTGAACGTGCAGGTGCTGTATATCAGCACTCCGCCGGGTTTGAGCGCACGCCACGCTTCACGCAACAGCTCGTCCTGCCTTGCGGCACAAAGCTTTACATTGCCTTCGCTCCATTCGCCGCGGGCGTCGCGGTCCTTGCGGAACATCCCCTCGCCGGAGCAGGGAGCGTCCACCGCCACCACGTCGAACCACGCTTCGAAACCGCCCAGCTGCCGGGCTTCGCACGTCGTCACCGCAACGTTGCCCGTGCCCCACTTGCGGACGTTGTCCGCCAGCACCTGAGCGCGGCGGCGGTCGATCTCGTTGGCGACGACCAGCCCGTCAGGTCCCGCGAGCGACGCATAGAGCGTCGTCTTGCCGCCCGGAGCGGCACAAAGGTCGAGAATCCGCCTGCCGGCGACTTCGACACCCTGCAACAAATGTCCCACGAACTGCGACGCGGCCTCCTGCACATAGTAGGCTCCCGCATGGAAATCGCTGTCGAAGGTGAACTGCGGCCGCGCCGCGAGGTAATATCCGTCGCCGCACCACGGCACCCGGCCGTCAGCGTCGGCCAGCACGGCAGGCGGCACTCCGTCCGAACGGCCGGCCGCCTTGTCCGCATCCTCCTCCCGCCCGGCTCCGCCGTTCTCCGTACCGCCGCACTTGGCCGGGTTCAGGCGCACCGACACGGGCGGCTCGGTGTCGAGCGCCGCGCAGAGCGCCGCGCCCTCGCTATCGCCCAGATCGCGCAAAACGCGCTCGGCAAACTTCGCAGGCAGCGTCATGCGTTACTTCCGGGTATTAAGCGCATCCAGCCGCGCGCAGATTTTATCCAGCACGGCAGGGTCGGAAATGAAATCCTCATGGTCCTTGTCGACCACAAGCACGTCGCCTTCGTATATGTTGTCTATCCAGTTGTTGTACTTGTCGTTCAGCCGCTTGAGGTACAGCTCGTCGATATTCATCTCGTACTCGCGGCCGCGCTTGCGGATCTGCGAAATCAGCGTCGGGACGCTCGCCTTGAGATAAATCAGCAGGTCGGGCTTGGGAATCAGCTCGGTCACCAGCCTGAAAATCTTCATGTAGGTTTCGATGTCGCGCGTAGGCATCAGCCCCATTTCATGGAGGTTGCCG